>JGI25917J50250_1000274_pt1 | contig 13837 bp, 10 predicted proteins | sample LauGreSBDMM110SN_4_FD_50250 | JGI IMG/M metagenome (IMG submission 50250) | reverse complement strand
GGCAGAGATGGCGCCCTTACTCACCCAATATTCGCGTGCCCGTAGCGCGCTTAAAGGCTCGCCAGATCAAGGGCTTGACGAGTTTCGCTGGCTACTCGAAGAGCTACGAGTGGCCTTGTTTGCGCAAGAATTACGCACTCCGATGCCCGTTTCAGCCAAACGCCTGCAAAAGGCGTTTGATGCGATGCAACGTTAAAAGCGGTTGGCCTAGCCTTTGGGTTGTCGCGTATCACCTGGCAGCAATTTTCCAAGGGTTTGCCTTCTATGATTTGGGAGATCTCGAGTTAAGGGATGGCTGATATCCGAGTACTCGTGAATTTTTTACCTGCGATAACCGACGTGAAAAACGGTTCGCCGCTCAGCATAATAGGTACAATCCCGATATGGATAACGCTGTTCAATCCCCCCCTTTTGTACATTTACGGGTTCACTCCGAATTTTCGGTTGTGGATGGCATTTTACGGATTTCGGATCTGATCGAGCGCTCGGTCGCTCAGGGTCAGCCAGCGGTTGCGCTGACTGACCTGTCGAATGTGTTTGGTTTGATCAAGTTTTACAAGGCGGCGCGTAGCGCAGGGATCAAACCGATCGTGGGCTGCGACGTTTGGCTCACCAACGACGAAGACCGTGAAAAACCGTATCGCATTCAGCTTTTGGTGGCAAATAAGGCTGGCTATCTGGTCCTGTGCGAACTCTTGACCCAAGCGTGGCTCACCAACGCTCACCGGGGTCGCGCCGAGATGCGCCGTGAGTGGCTGGTCAAGCAGCCCGGGTTGATCGTGCTGTCGGGCGCTCGCATGGGTGATGTAGGCCAGGCGCTGATGGCAGGCAACCGTGAGGCGGCGGTCGCTTACGCGCGCCACTGGCAGTCTGCCTTTCCTGATTCTTATTACCTTGAGTTGCAGCGCACCGAAGCCGAGGCCGACCAGTCTTACACGCAGGCCGCCCTGTCGATTGCGACCGAACTAGGTTTGCCTGTTGTGGCAACCCATCCAGTACAGTTTTTGGATCGCTCTGATTTTCGGGCCCATGAGGCACGGGTGTGCATCTCTGAAGGGCAAATCCTGACCAACCCGCGCCGGCCGCGTTGGTTTACCGAGGATCAGTATCTTTTGTCCTCGGATGAGATGGCAAAGCGCTTCAGCGATGTGCCCTCAGCGTTAGCGAATTCAGTGGCCATTGCGCAACGCTGCAACCTCACGCTTGAGCTTGGTCAGCCTCAGCTGCCAGATTTTCCGACACCCGAAGGTGTCACGCTTGACGACTATCTGATCCAGCTCTCAGAGATTGGCCTTGAAAAACGCATGGCGCAGTTGTTTCCAGACCCGATTGAACGCGCCAGGGTGCAGCAGCAGTATTCTGAACGCCTGAACCTTGAGTGCCAAACCATTATCAATATGGGGTTTCCAGGTTACTTTTTGATTGTTCAAGATTTCATTAATTGGGGCAAAAGCAACGGCGTGCCGGTGGGCCCCGGGCGAGGTTCTGGCGCCGGTTCGCTGGTGGCCTATTCGCTTGGTATTACCGACTTAGATCCAATTCGCTACGACTTGCTGTTTGAGCGCTTTCTGAATCCCGAACGCGTTTCAATGCCCGACTTTGATATCGACTTCTGCCAAGACAATCGCGAACGCGTGATCGAATACGTCAAAACCAAGTACGGGCGTGCGGCCGTCAGCCAGATTGCCACCTTCGGCACCCTAGGCGCTAAAGCAGTGGTGCGAGATGCCGGGCGCGTGCTCGACATGCCCTATATGCTGTGTGATGGGCTCTCAAAGTTGATCCCGCATAACCCAGCAGACCCTTGGACGCTTGACCGCGCACTGAAAGACGAACCCACTTTTAAAGAGCGGTACGAAAAAGAAGAAGAAGTGCGGGCCTTGATTGATTTAGCGCGCCCGCTTGAAGGCTTGACCCGAAACGTCGGTATGCACGCAGGCGGTGTGTTGATCGCGCCAGGCAAGCTCACCGATTTTTGTCCGCTGTACTGCCAGCCCGGTCACGAGGGTAGTGCGGTCTCGCAGTTTGATAAAGACGACGTCGAAGCCGCTGGCTTGGTCAAGTTTGACTTTTTGGGTTTGCGTAACCTGACCATTCTTGATTGGGCGGTGCGTTTTGTGCGTAAGTTCAACGCCACGCTCCCTGACTTTGACATCATGTCAGTACCGCTTGATGACCCAGCCACCTATCAAGTTCTGTGTAACGCCAATACGACCGCGGTATTTCAGCTCGAATCTCGCGGCATGAAAGATTTGCTTAAAAAGCTGCGTCCCAACACTTTTGAAGACATCATTGCGGTCTTGGCGTTGTTTCGCCCGGGCCCGCTCGAGTCGGGCATGGTCGATGATTTTGTGAACCGTAAGCATGGTCGCGCCACCGTCGATTACTTTCATCCTGATCTCGAGTCGACGCTTAAAAGCACCTATGGCGTGATTGTGTATCAAGAGCAAGTGATGCTGATCTCGCAGATCATTGGCGGCTACTCGTTGGGTGGAGCCGACCTGTTGCGTCGCGCCATGGGTAAGAAAAAACCCGAAGAAATGGCCTCGCATCGCGAGTTGTTCGAGCAAGGGGCGCTTAAAAAAGGCTACGACCCCAAGGTTGCGGTCAAGCTGTTTGATTTAATGGAGCTCTTTGCAGGCTACGGTTTCAATAAATCACACTCGGCGGCGTATGCCCTGATTGCTTATCACACCGCTTGGCTCAAAGCCCATCATCCTGCCGAGTTTTTGGCCGCCACCTTGTCGTCTGATATGGACGACACAGACAAAGTACAAATCTTTTGGCGTGACTGCCTCGCCAATGGCATCACGGTGTTACCCCCCGACATCAATACGTCTGCCTACCGTTTTGAGCCTGTGGCTGACGCAGCCACTCAAGAGGGTCTACCGCCACGCACGCTGCGCTACGGAATGGGTGCGGTGAAGGGAACAGGGCAGGGGGCGGTCGAAGAAATCCTGCGCGTCCGTGAGGCCGGCCCTTTTGTCAGTCTGTTTGATTTTTGTCGTCGCATTGACCGACGCACCGTCAACAAGCGCAGCATCGAAGCGTTGATTCGCGTGGGGGCGTTTGACTCGGTTGAAGCGAATCGCGGCGCGTTGCTCGCCTCACTTGCGACCGCCCTTGAGGCCGCAGATCAACATGACCGCAGTGCCAATCAGGTGTCGTTGTTTGGCGATGACAGCCACGAGGTCGTGGCTGGCGAACTCGCTTCAATCGCGCCCTGGAGCTTACACACGCGTTTGTCCGAAGAAAAAGCGGCGCTCGGATTTTTCTTGAGTGGCCATTTGTTTGATGTGTGGCGAGACGAGGTGCGTTTGTTTGCGGCCAAGCCCTTAGTCAGGCTCGAACCGTTGCGTGATTCACAATGGATTGCGGGGGTGATTAGCCAACTTCGTACGATGATGACCGCGAAAGGCAAGCTGCAATTTGTGACGATTGATGATGGTTCGGCGCAAGTTGAAGTCACCGTCTATTCTGAGATCTATGAGCAACATCGTAATCGCTTGCGCGAAGATCAGCTGGTGATCATGCAGGTGAAAGTGACGAACAACGAGCATTCAAAAGGCACCCGAATCGTTGCCGAAAATATTTATGATTTGCAATTAGCACGTGAAGCGCGCGCCAAGGCGCTGCGCATTCGCCTAAACGGCAATGCCGATGCCATCCTATTGAAAAAAATGTTAGGTCCGTTTCGCGTCAATCCAGACGCAAATGCGCGTGGCACGCCCGTTGAAGTGCTCTACGAAAATGCCGGCCTCGCATGCACGCTCAGGCTCGATGATTCGTGGAGGGTGCGTTTGTCAGACAGCCTGGTCGAGCAACTCACCACTTGGACGTCGGCGGCCGACGTTGAGGTGGCGTACTGATGGCTGATCCGCGCCCCATGCGAATCATCCACTCAGAGGCTGCCACCAGTTTTGGCGGACAAGAACACAGAGTCTTTAAAGAAATGGTAGCGATGCGCGAGCGTGGTCACCACCTCGAGGCAATCTGTCAGCCCGACGCTGAGCTTACCGAACGCCTGCGCGAGGTGGGCTTTGTCGTACATACGCTTTTCATGGACGGCACCATCAATATCGTGCGCGGCGTGTTTGCGATCAAAAAGATTTTGCTAGCAGGCCAATTTGACGTGCTCAATACGCACAGCCGTCAAGACACCTTAATCGCAGCGCCCGCCGGGCGACTCGCAAAAGTGCCGTTGATTGTGCGCACCCGCCACTTGGCGAGCCTCGTGGGTTCATTATTGACCTATACCTGGTTGCCGCATCGCGTCACCACGGTCAGTCATCACGTGCGTCGTCAATTGCTCGGGCGCGGCGTGCCATCTGACCATGTCGAGGCGATCTATACGCCCGTAGTGTTAACGCCGCGCCTTGCGCACTCCTCGTTACGCGACGAGCTCAAGTTATCTGCCGACGCGATATTGGTGGGCTGTGTCGCTGTACTGCGCCCCAACAAAGGTCACCTCGAACTCATCAATGCCATGCTGCCGTTGTTACGCACGCGCCCAAAACTGCATCTTGTGGTCGCGGGCGGTGGGTCGCCCGTCTTTGAGCAACTCCAAGCGCATATCACGCATAGTGGTTTAGGCGAGCGTGTGCATTTGCTAGGTACCCGGCGCGATGTGCCTAATGTACTCGCTGGTTTGGATATTTTTTGTTTGGCCACCCGTCAAGAAGCCATGGGCACCGCCTTTCTTGAAGCGGCTGCGAGCGGCCTGCCCGTGATTGGTACGGATGTGGGCGGCGTGGGCGAAATGATGCAACCGGGCGTGACGGGGTTGCTGGTGCTCCTTGATGATGCACAGGCGCTGCAAAACGCGCTGATTCAGTTGATTGATTCGCCAGCGCTTAGAAAAAAAATGGGGCAAGCTGGCTACGATCGTGTCCATACAGAGGGTATATTTACCACCGAAACTTTGGCAAAACGCACTGAAGGCATTTATGGTCGGTGGCTGAAGGATTTGCGCCCCTCGGTGCAAACTGATAGTGTGATGTCTCAGCAAACTACCGATCGGCACTGAGTAGAAATGAAGACTGCCTATTGTGTGCCCGTATTGATGTACCACCATGTGTCGCCCGCGGCAGGTTCAATTACGACCTCTCCCGAAAATTTCGAAAGTCAGATTGCCGGTTTGGCGCAACGCGGCTACCGATCGCTGACTGCCAGCGAATTTGCCGATTTTTTGGCGGGTAAGCCCACTCCGCCCAACTCTGTCTTGATTACCTTTGATGATGGCTATTTAGATAATTGGGTCTATGCACACCCAGTCTTACAAAAATACTCAATGCACGCCGTGCTCTTTTTGATTACTGGCCTGCTGGGCGAGGGTCCTGTACGCGCGCATGCTGGTCAGACTGAGCTGTCGCTGCCGTCGGCCCTGTGTCACCTGCAATCCAAGGCGATGCTGGCGGCCGGAAATTCCGATCCGGTGATGTTGCGCTGGTCTGAAGTTGTGGCCATGCAAGAGCTGGGGACCTTCGAATTTCATAGCCACACACATACGCACAATCGCTGGGATTTGACCAACGAGTCGCGTGAAGTTTGTTTGCAAAATCTTAAGCAAGACCTTGCCGACTCTCGTGCAGCGTTGCAGCAACGGCTAGGCTCTGTATCTGAGCACTTCTGCTGGCCTCAAGGCTATTTTGCTCAAGATTACATCGCCTTGGCGCAGGCTCAGGGCTTTAAGTACCTTTACACCACAGTCGCGCATGGCCAAAATCTTCTTCAAACCTCGCCTGCGCACATTTATCGCGTGGCGGTACGCAATCGGGGTGATGCCTGGTTAAAAATGCGGATGTGGTTTGCCACGCATCCGATCGTCGGCCCCTTGTACAACAAATGGAAGCTATGGAAGCGAACGCTTCGCGCCAAAGCCTAGGGCTTTCTGTCATCGTCATCACCAAAAACGAGGCATCTCGTATCGGTGATTGCCTGGCGTCGGTACAGTTCGCCGATGAAATCATCGTGCTCGATGGCTGCAGTACCGACGCCACCGCTGACATTGCACGTGCGCACGGCGCTCAAGTCCACCAAGCGGCAGATTGGCCCGGCTTCGGTCCGCAAAAAAATCGCGTCTTAGCGCTGGCTACGCAGCCCTGGGTACTCGCAATAGATGCCGACGAACGCGTGACCCCCGAACTGCAAGCTGAAATTGTACAAACGCTAGCCCATCCTTCCTACGACGGTTATCAAATCGCTCGGCTCTCTGAGTTTTGCGGTAAAAAAATTCGCCATAGCGGTTGGTGGCCTGATTACGTTGTGCGCCTCTTTCGCCGCGAGCTTGGTACGTTTGACAACGTGCCCGTCCATGAGCAGGTTTTAGTGCAAGGACGAGTGGGCAAGCTAAAATCTTGGTTCTTACATTTTCCGTTTGATGATCTTGAGGCGTTGGTGACCAAGATCAACCGCTACTCAAGCGATGCGGCACAGATGATGGCCTTCAAGGGGCGACGCGTTGGGGTGTTTGGTTTGATCACTCATAGCGTCTGGACATTTATTCGCATTTATTTATTACGACGCGGCTTTTTAGACGGACGCCACGGCTTTGTACTCGCAGTGACCGCAGCCTCAGGTAGTTTTTTACGCTATTCAAAGTTGATGTTTTTGAATGAAGCCAGCCAGCGATCGCAGCCTGAGCGGTTGAACGAAGCCAGTCAGCGCTCTCAGTCTGAGTTGTTGAGTCAAGCCAGCCAGTCATCTCGGCCGGAGTCCTTGAGTCAAGCCCATGAGCGGTCCGAGCCAAAATGAAAATTTTGTTCACCAACTTTCATCCACGCAATGGCGGCGGGCACGTAACATACATCGTCAATTTGCTTCGCGGCTTGGTGGGCGCGCATCAATTGACGGTTGCTACGCCGAGTTCAAGTCGTCTCTATCGCCTGGCAAAGGCCATGCCGGGGGTAGAAGTCGTTGATATGGCGTTCACGACCCGACCGTCTTCGTGGTTGACCGACCGAGCGGCCTTGCGCCAATTGCTTGTCACCAATGCGTTTGATACGGTGCACGTGAATGGCTCGGCAGATCACAAACAAGTGATGCTGGCGTGTTTGGGGCTGCGGCATGCCCCCCGCATCATCTTTACTAAACACAATAATCACTCTTTGACGAGCTTTGGGCACCAGCTGCGCGCGCGTTTCGCAACCGATCACGTCATTGCCGTCAGCGATTACATCAAAAATTTGTTATTGAATTCCCCTTATAAACGCCAGGCCATCACCACGATCCGACATGGTATCGATATCGATTATTTTTCACCGGTCAGTGCGGTCGAAAAATTACGCTTGCGTGAACATTATCTTGGCGCAGGTTTTGATAAAAAAATCATTCTTGGTAGCGCCGGTGGCACCGACTATGAAAAAGGCTGGCTAGATTTAGTCACGGCCGTGTCGTTGTTGTCGCCCGAGCAGCGCACCAAATTTCACATCGTCGTGATTGGTGACCCACCCAACACACTCAAACTTGCCCAAGTCGCCGATTGTGGGATGGCCGGGCAAGTGAGTTTTCCGGGTTTGATCGATGACGTACGGCCCTTGCTAGCGGCCTGCGATATTGGCTATGTATTGTCCTACCAAGAGGCCTTGTCGTTCGCGTGTCGCGAACTGATGGCGCTTGGCTTGCCCGTTCTTGTGACGCGTGTGGGCGGATTGCCCGAAAATCTAACGGATCAGCGCGAGGGCTGGATCGTGCCTCCGCGTAGCCCAGAGTTGATTAAAAATGTATTGCAAAAAATCTTGTTCGAGCCCGAACAACTCTCGCAGATGGGGGCGCAGGCGCGTCTCCGTGCCGAGCGTGAATTTGGCTTGACTGATTTTGTGAAAGCCACGCTGGCGATTTATCAGTAGTCTGAATGCTTACTATTTAGCGAACATGTCGATTCCAATTTTGATGTACCACCAAGTGGCAGTGCCCGCAGCCCGAGGCACGTCGTTTCGTGGCTTAACGGTACATCCAAGAAGCTTTGCCCGACAGATGCGTTGGATGCATCGCCTGGGCTATCGCGGCTTAAGTATGCGCGATCTGATGCCGTATCTCAAAAATGAAAAAGTGGGCAAAGTCTTTGGTATTACCTTTGATGATGGCTTTCGCAACGTGTTTGAACATGCGTTGCCCGTCTTGCAAAAATATCAATTCACCTCGACCAATTATTTTGTGGCCAACCAGTTTGACGGCAGCAATGTGTGGGATTCGGATAAAGGTGTTGCCTCTTCATCCTTGATGTCTAAGCATGAGATCCTCGCGTGGGCGCAAGCGGGTCAAGAGGTCGGGTCGCATACCCTCGACCATGTTCACCTGCCAGAACTATCCCTCGAGGCGGCCCGCGAGCAATTAACGCGTTCTCGCGTGGTGCTCTCTGAGATGCTGGGGACAGAAGTCACTGCCTTCTGTTACCCCTACGGCGATTTCAAGCCCGAACATCAGCGCTTAGCGCAAGAAGCGGGCTACACCAATGCCACGACTACCGCACGCGGGTTAGCAAATATTGCAGACGATTGCTACGCGCTCCCACGTGTCGGGATCTGGCGTACAACGCCTTTAGTACGATTTTTGTTTCAATGCCTCACTCAACACGAGAATCGTCGACGTGTCTGAACGCTTGCGGATTGCACTCTTGATTGACCGCTTTGGTCGCCGCTTTGGTGGCGCCGAGGCCTATGGCGTCAATTTATTTGAGGTGTTGTCTCAGCGTCATGATGTGACCGTGATTGCGCATGACTTTGAGCATGATTTACCGGTTAAGCAGATCAAAGTGAAGGTCAATCGAAAGTGGCCAAGCTGGCTGCGCGTATTACATTTTGCACGCGAAGCTAAGCGTCTCACGCGCGACAATTTTGACGTCGTACATTCGCACATGAATGGGGGTGCTGGTCATATTCATGTGATTCATGTTGCACCGATTCGCTATCGTCGTTTAAGCGGTATGAGTGCCTGGAGACGATGCTTAGTCTATTTACAACCTAGCAATATCGCGTACTTATTGCTTGAGGCTGCAGCGATGCGTGTCAAAACTGGCTCGCATGTTGTAGCCGTGTCGCCTTGGCTCAAAGAGCGGATACACGACGCGTATGGCGAGCAACTTACCGTGGATACGATCGCTCCAGGTGCTACCCGCGTCGCTCTTGATTTAGTGGTGCGTTCGCAAATCCGTGCAGCTTTGGACTGGGCGCAAGACGATATCGGTTGCTTGCTGGTGGCGCGCAATCCGTTGCGAAAAGGGCTCGCCACAGTGCTTGAGGCCTTAAGCCAGCTACCAGAAAACTTTCGGCTTGCCGTGGTAGGGACGCAACCTGAAATTAAAGATTATTTGCGGGTGAACTATCCCAAGCTTGTCGCTCGAGTCAATCTGATTGTGCCCACGCCTGACGTTTCACCTTACTATCAGGCTGCTGACGTCTACGTGCATCCGACTTTGATTGATAGTTTTGGTATGGCCCCACTTGAGGCCATGGCGCACGGCCTGCCTGTGATGATCAGTGGGCCCGAGTATTGCGGGTTTGGCCAGTATGTGACACATCGTCATGATGCCTGGGTGTTGACCAACCCAGAAGATCCTCGCGAAATCGCTCAAGGTTTATTGGCGCTGACTTCAGATCAAGCATTGCGCGCGCACCTTTTGCATCACGCAGCCAAGCTTGTTGATTCGTTATCTTGGGCCGCTGCGGCGCAAAAATACGAAGCACTGTACGCAGAAAGTATTGAAGCTCGCCGCTCGACTGCTGCCCCAAGCCCAGCTGTCTCTCGTCGCACAACTTGAACTCCGGTTGCTGAAGCTCAAGCGCTGTCCCCACTCACACCCAGCTGCGCAACCAATAGCCAAAGAGCCCCAGATATTCTTTGATAATCGTGCGGCTTGCCTCGAGGCTGCGAATGTGTGGCACCCAAGGGTTCAGAGGCTCATCATCGGGAAGCGTGATTTGCGGTGCGCTTGAGGCCGGTAAGGCGTCAATCCCCCGCTTGATAAAAGTTGCCAACGCGCGTGGCATATGCAGCGCTGAAGTCACTAACAGTGCGCGTTTAAGCTGAGCGCCTTGCATCATACGATCTGAAAACTGCGCGTTTTCGTAGGTGTAGCGACTGTCATTTTCTAGAATCAGCGCTGACTCTGGCACACCTCGCTGGCGCAAGATTTTAGCCATGACACGCGCCTCACTCACTTTGCCTTCAAGCGCGCCACCAGATAATAAAATCTTTGGCGCACGACCCGCAAAATATAGCGCTGCGGCACGATCGATCCGATCAAACGCGGTTGCGCGGTTGTAAGGTTCAAACCAGTTTGCGCGGTTGGCTTGTGTGTTGCCTCCTAACACCACAATGACATCAGCGCGTGGTGCGCGTGCAGCGTCAACATAGGCATAGCGCGTTTCAAGCTTGCCACCAAAATAGAGTGAGGTAATCGGCAACGACCACAGCAATATCCAACCCAGACCCAAGGTCGAGAACAACACCGCGGTGCGCTTGTAAGACCACAGCGCGAACAGCACTGCAATCACTAAGAGCAACAGCCCCAAGCTAGGTGGATACAAAAACAGGTTCGAGAAAGGGATTTGTGAAAGCACGGCGGCTTAACCCAAAAAAACGAGTCTTGGCGTCGACATCGTATGATTACTGAGACACAAAAAACGGCTGCGTGCGTTGTACGACTTCGCCCACCGTTGGCCATCGCCCCAGTTCTCCAAGGTTGATGCTCTCAGGGTTCCAGGGGCCGGTGCGGGCGGGGTCGGTGACACCAAACAACGTGATTTGCTTCGCACCCACGGCAGCACACAAGTGCGAGACACCCGAATCATTGCAAATGACAAGCTTGGCTAGGCGAGCAAGCGCACAAAAGCCACCTAACGGCAAAGGGTTGATCAGGTCGGCAGTGGGCACGGCTCGCAGTGCCGCGGCCTGTTCAGCCATGGGGGGGCACATTGCCACGCGTACACCATTGTTTTGTAGGATACGCGTGAAGGCGTCAAACTGCGGCCAAACCTTTCCCTGGCCTTGATGGGTACCAGTGGCGGTTGGTGCGATCAGCACAAACTCACCCGCTTTGAGACCCGCAGCGCTGAGATGGTCGTGGGCACGTTGTGTTTGCGGCTTGGTTAAAGGCAAATGTAAGCGCTCGGGCAGCATTTGTGGCTGTGCCTCAATGCCCCACGCTGCTAGGGCTTGTTTAGCCAAGCTAAAGCTGCTTTGTACGGCATGTAAGGGCTCGGTGGGTTTGTGCAGCGGCCAACGCAACAACAAACTTCTACCATCGTCGCGCCAACCTGCGCTTTGCAAGCCAGCAAGGCGAAAACACAAGGCGCTTGAAAATGAGTCGGGCAAAATGAGCGCACGTCGGTATTGTGGGTGCGTTTTGCGCCAGTCTCGCACGTCAACGATGTTCTCGATGAGCCGACCAGACAATGGCAAAAAGCCTTCAATCCCCAAACCCGTCAATAGATCTTTTGCCCACCCGCGTGCGCCAACCGTGAACGGTATATTTAGCCGACGTAGCATATCGAGCACCGGCAAACTCATACAGACGTCTCCTACCCAGTTTGGCATACGGATCAAAATCGGTTCTTGTTGCATCACTTATTTAACCTTACTTCCCGCTTAAGCGGCATCCTCCAGGAAGAGGGCCGGGCGGGTGTCAATTTCATTACGTAAGGATACGACAAGTGCGTGAACTGCCCAAGTCGTCCCGCTCGGGCTTCTTTTTGCACATCAAGGGATTCAGTGAGCAGGATTGAGAGGGATTTAAGTGAGGGGCGGTGAGGCAAGAGGCGGTTAGCCATTCTTTGTGAATCTCGCCGTTTTACGCGTTGGTGCTCAGCGAGCCGTTCTTAAGAGATCCGGCTCAGAGCGGGTAAACTTCAGTTTTCTGCATTCAAGAGCGTTATTTTGACTCAATTGACCGGTCTACCCGCTACCTCGTCGTCTCCTTTGAGTGCCACGCTGTGGCGTCGTATTTACGAACGCGTGGGCGCCTACTGGAAAGGCCTTGCGCTCGCCGTGCTGTTTATGGCCGGTGCCGCAGCAACCCAACCCACGCTTGCCGTGGCAATGAAACCGCTGCTTGACGAGGGGTTTTCTGGTGCCAAGCCCGAGTACGTCTGGCAAGTGCCTTTGGCTATTATTGCGTTGATAACTGTGCGAGGGGTCTGTAACTTCTTCAGTGACTATTTGCTGGCCTGGGTAGCCAACAACGTGTTGTTAGGCGTACGCGCCGACATGTTCGAAAAACTGTTGTCGATGCCCGACAGCGAGTTCAAAAAAGGCGATACCGGTCGGCTGTTAAATCGTTTCACTGTTGATGCGGGCAATGTGACCAGCTACGCCACCGATGTCTTGACGGTCGTGGTGCGCGAGTCGTTGGTCGTGATCGCAATGATCGGAGTGCTGCTATACATGTCATGGCAGTTGACGCTCATTATTTTGGTGACGATGCCGATTTCGGTACTGATCTCTCGCGGTTTCATCGCTCGCATGCGCCGTATTAACCGAGACACCGTCAACATGAACGCCGAACTCACGCGCGTCGTGAACGAGGGGATTGACGGTCAGCGCGTGGTGAAACTGTTTGATGGGTATGCGTTTGAGCGTAAGCGCTTTGCCTATGTCAGCGGTCGCTTACGGCGCTTTGACATGCGGGCTGCGACCTCAGATGCGGCGTTGACCCCGATTACTCAAGTTGTGACGGCGATCGCCGTTGCGGCAGTNATCTCGGTNGCATTAAGTCAAGGCAATGCCGGCACCTTAACAGTNGGNAGTTTTGCCGCCTTCATGGCNGCACTNGCGCAGATTTTTGATCCTATCAAGCGCTTAACAAAGGTGGCCAGCCGTACCCAAAAGATGCTGGTGTCGGCCGAAAGTGTGTTTATTCTGGTGGATCAGCCCTCAGAGGTCGACAACGCGACCGGCAGCTTTGACGGTCGAGTCAACGGGCGGGTTGAGTTCAAGTTAGTATCGCATCGCTTTGCCGATGCCGATGTCGACACCTTGGCGCAAGTCAGCATCATGGCTGAACCAGGTCAAACAATTGCGTTAGTGGGCCGCTCGGGTAGCGGCAAAACAACCTTGGTGAATATGCTGCCGCGCTTTGTGGCGCCCGCTGCCGGCCAGGTGTTGATCGACGGCCGCGATATCGAGTCGGTGTCGCTGCGCAATCTGCGCGAACAACTCTCGTTGGTGAGCCAAGATGTCGTATTGTTTGACGACACCATTGCAGTCAATGTGGGTTACGGGGCATTGCATGAGGCCTCCGAGGCTGAAATCCGCGCGGCCTTGCAAGCTGCTAATTTGCTTGAATTTGTCGATGGACTGCCCTTGGGAATTCAAACGCCGGTGGGTGAAAACGCCACGCGCTTGTCGGGTGGGCAGCGCCAGCGGTTGGCGATCGCAAGGGCCTTGATCAAAAATGCCCCAATACTGATTTTGGATGAGGCCACCTCGGCGCTAGATAACGAATCCGAGCGTCAGGTGCAAGCCTCACTCGAAACCTTGATGAAAGGCCGCACCACGCTTGTGATTGCGCACCGCTTATCGACAGTACAAAATGCCGACAAGATCGTGGTGATGGATCGGGGTAGGGTAGTCGAGCAGGGTACACATGCGGAGTTGCTGGCGCTAGGCGCGGCTTATGCGGGCTTGTATCAGATGCAATTTCGTGATGAATGAGATGGTTTAGTCGGTTACATAAAATAGAATTTCGCTGTTAAAGTTAAAAAGCTATTCAGACAATTTATTCGGTTATGTAAAATAGCCTTTTAATGTTAAAGTAAAAATATAGATTAATATAGTAACCTTATGAAAATGTTAAATTTATTTAATAAATAATTTTCGAAATTATTCGAAAAATCACAGT
>JGI25917J50250_1000273_pt1 | contig 13844 bp, 13 predicted proteins | sample LauGreSBDMM110SN_4_FD_50250 | JGI IMG/M metagenome (IMG submission 50250) | reverse complement strand
TTCCTAAAACACTGTTTTTCGTCCTTGCAGGTTTCTAAAAATTCAAATTAAAATCCCTTTCGAGGAATTATTTTTTTTTTTTTTTAAAGTTACAAATAGTGAAATTCAAATTTGAATTAATAGGTTTGTTCTGCAAAAAATTACATACTATGCCACGGCAAAAAAAGCTTGTAATTCTCGTTTAAAATTTCACGAAAAACTCACTTTTCAGAATTTTTATTTTTTTAGATTTTTTGATTTTTCAAAATTTAAAAACTTGTCAAAATTTCGATGTTTTTAACGGACTTTATGTTTATTTTTTTAATTAACTTAAAATCAGTATTCTATAATAATATTTTTTAAAAAACATAAATTTAGGCAGAAAAAAAATAGGGTTTCCCTGCTCCGCAAAGTCTCCCGACTTTGCGGAATGTAAAAAATGAAAATTATAAATCCCTTTCGAGGTTTTTTTTTATTAGTAAAAATTCCTCTAAAACCCTGCTCCGCAANGTCTCCCAACATTGCGGAATGTAAAAAATGAAAATTATAAATCCCTTTCGAGGGTTTTTTTTATTAATCAAAATTACATTAAAACCATAACTTTAAATTTACAATTGAAATCACTAAATTTGCATTTCAAAAATAAAACCATGGCACTTAAAAGCACAAATCCGACCAAAACTATAGCTTGGCAAAAACTACAACAACATTTTCACGAAATGGAAAATGTTCAAATGAAATCACTTTTTAGTGAAGACAATACAAGAACAGCACAATTTCACATCCAATGGAACGATTTCTTAGTCGATTTTTCTAAAAATAGAATCAACCAAACAACATTAGATTTATTGTTGGCTTTGGCAAACGAAGTGGATTTGAAGGATGCAATCACAAAATATTTTGAAGGAGACACCATCAATCAAACCGAAAACCGTGCAGTTTTGCACACTGCCCTAAGGGATTTTTCATCAAAAACAATTGAAGTTGATGGCGAAAATATTATACCAGAAATAGAAAACGTAAAAACCAGAATCAAAGTTTTTACTCAAGAAATCGAAAACGGAACGCGAAAAGGTTTCACGGGAAAGAACTTTACCGATGTGGTTAATATTGGAATTGGCGGTTCCGATTTAGGTCCCGTGATGGTTGTAGATGCTTTAAAATGCTATAAAAATCACCTGAACTTACATTTTGTTTCCAATGTTGATGGCGACCACGTCAACGAAATTATAAAAAACCTTAATCCAGAAACAACACTTTTTGTGATTGCTTCTAAAACATTTACTACGCAAGAAACGCTCACCAATTCTGAAACCATTAGAAATTGGTTCTTAAAATCAGCCAAACAAGAAGATGTCGCCAAACATTTTGTGGCGGTTTCGACCAATATCCAAAAAGTAACAGCTTTTGGTATCAATCCAGAGAATATTTTCCCAATGTGGGATTGGGTTGGCGGCCGATTTTCACTTTGGAGCGCAGTTGGATTATCAATAAGTTTAGCCGTAGGTTATGATAATTTTGAAAAATTATTGAAAGGAGCACACGAAATGGACAACCATTTCAAAACAGCCACTTTTGACAAAAACATTCCNGTAATGTTAGCTTTACTGAGCATTTGGTACAATAATTTCTTTGGTGCGGAGAGCGAAGCTTTGATTCCTTATACACAATATTTGCAAAAACTAGCACCTTATTTACAACAAGGCATAATGGAAAGCAACGGGAAAAGTGTAGATCGCGACGGCAATTTGGTAGATTATCAAACTGGAACAATTATTTGGGGCGAACCAGGAACGAACTCGCAACACGCCTTTTTTCAATTGATTCACCAAGGCACAAAATTGATTCCAACGGATTTTATTGGGTTTGTGAAACCTTTGTATGGAGACGAAGACCACCACAACAAGTTGATGTCGAACTTTTTTGCACAAACCGAAGCATTGTTGAACGGAAAAACAGAAAGTCAAGTAAAAGCAGAATTTGAAATAGCCAATTTACCTGCTGACAAAGCCAATTTTCTTTTACCATTCAAAATTTTTGAAGGTAACAAACCAACCAACACGATTTTAATTCAGAAATTAACTCCAGAAACTTTAGGTTCGCTAGTGGCGTTGTACGAACACAAGATTTTTGTGCAAGGTGTAATTTGGAATATTTTCAGTTACGACCAATGGGGAGTGGAACTGGGCAAGCAATTGGCGTCTTCTATTTTAGAAGAAATTGAAACTTCAACAGTCAAAAATCATGATAATTCAACCACTTTTTTGTTGAATTATTTTCTAAAAAACAAGCAATAAGACAAATCTTAATATAAGTTTAAATCCTAAAAATTCAATTTGCGGCACAATTTCGACTAGTTTTTAGGGTTTTATTCTTATATTTGACTTTCAAAAAATTAAAAATATGTATTTATTTATTCAAAAGTTCCACTCTGGCTGGGCTTATTTAGTGCTAATTCTATTGGTTGTGACGGTTTTAAATGCCGTGAGAGGATTTCTTTCTAAAAAAGAATTTGGTGCCAACGATAGAAAAATTGCCCTTATTACCCTCATTTTTTGCCACATTCAATTGTTAGTAGGTTTGGTTTTATATTTTCAATCTCCAATTGGTTTTAATTTGATTAAAAGTGTCGGCATGTCAGGATTAGATGCCGCTACAAGATTGACTGCTGTTGAACATCCCTTTACAAATATAATTGCATTGACCTTGATTACAATTGGTTGGTCGAGACACAAAAAATTAGAATTGAGCACAGCAAAATTCAAATCTTTTATGATTTTTTACGGCATTGGATTAGCTTTAATTTTATCGATGATTCCATGGCATTTATGGTTTAAATAAGACCCAAAACTCCAAAAAAATGGAGTTTTTTTTATTTTAGCAAAACACTTATTTACCAAGAAAAAATCTAACTTATCAATCATGATTGTAACCAAAAAAATAGCTTCAATATTACTACTTATAGTGGTGCTTTCAGTTTCCTTTTCTTTTACAGGATTGCCGAAAATGTTTTTTCAGCAACCAAAAGTTGTTGCAAAAGATACCATTAAAAAACCTGCTGCCATCGCAGATAGTTTAAATTTAGTTAACAAAACCAAACTTATATTATTCAAGAAAAATGCGCATGCGTCCTACTATGCAGAGAAATTCAACGGTAGACGAACCGCAAGCGGACGAAGATTTGACAATTCAAAATACACCGCAGCACACCGAAAACTTCCTTTTGGAACAAAGTTAAAAGTAACGAATGAAGCCAATGGAAAATCAGTAGTTGTTGAAGTTACTGACCGTGGACCATTCACTAAAGGNCGCGACATCGACTTGACCAAAAAAGCGTTCATGCAAATTGCTTCTGCTCGTTACGGCGGTTCATTAAAAGTAACAATTGAGTTAATTAAATAGTCTGTTGATGAAAAAGCACTTCAAAATATTTGTTTTTTTAATTGCACTTTCGGTTTTATCAGCATCATGTTCCTCGTCAAATGTCATAAGAACGACAAAATCAGCACCTTCTAATTCAAGTAGAAAATTTTTCAAAAAAGAAGTAGAAGTTTCCTATTATGCAGATAAATTCAATGGACGAAAAACAGCAGACGGAACAACATTCAGCAACAGCAAACTAACCGCTGCCCACAGAACTTTGCCTTTTGGAACAAAATTAAAAGTGACTAATCTTGCCAATAATGAATCTGTTGTTGTAGAAGTTAACGACCGTGGGCCACAAAAAACTAGCAGAGAACTAGACTTGTCGAAACGTGCTTTTATGGAAATTACCGATAACAAAAACCACGGGCTTTTAAAAGTAAAAATCGAGATTATAAAATAACCTTACCAATTTTTAAAAGGATTTTGGCTTAAATAAGCGTTGTAGTACCGTTCATCGTTGGTTACTTCCTCCCCTAGCCAATTTGGTTTTTCAAAGGTTTCATTTTCAGATGAAAGTTCAATTTCAGCGATAATCAATCCTTCGTTTTCGCCAAAAAATTCATCCACTTCAAAAGTATGGTTACCCACTTTTATTTCGAATCTGATTTTGTCAATTTTTCCACCTTCACATAAATTTAAAAGTAAAAGCGCTTCTTCAACCGGAATTTCTTTTTCCCATTCAAAACGGGTCATTCCACCCTCATTTCCTTTTCCTTTTATGGTTAAAAATCCTTTTTCGCCTTTGATTCTCACCCGAACCGTTCGCTCAGGATTTGAATTCAAATAGCCTTGCGCAATTCGATTTTGAATAAATGCTTTCGATTTGAAATCGTTAGATTTTACTAGAAATTTGCGTTCAATTTCAATCATGAAAATTATTTTAAACTTAAATTATACATTTTTAGCAGCTGCATTTGTATTTTTACAAAGTTATCTAACAAATTTATCATTTTCTTGATTTGTATGCACGAATTTGACACTAACCGAAAAATTATTCATGTCGATATGGACGCTTTTTATGCCTCTGTAGAGCAAATGGACAATCCTTTTTTACGAGGAAAACCAGTTGCTGTAGGCGGTGGTGAGAACAGAGGTGTGGTTTCTGCGGCAAGTTATGAAGCTCGAAAATTTGGAGTTAGAAGTGCAATAAGCGGTTTTTTAGCAAAAAAAAACTGTCCGGATTTAATATTTGTACCACCGAGATTTGAACGCTACAAAGAAATTTCTACAAAAATCCACGCTATTTTTCATGATTATACCGATTTGGTTGAACCACTTTCGCTAGACGAGGCCTATTTGGATGTGACCGTCAACAAAAAAGGAAATCCGAGCGCTACTTTAATAGCACAAGAAATAAGAAAGCGAATTTTTTATGAGGTTGGCCTTACCGCATCTGCCGGAATATCAGTAAATAAATTTGTGGCTAAAATCGCCTCGGACTTCAACAAACCAAACGGACAAAAAACAGTTGTTCCTGATGAAGTTTTGGCTTTTTTAGAGGATTTGCCAATCCGAAAGTTCTATGGCGTTGGGAAAGTAACCACCGAAAAAATGTACCAATTGGGGATTTTTACAGGTTTAGACTTAAAAAGCAAATCTTTAGAATATTTAGAAAAGCACTTCGGAAAGTCAGGTAATTTCTATTATCATGTGGTGCGCGGTATCCATCATAGCGAAGTGAAATCAAATAGGATTGCAAAATCTGTCGCCACCGAACATACCTTTGATGAGAATTTGTCTTCTGTTATTTTTATGATCGAAAAGCTAGAAACCATTGCTATTCAACTCGAAAAAAGACTAAAGAAGCACAACGTTGCAGGAAAAACAGTTACACTAAAAATAAAATACAGTGATTTTTCCTTGCAAACCAGAAGTAAAACACTACCCTATTTTATTTCAGACAAATCTTTACTTTTAGAAACCGCTAAAGATTTATTGTACCAAGAAAAAATGAAAGATTCTGTTCGTTTACTTGGAATTTCTCTAAGCAATTTGAATACTGAAACCAAAAAAGCAGTTTTTGTGCAACTGAAATTTGATTTTTAATCAAACAACAAGGAAGCCATAATTAAAACTAATTTATGGCTTTTCGATAATAATTTTATTGTAAGTATGGGCTTTGTTATAAATCGTAAAAGGCATAAGCATCCCCGCTATTGAATTTATTAACAATCCTTTAGGCAAAATCATCAAAAATAATTTTGATAAAAATGGACGCTTGTAAAATCCTCTCGCCCATCTTTGACATCTTTCTAGGTTTGCCCTAATTGGTTCACGTTTGTCGCTTACAACGACTACCTTAAATCCAACCTCAGTTGCAATTGCAGTCCAAATATCAATTTGTTCAAAATAATTGACTGCCATGGATTTTTCGGTGAGCATTGCAGCGGTTTTTAAATTTTCTGGGAGATTCTTGAACCCTTCTCCCTTGTAGGCATCATATAAAAAAAACTGCCCTTTCGGTTTAAGAATTCTATAAACTTCGGACAAAGCTTGTTTGATATCGTTTGCGTAACAAAATGCTTCAATGGCAAAAATCAAATCAAATGAATTATCTTGAAAATCTAACTTCGCATTGAAATCACCATATTGAAAATCTAAATTGTCGGTAGCTTTGGATTTATTGCTTGCCATCTGCAGGTGTTCGCTGGTAATATCAATTCCTTTAAATAGTACGTTTGGGTACTTTGTGGCTAAGTAAATCGAGTTAAAACCCTTTCCGCAGCCGAGTTCTAAGACATTTTTTACTTCAGAATTATCAATAAGTTCTCCTACCTCATCGGCTTGTACATAAAATCCTTTTGAATCAAAAATGCCGTCGTAATTCAAAGCTAAATGCACAGATCCTTCTTTGGAATGTATATATTGGTATCCAATATGACTGTCTCTATAATATCTTTTTACGCCTTTTAAATCTATATTATTAGTGAAATTTTCAATTGGAAAAACACCATTAATCATTTTTAGGTATTTATCCAATTCAGCCTCATCAAAAACAATCTCGTCTTTCATTGATAATTAATTTATTTCTATGTACAAAAAATAATTTTGTTGCAAGGATAGTATATATTTTTGACTTTTTATAAAATATTCTGGACTTCTTTTGTTGAATTATACCAGCAAATAGCTAACCCGATGATTCTAATTAATAAAATTTTTGTGCTAAATGGCAAATGGAATTATTAACATTTTTACACAAATTTCCACTGTAGAACCTCTTTGACCTTCTGATTTTTATCTGCTATGATTAATCGTTTTTAAATGCTTCAATTGCTGGAAGAACTTTGTTGTTAAAATCCCATAAAGCTTGATTTTCATAAGAAGAGCCATCGGTTGCTTGATTTCCTTTAAAAGACACCCACTCTGTTCCCCAATAGGCAAATCCAATTCCGTAGCTTGAACTTTTAATGGTGCTTTTTAATGCCAATAAATAATTCTTTTGTCCTAAACTTGTTGCTGGATAGTCTGAAATTATTTGATCAGCACTGCCAATAATATTATTTGTGTAATCATTATAACCAAATGTAAATGGATAAGAAGTTTCTGCAATAAGGACTTTTTTATTGTAAGTTGCTCCTAAAGTGTTGATGGTAGTTTTGATATCAGCCATAACTTTTCCATGCCACATTGGATAATAAGAAAGTCCGATATAATCATAGTCTATGGTTTTTACTTTATCAAAAAACCAAGAAGCACCCGTGTTTGTTCCGGTATTTATGCCTGCGTAATGTAACATTATTTTTGTATTTGGAGATTGCGCTCTAATTTTTGCACTGGCCAGTTTCAACAAATCTATGCATTGGGTTTCATTGGTAGACAATTTACCTGTTGGCCATAGAAAACCATCGTTTATTTCATTTCCAATTTGATAAATATCTGGATTTATTTCGGTTAAAACTTCGGAAGTATAATTTTCAACGGCGGTTTTTAAATCACTCAAGTTTAAATTTCCCCAAGCTGCAGGTTTTGATTGCACCGCTGGATCGGCCCAAGTATCTGAATAATGCACTGTTAACCAAATTTTAAATCCTTGTGCTTTTGCTTTTATGGCGAATGCTTTTACTTTTTCTAAACTAGAAAATTGATAGGTTGGATTTTTCCAAAGTCGGATCCGAATGGTGTTGCAGCCAGCCTCTTTTAAAGTTAATAAAGCACTTTGCGCAACGTTGGCACTATTATAAAAAATAGTGTTTGTACTTTCGATTTCTGGCAAAAAAGACATGTCTGCTGCTCGAACAAAATTGTCAACAGCAACAAGAGGTATTACTGTTTTTTCATTCTTAGAACATGAAAATAAGCAAAAAGATACAACTAATAATAAAGCGTAATTTTTCATTTTTAATATTGATTAAACTGATAATCAGTAATTTTATAATATTTTTGTTATGCTTTCAAAACAAAATATTGAAAATAATTTTATAAACTTTTCAAGTCTTTAATTACCCTAAATGCCAAATCAACTTCTTCTTCGCTCACTAAAATTGTAAATTCATAAGATGTTGAAATAACTTCGTTAATTGTTATGCCTTCCCAAGCCAATCGCTGAAAAATAAAATAGTAAATACCGGGTGTTGAGACATTGTCTTTGGGTAATTTTATGGTTATTGAAGATAAATTGTCAAATCGATGCAACAATTTTTCTGTATCGAAGTGTTTTTCGACCAAATGACTTACTCTTTCGCTAACCACAATATTTATTTCACTAACGCCACGAGAAGAAGTATAAAAAATATCTGTGAATGTATTTATTTCCGAAATTAAAGCGGCTTGTTTATTCAAAAATGTATCTGAAACTGCAAACGTAAAATCACACAAAGACGAACGAACGGTGATTTCGCCAATGTTTTTAAGGAGTTTTACAATTCGGTGATTTAACCTAAAATCTAAATCTACCGAAAGCCGTTTCAAAGCCATAACAATTGCACCTTGTTTCACGTCTTTGTCGAATTCATGCTCTAATTCTTTCATCATATTTCTCGCTAATGAAGTAAGATTGATGATGTTTTGTGATAATGCTCCTAATAAAAAAGGCTTTGTTTTGATGTAGTTTTCTACAATTGAAGAAACAGTTTTCATTTAAAAGTGGTTATGCGTGCTGTAAATATACAAATAAAAACAATTTGTTACAAATACAACATCGCTAAAAATAATAAAAAGCATCTTCAATATGTTCGATGTCAAAAGTTTGCTTATTATTATGAATGGCTATAATGTCAAAACGTACTTCAACATCTAAATCATTAGAAATTACATATTCATTAACTGCTTTTACCAAAAGTTGCACTTTTTTTGGTTTTACAAAATCTTGAGGCAAACCAAAATCTAAACTCGAACGCGTTTTCACTTCAACAATTGCTAAAATGTTGTCTTTTTGCGCAATAATATCAATTTCTGCCTTTTGAAAAACAAAATTGCGTTGAATAATCACATAACCCTTTTTTTCTAAAAATTCAGCTGCTTCAGCTTCTCCTTTTTTTCCAAGTTCGTTATGTTGTGCCATTTTAAGTTGGGAGTTAGAAGTTGGGAGTTAGAAGTTAGAACTTTAAAATAGTTTCGTTGCCGTTCACTTCTAAGCTTACTTTTTTGCCTAAAATCAATGTGTTGTTGTCATGGATATGCCCTGCAGGAAAATTATAAACTATCGGAAAATCATATTTCTTGGTGACATCAGCAATAATTTGATAGGCCGTTTTTCCCCAAGGAATGTCATTGTCTTTCATTTTCGTAAATGACCCAACCACCATACCGTTGAGATTTTCTAGACAACCACAACGTTTTAAACCGATCATCATTCTATCGATGTGGTACAAATACTCGTCTAAATCTTCGATAAAAAGAATTTTACCTTTACAATCAACTTGCGATTCCGATCCCATCAAACTGTACAAAATAGAAAGATTTCCTCCAACGAGTTCTCCTTCAGCTTTACCTGCTTTGTTTTCTTTTTCAAATGGAACTTGATAAACTACGTTTTCTCCAAACAAAGCTTTCCTTAAAGTTTCTTCAATTATTGGCGAAGCTTTTTCGATGTTTACAGGCATAATGCCATGAATGGTTTCAAAACCCAAATGATTCAAATGACTATGCAAAACGGTAACATCGCTAAAGCCAACTATCCATTTTGGATTTTGCTTGAATTTTGAGAAATCAATCAAATCTACCATTCGTATTGTCCCATAGCCCCCCCGCGCACACCAAATGGCTTTTATATTTGGATTGTCAATCATTTTTTGAAAATCATCTGCCCGTTGCTCGTCGGTGCCAGCCAACTGATTGTTATCGAGTCCAATGGTGTTTCCAATAACAACTTCTAAACCCCAATTTTTAGCTAAATCGATGGCAGGTTTTAAGTTGTCCGTTATGTTTTTGCGCGCAGTTGCAACAATAGCAATTGTATCGCCTTTTTTAAGATACGGTGGTGAAATCATAGTTTTTTGAGCTTGAATATTTAAAGAGAAAATAGATAGAATGGTAATGCAAATTGATTTTTTCACTTATAATTAGAAATGGTTGTTGCAAATATATAAAAATTGTTGCTTTAAAAACAGCTGCCCTAGCCCTGACTGAAAGGAAAATCCTTTTGCTTTTTTCTTTAAAAAGCAAAAGATTGGGATGAAGGCAGGAATAGCTTCAAACAAATTAAATAATTTTAAAGAACTACGGGCCAGTCGCTACTTGTCCCAAAGGAAAAATGCTTATTTTTGCAATCAATTTAATTTTTATATGATTCAGAATCCAAAAAGATATACGATAACCGCAGCTTTGCCTTATACGAATGGACCTATTCACATCGGACATTTGGCGGGCGTTTACGTTCCATCAGATATTTATTCGCGCTATTTGCGTTTGCAAGGAAAAGACGTTGCCTTTATTTGTGGAAGCGACGAACACGGCGTTGCTATTTCGATGAAAGCTAAAAAAGAGGGAATTTCTCCTCAAGAAGTAATTGACAAGTACGATGCAATCATCAGAAAATCTTTTATTGATTTCGGTATTTCCTTTGATAATTATTCTAGAACTTCATCTAAAATCCACCACGATACGGCACAAGAATTTTTTAAAAAATTGTATGAACAAAATGATTTTATCGAGGAAGTGACCGAACAATTGTATGACGCAAAAGCCGATCAATTTTTGGCAGATCGATTTGTAGTCGGTACGTGTCCAAAATGCGGTAATGAAGAAGCTTATGGCGACCAATGCGAAAAATGTGGTTCGACTTTGAATGCCACAGATTTAATTAATCCAAAATCGACTATAACGGGAGAAACTCCGATTCTAAAAGCTACAAAACATTGGTTTCTGCCTTTAGACCGCTACCAAGATTTCTTGCAAGAGTGGATTTTAGTTGGGCATTCCAAAGATTGGAAAACCAATGTGCTTGGTCAAGTAAAATCGTGGTTAGACGATGGTTTAAAACCGAGAGCAGTTACCCGAGATTTAGATTGGGGTATCGACGTTCCAGTAGATGGAGCCGTAGGTAAAAAATTATATGTTTGGTTTGATGCACCGATTGGCTATATTTCTGCTACAAAAGAATGGGCAGCTCGCGAAGGGAAAAATTGGGAAGATTACTGGAAAAAAGAGGATACAAAACTTGTACACTTTATAGGAAAAGACAATATCGTTTTTCATTGTATTATTTTTCCGGCGATGCTGAAAGCAGAAGGAAGTTATATTATGCCCGAAAATGTTCCAGCGAATGAGTTTTTGAATTTAGAAGGAAACAAATTGTCCACTTCTAAAAATTGGGCGGTTTGGCTGCACGAATATTTACAAGATTTTCCGCATCAGCAAGATGTTCTGCGTTATGTATTGACAGCCAATGCACCAGAAACAAAAGACAACGATTTTACATGGAATGATTTTCAAGCGCGAAACAACAACGAATTGGCAGCAGTTTTTGGCAATTTCATTAATCGTGTGGTGGTTTTAACCAATAAATATTATGAGGGAATTGTTCCTAGCCCAAATGAATTTTCAGCTATTGATGAGCAAACTTTAGCAGAGTTAAAAGCATATCCAGCAGTGATTTCTAGTTCGATTGAAAGATACAGATTTCGTGAGGCGCAAATGGAATTAATGAATGTAGCGCGTTTAGGAAATAAATATTTAGCAGACGAGGAACCATGGAAAATGGTAAAAACAGATCCAGAACGCGTGAAAACGCAAATGTATGTTGCTTTGCAAATCGCCTCTGTTTTAACAACTTTATGCGAACCATTTTTGCCTTTTACTTCTAAAAAACTTACTAAAATATTAAATATTGAAGTCAACGATTGGAATTTATCTTTTGAAGATTGGAATTTAACAAAAGCTGGTCATCAAATTGGACAAGCCGAAATTTTGTTCCCACAAATCGAGGATGAACAAATTCAAAAACAAATTGAAAAATTAGCAGCCACAAAAACGGCGAATAGCATGGAAGAAAAAATTGTTGAATCACAAAAAGCAACCACTACATTTGAAGATTTTGCAAAACTCGATTTGCGTGTGGGAACCATTATTGAAGCCGAAAAAATGCCAAAAGCCAACAAACTCTTGGTTCTAAAAGTAGATACAGGATTAGATGTTAGAACCATCGTTTCTGGTATTGCAGAACATTTTTCTCCAGAAGAAGTGATTGGAAAACGGGTTACGGTTTTAATTAATTTGGCACCAAGAGCTTTACGCGGAGTAGAAAGTCAAGGTATGATTTTGATGACCAACAATGCAGAGGGAAAATTGGTTTTTGTAAATCCAGATGCAGATGGAGTGGAAAATGGTAGCTTGATCAGTTAAAAAATTAAAATATGAACCCAAAAATAATCGCCTTTGATGCTGACGACACACTTTTCGTTAATGAACCTTATTTTCAAGAAGTAGAACATGAATTCTGTGCTTTAATGAGCGATTATTTATCTAGCCAAGGATTATCTCAGGAATTATTTAAAATTGAAATTGCCAATTTAGATTTATATGGTTACGGAATCAAAGGGTATATTTTATCGATGATTGAAGCTGCAATGAAAATTTCTAACAATACCATTTCAATAGAAATAATCGAGAAAATTATTCAACTTGGAAAAGAATTGCTCCAAAAACCAATTGAATTACTTGACGGTGTAGAAGATACGCTAAAAGCATTACACGGAAAATACAAACTAATTGTTGCTACAAAAGGAGATTTAAAAGACCAACAAAGCAAGTTGCATCGCTCTGGATTAGGACATTATTTTCATCATATCGAAGTGATGGCAGATAAACAAGAACTGAATTATACCAAACTTTTGACCCGATTAGAAATTCAACCCAACGAGTTTTTTATGATAGGAAACTCTTTAAAATCTGATGTTTTGCCTGTTTTGGCCATCGGTGGATTTGCTGTTCATATTCCTTTTCACACCACTTGGGAACACGAAAAAATTGCCCACAAAGTTGAACATCCTAATTTTAAAACTTTAGAGCACATCACGGATGTTTTAGGGCTGTTATTGGAGGAGAGGATAGAATAAAGAGGAAAGAAGAAAGATGAAAGAAGATGAAAGATGAAAGATGAAAGATGAAAGATGAAAGAAGAAAGATGGGAGATAATCTTCTAAAGTCTAAAATCTATATTCTAAAGTCTAAACTCTAAAATCTAAAATCTAAACTCTACCTCCCATCTCCCCGCTTAAATATTAAAACTTCAAAGTAACTCCAGCCAAACCATTTATGCCCGCTTGTGCGAAATAATACACATAACCGCCGCCGTAATCTACCCCGTTGGAAACATATTTTTTGTCGAGCACATTGTTTAACATTCCTGAAATAACAATAGATTTAAAAACAGACTTTGTTTTGATTTCATAAAAAACATTAAAATCGGTCGTTGAATAATCTGCTAATTTTGCATTTTCGTCTTTTGAGTTAGAAAGGTATTGATTACCCACAAATTTGGTATAAACTGATAATTCAATGTTTTTTGTAGGCCGAAACGAAATGACATTCCCTGCAACAACAGATGGTGAATAAGCTATGTTGGTGTTACCCAGTTTTGTTAAACTTGTTCCATTGTCCGACACAAAATCTTTGTTTTTATTTTCGCTAATAGTGCAATTTGGTTTCAAGCTCCATTGTTCTGCTAATTTAAAAGTACCGTCCAACTCTAATCCCAATCTGTAACTTTCACCGACATTTTTTCGGATTGGATTACCAACATTGTCTAAAGCTCCCGTTAAAATCAGTTGATTTTTGTAGAACATATAAAATCCATTGATATTCAATTGTGCTCTGGCGGATTTAAAACGCCATCCCAATTCAAAATCGTCTAATTTTTCTGGTTTTGGATTACCATTTTCGTAGTCCGTTCGGTTTGGTTCGCGGTTTGCTCTAGCATAAGACAAAAAGAAATCTTGTCGTTTATCCAAACTGTAAGTCAAACCCGCCTTTGGATTAAAGAAATTGAATTCATCTTTAAC
>JGI25917J50250_1000267_pt1 | contig 13908 bp, 7 predicted proteins | sample LauGreSBDMM110SN_4_FD_50250 | JGI IMG/M metagenome (IMG submission 50250) | reverse complement strand
GACAAGATCTATCAAGTGGCTGATGCACTAGCATTGGTAAAAGAAACTGCAACTGCAAAATTCGACGAGTCAGTTGATGCAGTTGTGAATTTGGGTATTGANGCACGTAAATCAGATCAATTGATCCGTGGTGCTTTGGTATTGCCAAACGGTACNGGTAAATCAAAACGCGTTGCTGTGTTCGCACAGGGCGCACAAGCTGAAGCTGCTAAAGCAGCGGGTGCTGAGATTGTTGGTTTTGAAGATTTGGCTGAGCAAGTGAAAGGCGGCATGCTGGATTTTGATGTGGCGATTGCTACACCAGATGCAATGCGTATCGTTGGTCAACTTGGTCAAGTATTAGGTCCGCGTGGTTTGATGCCTAACCCTAAAGTTGGCACAGTAACCGCTGATGTTGCTAAAGCTGTNAAAGATGCTAAAGCCGGTCAAGTGCAATACCGTACTGACAAAGGCGGCATTATTCACTGCACAATCGGTCGCGCTTCATTCACGGTTGATGCTTTACAACAAAACTTGGTTGCATTGGTTGATGCTTTGAATAAAGCAAAACCAGCGTCATCTAAAGGTCAGTATTTAAAGAAACTATCTGTATCTAGCACCATGGGTGTTGGTGTACGCGTAGATCAATCTAACCTAGCTTAATTGCTAGGTAAATGTATTTTGAGCTGATTAATTTCAGCGCAATAAAGGGCTTTGGGCTTGGTGTTGTTGTGAAATATAAGCGACATCAAGGTTATCAAAGACCGTAGGCACCATAACCAATTGCAGTTTATTGGTGGGTTTAATGGTAGTGGTCAGCGATGGGTGATGAAGAGTTAGACATTCACTCCTCTGTGGCTGATTAATGAATACCTACGCAGATGGCGTCCCCTGAAAACAGGACAGTATTGAAAAATACTCCTGACGAAAGGTCGCCGTGGGATGGCTTTTGTAGTGTCTTGCTACAAAGGTTTAATTAACGGAAGGAGAAGACCTTGAGTCTTAATCTTGAACAGAAAAAGGCAGTAGTTGTTGAAGTCAGCGAGCAAGTCTCGACGGCCCAAGCAATNATCGTTGCTGAGTATCGTGGCTTACAAGTGGGCGAAATGACTGCATTGCGCGCACAAGCTAGAAAATCAGGCGTTTACCTACGTGTATTGAAAAATACATTGGTGCGTCGTGCTGTTGAAGGCACACCATTTTCTGGTTTGGCGAACGAAATGGTTGGCCCATTAGTGTTCGGTATATCTTCCGATCCAGTATCAGCCGCTAAAGTACTTAGCGACTTTGCTAAAGCTAACGACAAATTCATNATTAAAGCGGGTGCAATGCCAAACCAAGTTATGGACGTCAAAGGCGTTCAAGCTTTGGCTGCATTGCCAAGCCGTGACGAATTGTTGGCTAAATTGCTCGGCACTATGCAAGCACCTGTTGCGAAATTTGTACGTACGCTTAATGAAGTACCTACGAAATTTGTACGTGGCCTTGCTGCAGTGCGCGATCAAAAAGCCGCGTAACTTAATCGCAAACTTAAAACGACATTTTATTTATCAGGAGTATTACAAATGGCAATTTCTAAATCAGAAATTTTAGATGCAGTAGCAGCATTATCAGTTCTTGAACTTTCAGAATTGATCAAAGACATGGAAGAAAAATTTGGCGTTTCAGCTGCTGCTGCAGCTGTTTCAGTTGCTGCAGCACCTGCAGCTGGCGGTGGCGCTTCTGCTGCTGCAGAGCAAACAGAGTTTGACGTTATCTTGTTAACTGCTGGCGACAACAAAGTAAGCGTAATTAAAGCAGTTCGTGAAATTACAGCACTTGGCTTGAAAGAAGCTAAAGACGTAGTTGATGGCGCACCTAAAGCAGTTAAAGAAGGCGTGTCAAAAGCGGATGCTGATGAAACATTGAAGAAATTGATTGAAGCTGGCGCAACTGGCGAAATCAAGTAATTCAGGTTTTAAGTTAGATTTAGGCTGACGGGAAACCGTCAGCCTTCACCATTTTTAAAGATGGTAGAAGATAAGGCATGGAAACGCATGTCTTACCTTCTACCTTTTACCCCCTTAGGAGACGCTATGAGCTATTCCTTTACCGAAAAGAAACGCATTCGTAAGAGTTTTGCTAAACGTGAAAGTGTGCAAGAAATTCCATACTTACTCGCGATGCAATTAGAATCNTACGCTGCGTTTTTACAAGCAAATGTTACTGCTGACAAACGTGAAGATGCTGGTTTACAAGCAACATTTAGTTCTATTTTTCCAATCGTTAGCCACTCAGGTAACGCACGTTTAGATTACGTCAGTTATNACTTGGGTGCAGAGCCTTTTGACGTGAAAGAATGTCAACAACGTGGCTTGACNTACGCAGCGCCATTGCGTGTCAAAGTACGCTTGACCATCATGGACAAAGAGGCTTCTAAGCCAACCGTGAAGGAAGTGAAAGAGCAAGAAGTTTACATGGGCGAATTGCCTTTGATGACTGAAAATGGTTCATTTGTGATTAACGGTACTGAACGTGTAATTGTTTCTCAATTGCACCGCAGCCCAGGCGTATTCTTTGAGCATGATCGTGGTAAGACACACAGCTCAGGCAAATTATTATTTTCAGCGCGTATTATTCCTTACCGTGGTTCATGGTTGGATTTTGAGTTTGATCCAAAAGACTACTTGTACTTCCGCGTTGACCGTCGTCGTAAGATGCCAGTCACCATCTTGCTTAAAGCACTTGGTTACACGCCTGCGCAAATTCTTGAAACATTCTATGACGTGGATACATTCCACTTGTCAGCGAAAGGCGTTCAATTTGAATTGGTGCCTGAGCGTCTTCGTGGTGAAGTGGCTAAGTTCGACATTACCGCTAAAGATGGCACAGTGATCGTTGCTAAAGATAAGCGCATCACTGTTAAGCACATTCGAGATATGGAAAAAGCAGGCATTAGCAAAATTACTGTGCCATTTGAATTCGTATTAGGTCGTACCATTGCGAATAACATCGTTGATAAAGAAACAGGTGAAGTTGTTGCGAACGCAAACGACGAAATCACTGAAAGCTTGCTAGAAAAATTGCATGGCGCAAGTGTTGCGAAAATCAACACGCTATATGCAAATGATTTAGACCACGGCGATTACATTTCTCAAACATTACGTATTGATGAAATCCCTGATCAATACAGCGCACGAGTAGCAATCTACCGCATGATGCGTCCTGGTGAGCCACCAACTGAAGATTCAGTACAAGCATTATTCGATGGCTTGTTCTTCAATGCTGACCGTTACGACTTATCAGTGGTAGGTCGTATGAAGTTCAATCGCCGTGCATTCCCAGAAAAAGTTGAAGATCGTTCAGCTGCTTGGTTACGCAAATTCTATGAAAAAGTAGGCCCGCAAGGTGCTGAAGGCGCTTCTACACTTTCAAATGATGACATCTTGGCAGTCGTTGGTGTGTTGCTAGAATTACGTAATGGTCGCGGTGAGATTGACGATATTGATCACTTGGGTAACCGTCGTATTCGTTCAGTAGGTGAATTGGCAGAAAACCAATTTCGCGCTGGTCTAGTTCGTGTTGAACGCGCTGTTAAAGAGCGTTTAAGCCAAGCTGAATCAGATAACTTGATGCCACACGATTTAATCAACGCTAAGCCAGTTTCTAGCGCGATTCGTGAATTCTTCGGCTCAAGCCAATTAAGTCAGTTTATGGATCAAACTAACCCATTGTCTGAAATTACGCACAAACGTCGCGTTTCAGCTTTAGGCCCTGGTGGTTTGACGCGCGAGCGTGCTGGCTTTGAAGTACGTGACGTTCATACCACGCATTATGGTCGTGTATGCCCGATTGAAACGCCAGAAGGTCCAAACATTGGTTTGATTAACTCATTGGCGCTTTTTGCGCGTACTAATAAATACGGCTTCCTAGAAACGCCATATCGCCGTGTTGAGGGTAATAAAGTTTCTGCAAACATTGATTACCTCTCAGCAATTGAAGAGAGCCAATACATGATTGCGCAAGCTAACTCTGAGTTAGATGCGAAAGGCAACTTTAAAGAAGATCTCATCTCAGCGCGTTATCACAACGAATTTACAATGACGCAACCTGACCGTGTTCAATACATGGACGTTGCGCCAGGCCAAATTGTTTCTGTTGCGGCTTCATTGATTCCATTCTTGGAGCATGATGATGCGAACCGTGCATTGATGGGTGCAAACATGCAACGTCAAGCAGTGCCATGTCTACGTGCTGAAAAAGCAGTGGTGGGTACAGGGATTGAACGTACAGTAGCGATTGACTCTGGTACAACAGTACAAGCGCGTCGTGGTGGTATCGTTGATTATGTAGATTCAGGCCGTATCGTGATTCGTGTGCATGACGCTGAAGCGCTTGCAGGCGAAGTGGGTGTGGATATCTACAACCTTACTAAGTACACACGTTCTAACCAAAACACTAACATTAACCAACGTCCATTAGTAATCGTTGGCGATGTATTGGCACGTGGTGATGTGATTGCTGACGGCGCATCAACTGACATGGGCGAATTAGCGCTTGGTCAAAACATGCTAGTCGCATTTATGCCATGGAATGGTTATAACTACGAAGATTCGATCTTAATCTCAGAGCGTGTTGTATCTGATGACCGATACACTTCAATTCATATTGAAGAATTGTCAGTAGTTGCACGTGATACGAAGTTAGGTGCTGAAGAAATCACACGTGATATTTCAAACTTGTCTGAGCGTATGCTTGGTCGTTTGGATGAATCAGGCATTATTTACATCGGTGCTGAAGTTGAGGCTGGGGACGTATTGGTTGGTAAAGTAACCCCTAAAGGTGAAACACAACTGACTCCAGAAGAAAAATTGCTACGCGCGATTTTCGGTGAAAAAGCTTCTGACGTTAAAGACACAAGCTTGCGCGTGCCATCAGGCATGTCAGGTACTGTGATTGACGTTCAAGTGTTCACGCGCGAAGGTATCGACCGTGATACACGTGCTCAACAAATCATTGATGACCAATTAGGCCATTACAAACAAGATTTGGCTGACCAAATGCGTATTGTTGAAGATGACGCATTCGGCCGTATTCAACGTTTAATCGAAGGTAAAGCTGCTACTGGTGGCCCTAATAAACTCAAAAAAGGCGAAACAGTGACTGCAGAATATCTGCAAGGCATTGGTCGTTATGATTGGTTTGATATTCGTTTGGCTGATGAGGAAGCTGCGCGTCAACTTGAACAATTGAAAGACAGTTTGTCGCAAGCCCGCGTTGAGTTTGATAGCCGTTTTGAAGAGAAAAAACGTAAATTGACGCAAGGCGATGATTTGCAAGCTGGCGTTCAAAAAATGGTGAAAGTGTATATCGCTGTTAAACGTCGTATTCAACCAGGCGATAAGATGGCTGGTCGTCACGGTAACAAGGGTGTTATTTCAAAAATCGCCCCTGTTGAAGATATGCCACACATGGCAGACGGAACACCAGTTGATATCGTGTTGAACCCATTAGGCGTTCCATCACGTATGAACATCGGTCAGATTCTTGAAACTCACTTAGGCTGGGCTGCTAAGGGATTAGGTATGCGCATTGGAGAGATGCTTGCTACGCAAGCTAAGGTTTCTGAGGTGCGTAAGTTCTTAGATCAAATCTACAACGACAGCAACGGTAAAGGCGAAGACATCAAGTCATTGTCAGATAAAGAAGTGCTGGACTTGGCGAAAAATCTAGAACGCGGCGTCCCTTTTGCTACGCCAGTATTTGACGGTGCAACCGAGTTAGATATTAAAGCAATGCTTGATTTGGCGTTCCCAGATGAAGATCCACGTACTAAACAATTGAAGTTCTCTGCTGGTAAAACACAGGTTCAATTGATTGATGGCCGTACTGGTGATCCATTTGAGCGTCCAGTCACTGTAGGTTATATGCACGTATTGAAATTGCATCACTTGGTTGATGACAAGATGCATGCACGTTCTACAGGTCCTTACAGTTTGGTTACGCAACAACCATTGGGCGGCAAAGCTCAATTTGGTGGTCAGCGCTTTGGTGAGATGGAAGTTTGGGCATTGGAGGCTTATGGCGCTGCATACACCTTACAAGAAATGCTCACAGTGAAGTCTGATGACGTTTCTGGTCGTACCAAGGTTTATGAAAATATTGTGAAGGGCGAACATAAGATTGATGCTGGTATGCCAGAGTCATTCAACGTGTTGGTGAAAGAAATTCGCTCACTCGCTATCGATATCGACCTTGATCGTAACTAACAGTATAGGCATTCGCTCAAGCGAAACTAAGGAGATTAAATGAAGGCTCTATTAGACTTATTTAAGCAAGTCACTCAAGAAGAAGAATTTGACGCGATTAAGATCGCGCTCGCTTCTCCTGAGAAAATTCGCTCATGGTCCTATGGTGAAGTTAAAAAGCCAGAAACCATTAACTACCGTACATTCAAGCCTGAACGTGATGGTTTGTTCTGCGCAAAAATCTTTGGTCCTATCAAAGATTACGAGTGCTTGTGCGGTAAATACAAACGCTTAAAACACCGTGGTGTAATTTGTGAAAAATGTGGTGTTGAAGTCACATTATCAAAAGTACGTCGTGAACGCATGGCGCACATTGAATTGGCTAGCCCAGTTGCACATATCTGGTTCTTAAAGAGCTTACCAAGCCGTTTAGGTATGGTGCTTGATATCGCATTGCGCGATATCGAACGCGTGCTTTACTTTGAAGCGTATATCGTGATTGAGCCAGGCATGACACCACTGACACGTGGTCAATTGCTCACAGAAGATGACTACCTCGCTAAAGTTGAAGAATACGGCGATGAGTTCAATGCGGTGATGGGTGCTGAAGCTGTGCGTGAGTTACTTCGCACAATGGATGTACACAACGAAATTGAAACATTGCGTCAAGATTTGGGCGCAACTGGTTCTGAAGCGAAAATCAAGAAAATTGCAAAGCGCTTGAAAGTACTCGAAGCATTCCAAAAATCAGGCATTAAGCCAGAGTGGATGATTCTTGAAGTATTGCCAGTGTTGCCACCAGAGCTGCGTCCATTGGTACCATTGGACGGTGGTCGTTTCGCTACTTCAGATTTGAACGATTTATATCGTCGCGTGATTAACCGTAACAACCGTCTAAAACGCTTGTTAGAGTTAAAAGCACCAGAAATTATCGTACGTAACGAAAAACGTATGTTGCAAGAAGCTGTGGATTCGTTATTAGACAACGGTCGTCGCGGTAAAGTGATGACTGGCGCTAACAAGCGTCCATTAAAATCACTTGCAGACATGATCAAGGGCAAAGGCGGTCGTTTCCGTCAAAACTTGCTTGGTAAGCGTGTGGATTACTCGGGTCGTTCAGTGATTGTGGTTGGTCCACAATTGAAACTGCATCAATGCGGTCTGCCTAAGAAAATGGCGCTTGAGTTATTCAAGCCATTCATTTTCCATAAGCTAGAAGTATTGGGCTTAGCGACAACCATTAAAGCTGCGAAGAAAAAAGTTGAAGAGGAAGGCCCAGAGGTATGGGATATCCTGGAAGACGTGATTCGCGAGCATCCAGTATTACTAAACCGTGCACCTACATTGCACCGCTTGGGTATTCAAGCGTTTGAACCAGTATTGATCGAAGGTAAGGCAATTCAATTGCACCCATTGGTTTGTGCTGCGTTTAACGCCGACTTTGACGGTGACCAAATGGCGGTTCACGTCCCATTGAGCTTGGAAGCGCAAATGGAAGCGCGCACATTGATGCTCGCTTCAAACAATGTGCTTTCTCCAGCAAACGGTGAACCAATTATTGTGCCTTCACAAGATATCGTGTTGGGTCTTTACTACATGACGCGTGAAAAAGTTGCGGCACGTGGTGAGGGCATGCGCTTCGCTAACGTTGCTGAAGTTCAACGTGTTTATGACAGTGGCCAAATCGACTTGCACGCAAAAATCACGGTGCGTATTAAAGAATACGACCTTGATTTAGACGGTACAAAACACGAGAAAATCAATCGTTACGAAACAACAGTTGGTCGTGCATTGTTATCAGAAATCATGCCAGCTGGCTTGCCATTTAGCTTGATTGACAAGGCGTTGAAGAAAAAAGAAATCTCACGCTTGATTAACTCTGGCTTCCGTAAGGTTGGTATTCGTGAAACTGTTATCTTGGCTGATAAGCTCATGGGCATGGGTTACACCTATGCAACGCGTGCAGGTATTTCTATCAGCATTAACGACATGTTGGTTCCACCAGAAAAAGGTCAATTGATTGCCTCAGCGGAAGCTGAAGTGAAAGAAATTGAAGATCAATACGTTTCTGGTCTGGTGACACAAGGTGAGCGTTATAACAAGGTTGTGGATATCTGGGGTCGTGCTGGCGATAAAGTCGCTGACGCTATGATGAAACAATTGAAAGAAGAAAATGTACTTGATGCTGACGGTAATGTAGCAAAAGACAAAGACGGTAAAGCATTGCGTCAAGAATCATTTAACGCAATTTACATGATGGCTGACTCAGGTGCCCGCGGTTCTGCAGCGCAGGTTAGACAGCTTGCTGGTATGCGTGGTTTGATGGCTAAACCGGATGGTTCGATTATTGAAACACCAATTATTGCGAACTTCCGCGATGGCTTGAACGTGTTGCAATACTTTATTTCAACCCACGGTGCTCGTAAGGGTCTTGCGGATACTGCGTTGAAAACAGCGAACTCAGGTTACCTGACACGTCGTTTGGTTGACGTGACACAAGACTTGGTGGTAACTGAGCATGATTGCGGCACTGGCGACGGTTTAGTCACAAAAGCACTCGTTAAAGGCGGTGAAGTTGTTGAGCCATTGCATGACCGTATCTTAGGTCGTACAACAGCGCTTGATATTTTGAATCCTGAAAACCAAGAAGTGGTATACCCATCTGGCACATTGTTGACAGAAGATGAAGTTGAGCACATCGATGCTTTAGGGGTTGATGAAGTAAAAGTGCGTACAGCGCTGACTTGCGAAACTCGCTACGGTATTTGTGCAAAATGTTATGGTCGCGACTTAGGTCGTGGCAAGTTGATTAACATGGGTGAGGCTGTTGGTGTGATTGCTGCGCAATCTATCGGCGAGCCAGGAACTCAGTTGACCATGCGTACATTCCACATCGGCGGTGCTGTATCTCGTGCTGCGTCTGTGAGCCAGGTTGAAAGTAAATCAAATGGTATCCTTCGCTTTAGCTCAACAATGCGTTATGTCACCAACGCGCGTAATGAGCAAGTGGTGATTTCACGTAATGGTGAAGCGATTATTCAAGATGATAACGGTCGTGAACGTGAGCGTCATAAAGTGCCTTACGGCGCAACGCTTGTCATTACGGATGGCAAGCCAATTAAGGCTGGTCAAGCTGTAGCAACATGGGATCCACATACTCGTCCAATTATTACTGAGTATGCAGGTCGCATTAAGTTTGAAAACGTTGAAGAAGGTATCACTGTTGCCAAACAAATCGATGAAGTAACAGGCTTGTCATCATTGGTGGTGATTGATCCAAAACAACGTGCGGGTCAAACTAAGGGCTTGCGTCCACAAGTTAAATTGTTGGATGCAAATGGTAATGAAGTGAAGATTGCTGGCGGTGACGTTTCAGTGAACATTACATTCCAATTAGGCTGCATTATTACAGTGAAAGATGGCCAAGAAGTTGGCGTGGGTGAAGTGCTAGCACGTATCCCACAAGAATCATCTAAAACGCGTGATATTACAGGGGGCTTGCCACGCGTCGCTGAATTGTTCGAAGCACGTTCACCAAAAGATGCGGGCTTGCTTGCAGAGGTGACCGGTACTGTTTCATTCGGTAAAGATACTAAGGGTAAACAGCGTTTAGTCTTCACTGACTTGGACGGTGTGACTCATGAATACTTGATCCCTAAAGATAAACACGTGACAGCGCATGATGGTCAAGTGGTGACTAAGGGTGAAAGCATTGTTGACGGTCCAGCAGATCCTCAAGATATATTGAGATTGCAAGGTCGTGAAGCGCTTGCGCGTTACATCATTGACGAAGTGCAAGACGTTTATCGTTTGCAAGGCGTTAAGATTAACGACAAGCACATCGAAGTTATCGTACGTCAGATGTTACGTCGCGTTCGCATCTCAGATGCTGGCGATACAACATTCATCATGGGCGAGCAAGTTGAGCGCGCAGATGTTTTGGCTGAAAACGAAAGAGTTGTTGCGCTTGATCAACGCCCAGCATCATACGAATATGTATTGCTAGGCATTACGAAAGCGTCATTATCTACAGACTCATTCATCTCAGCGGCGTCGTTCCAAGAAACAACACGTGTTCTAACGGAAGCTGCAATCTTGGGTAAACGTGACGAATTGCGTGGTTTGAAAGAAAACGTCATTGTAGGTCGTTTGATTCCTGCGGGTACTGGTCTTGCCTATCACGAAACGCGCAAGCGTAAAGCGAGTGGTATAGATGCTGCATCTGCGGTAGTAGAAGAGGCGGTTATTACAGAAGCAACAGTGTCGGAAGTGCCTGAGTCAGAAACAGGAAGTACCGAGATTGCTTGACANTGTATTGAACGCTAAATAGAATNCTAGGTTTTTCGGGATGGCGAACTTCGTCATCCCGTAATTTTTACAGGATTAAAGGTTATGCCAACCATCAATCAATTAGTGCGCAAACCGCGCCAAAAAGTGGTCACCAAGAGCAAAGTGCCAGCCTTAGAAAGCTGTCCACAAAAGCGTGGTGTNTGTACACGTGTTTATACAACAACACCTAAAAAGCCAAACTCAGCTTTGCGTAAAGTCGCAAAAGTACGTTTGACTAACGGCTACGAAGTTATTAGCTACATCGGCGGTGAAGGCCATAACTTGCAAGAGCATAGCGTGGTTCTACTACGCGGTGGTCGTGTAAAGGACTTACCCGGTGTGCGTTACCATATGGTGCGTGGTAGCTTGGATACTGCTGGTGTTAAAGACCGTAAGCAGTCACGTTCTAAATACGGTGCTAAACGCCCTAAAGCGGCTTAATCATTGGCTTAGCCGCTTAAACTAAGGAATAAAGAAAAATGCCTAGACGTAGAGAAGTCCCCAAACGCAACATCTTGCCTGATCCAAAATTTGGTAGCCAAGAAGTTTCTAAATTCGTAAACGTATTAATGACTGGTGGTAAAAAATCAGTTGCTGAGCGTATTTTGTACGGTGCATTTGACCAAGTTACTCAAAAGAGTGGCAAGGATGCATTGGAAGTGTTCACGCTAGCAATTAACAATTTGCGCCCTATCGTTGAAGTTAAGAGCCGCCGTGTTGGTGGTGCTAACTATCAAGTGCCAGTTGAAGTTCGCCCAAGTCGCCGTAGTGCTTTGGCAATGCGTTGGTTGCGTGATGCTGCGCGTAAGCGTGGTGAAAAATCAATGGGCTTGCGTTTAGCAGCTGAATTGGTTGAGGCTTCTGAAGGTCGCGGTTCTGCAATGAAGAAACGTGAAGAAGTTCACCGTATGGCAGAAGCTAACAAAGCATTCTCACATTTCCGCTTCTAATCAACAGATATAAAGAAAAAAGGTAATCGCTGTGGCTCGTAAAACCCCTATTGAACGCTACCGTAACATTGGTATTAGTGCGCACATTGACGCTGGTAAAACAACGACAACTGAACGTATTCTTTTTTACACTGGTGTTAACCACAAAATCGGTGAAGTGCATGATGGCGCTGCTACGATGGACTGGATGGAGCAAGAGCAAGAACGTGGCATTACTATTACGTCTGCAGCAACTACCTGTTTCTGGTCTGGCATGGCGAAGCAGTTCGAACAGCACCGTATCAATATTATTGATACCCCGGGCCACGTTGACTTCACTATTGAGGTTGAGCGTTCAATGCGTGTGCTTGACGGCGCATGTATGGTTTACTGTGCGGTAGGTGGTGTGCAGCCACAATCTGAAACTGTTTGGCGTCAAGCTAACAAATACAAAGTGCCTCGTTTGGCATTTGTAAACAAGATGGACCGTGCTGGCGCGGACTTCTTTAAAGTTTACGACCAAATGCGTACTCGTCTAAAAGCAAACCCAGTNCCATTGCAAGTGCCTATTGGCGCTTCAGAAACCTTTGAGGGTGTGGTTGACTTGGTTAAGATGAAGGCAATCTACTGGGATGAAGCTTCCCAGGGTATGAAATTCGATTACCGTGACATCCCTGATAATCTAAAAGCTGATTGCGCTAAATGGCGTGAAAACATGGTGGAAGCTGCGGCTGAAGCTAATGAAGAGCTGATGAACAAATACCTAGAAAATGGTGATTTGTCAGAAGAAGATATCTTGGCTGGTTTGCGTTTGCGTACGATTGCGTTTGAGATCGTTCCAATGATGTGTGGTTCAGCATTTAAGAACAAAGGCGTTCAGGCGATGTTGGATAAGGTGATTGAGTTGATGCCAGCACCGACAGACATCCCGCCAGTTAAAGCTATGGATGAAAAGGGCAATGAAGTACGCCTGCGTGCTGCTGATGATGAAAAATTCTCAGCGTTAGCTTTCAAGATTATGACAGACCCGTTTGTAGGTCAATTGATTTTCTTCCGCGTNTACTCTGGCGTTGTTAATGCTGGTGATACAGTTTACAACCCAATCAAGGGTAAAAAAGAACGTATCGGCCGNATCGTGCAAATGCATGCTAATACTCGTGAACCTCTAGATGAAGTTCGTGCGGGGGATATTGCTGCAGCTGTTGGTCTTAAAGAGGCAACAACGGGTGATACATTGTGTAGCTTGAATCATGAAGTGATTCTTGAGCGTATGATTTTCCCTGAGCCAGTGATTCACGTTGCTGTTGAGCCAAAAACGAAAGCCGACCAAGAAAAAATGGGCATCGCGCTTAACCGTTTGGCACAAGAAGATCCTTCATTCCGCGTTAAAACGGATGAAGAAACTAACCAAACCATTATTTCTGGTATGGGTGAGTTGCACTTAGAAATTCTGGTTGATCGTATGAAGCGTGAGTTCGGCGTTGAAGCAAACGTTGGTGCACCACAAGTTGCATACCGCGAAGCGATCAAGAAGAAAGTTGAAGTTGAAGGCAAGTTCGTTAAGCAATCTGGTGGTAAGGGTCAGTACGGTCACGTATGGCTTATCATGGAGCCTAATGAGCAAGGTAAGGGTTTTGAATTCATTGATCAAATTAAAGGTGGTACTGTGCCACGTGAATTCATCCCTGCTGTTGAAAAAGGTTTGAGAGAAACTATCCCTAGCGGTATTTTGGCTGGCTTCCCTGTTGTTGATGTAAAAGTAACGTTGTTTGATGGTTCATACCATGACGTTGACTCAAACGAAAACGCCTTTAAAATGGCTGCATCAATTGGCTTTAAAGATGGTATGCGTAAAGCTGATCCTATCTTGCTAGAGCCTATGATGGCTGTTGAAGTTGAAACGCCAGAAGACTACATGGGTGATGTAATGGGTGACTTGTCATCACGTCGCGGTATGATTCAAGGTATGGATGACAGCCCAACTGGCAAGATCATTCGTGCAGAAGTGCCGCTAGCTGAGATGTTTGGGTACTCAACGGTTGTACGTTCATTGTCTCAAGGTCGCGCAAGTTACAGTATGGAATTTAAGCATTACACTGAAGCACCAAGAAACGTTGCTGAAGCAATTATCAACAAAAAATAAGTATTAATTTAATTTAGATAGATTAAAGGAAGAAAGAAATGGCAAAAGGCAAATTTGAACGTACCAAGCCACACGTCAACGTAGGCACAATTGGACACGTTGACCATGGTAAGACAACACTAACNGCAGCGATTACGACTGTATTGACGAAGAAATTCGGCGGCGAAGCNAAAGCTTACGACCAAATTGATGCGGCACCNGAAGAAAAAGCACGTGGTATTACTATTAATACAGCGCACGTTGAGTATGAGACAGCAAACCGTCACTACGCTCACGTTGACTGCCCAGGCCATGCTGATTA
>JGI25917J50250_1000266_pt1 | contig 13917 bp, 10 predicted proteins | sample LauGreSBDMM110SN_4_FD_50250 | JGI IMG/M metagenome (IMG submission 50250) | reverse complement strand
CACCACCACCACCACCACCTGACCCATGGAAACCCGGACTTAAAAACGGGGAAGGACATATAGTCGGTCGTCCGAATATTATTCAATGTATTGGCCCCACGTATTTAGGAGGTAACGACACACGTAACGACACATACATGACATCAGCTGGAACAAACTACTTGTCGAGATGCGATAGTGGTGACAAAGTAAAATGGGGATACACTCGTGTTAATTGTGACCCTTTTAAAAACACAGACTCACCTTTATACAATCCAACTATAGGAAGGGGGAAGGGGGAATGTTAGCGGGGAACCCAGGTCTTCAGAATCGGCTCACGCCGATGCAAGTCCAGCTGCACATACTAACTAACCCCGCGTTGTTTCCTGAATGTGTTTGGTGAGAAATATACCAGAACAAAATTCCTGAAAAAGTTTTTGTTCTGGAATCGCCAAGGCGATTCTGAAGACCGATGGCCATTGCTGACCCATATAATTTTAAAGTTGAATATATTTTTTTGTCGTTATAAAAAAATGTCGGACAATGACTATTGGACTGCTTTATTTCTCGTGTTTCTTGCTTTCCTTTTCATGTTCGTAAGCTTTTACAACATTCGAAACATTTCCGATGCAGTGTATGAGGGGTTGTCGACCCAAAATAAAATTTACCCGTAATGTACAGTAGATGACGCAGCGTTCCGAACGCATCGTGTTGGCCTATACGCCCGACGATTTGTATTACATTGCCGACGTTTCCAATGTGCCACGCCCGAGTGACTGTTCCAAAAACTTTGCAACTCTGAGTCCGTACCAACAACAATTGTGTTTGAACCAAAACCAGGCTGTCCGCATTTTAGAACGTCAGAAAGTCCATGCGGTCATGGAGAAGAAAATGAACGACGCCCACAGCAAATATTACAACGAAGTCTTGAAATCCTTCAATTTAGGCATTGGCATCCTGGCCATAATTTCCTTTTTATACTATAGCCAGGCACCGCCGATTGCTGCACCATCGTCGTCGTCTTCATCATCATCGTCATGAGTCCAGCCCCTCTGAACCTGACGCAACCCAAAAGCATGTTTGCCGAGGACAATCTTCTTTCGGATAAATTGAACGATTTTCAGAACCGATATGCGCGATACATTCGTTGTCAAGACAATGCGACGGCAGACACGGCGAATCCAAGTTGTAGTCCTTCGGACAGTTTTGTAAACGTACAACGTTCGTATCAATCGTTACTGACAACAATGCAGGACATGGACCACATGCTGACCACCCAGCCGCGGGATGGAACAACCCCTGAAAAAAGCGCGGAACACGGAGACGAAATTTTGCAAACGTACCAAGCGATTCGCGAGCAACGGAAGCAGTTGGACTTGATGCTGCAACGTCTGTATAGTGAAAAACAATCGAGTCCGGAGACATCCGCGGAACAACTGAAACAGTCCATGTTTGCCAACACGTTGTGGGTCATTCTCGCNTCATGTTTGGTGTGGTACGCCGTGGTCGAAATGAATTGACTGACATAAANAGAGACCTGGGACCTGGTTTCCCCCGCTCCATGTTTGTTATGTGAAGAAAATCTCTTCTCACAACAGAGTAACCAACACCGCCGCACGTTCCATGTCTTCCAATCCGGACTTTTCCACGTTTCAATACACGGAATTGAGTCATCCTCCGCTGGAATCGACGAATATGTATACCAACAAGCGGGTAAATCAATTTGTGACGGACTATACAAACTATAAAAATACTGAACTCCAAGGATCAGGGAGCGATTCGAGTTTATTTGCGTATTACCATTTCATAGTATCCCCCAAGGCCATAGAAGCCACGAATTTAGGCGCCTTACACTCGTCCCTTTTCTTGTTCGACAACTCGACCAACTGTTTGCTGCAACCGTATGCTTCTGAAACAGGGGCCCCGGAGCTCAATACACCGGATGCACACAAATTGAATTTGATGAAAGAATACAATGCCTATTTGTTGGACCTACAAGAGAGGATACCACTCCGACCGTTTGTCTCATCGAACGTCAGCATTGACGTGTCGAATTTGACTCAGCTTCAAGTCGCCAATCCTATGGCGTTGGACCAGTTTGTCGACAAGTTTTACCCAGCACCAAAAGTCGTCGGCAATCGGGGAGATTATGCTGTCGAAATACTGGCCTATTTTCAATTTCCTTCGTCGGGAACGTATACCCTGACCTTTGCCATCGACACCGCCGATGACATTTCCATGTTCCTGGTGTGGGTCGGTGACGGGGCTTTGTTGGAATATACGGCCTCCAATGCCACCCTCACCGTGTTGCGCAAAGAAGTGCAATTTTCCGTATCCAATCGACGTAATATTCCGATGCGCATTCAATACTATTGTTCACCCAAGGCTGTCTCTTCGATGAATATGATTGCAACACGGAAATCGGAAGAAGAGGTGTTGAAGCTGATGACAGTGAAACAAACCGACACGAATGCCCTGGTGGCACCCGCATGGTTCTCCGCTCCCAAAAACAAAGATGGGCTGTACCTCCCCCTGTACCCTCCTCTGTATGTTGCCTTTACCATCGATTCTTATGGATACGCGGCTGGAAAATTCAGATGTTTTTCCAATTTTACGTGGATGAAAACCAAAAACGAGGGACACTTGTCCAAATTTTATGTGACGTTTATGCGGAATCGACGAGACATGTTTGCCCGAAAATACGATCAGGATCCAGATGGTATCCAAGAAATAGGCCAACTGCCGCCGCCCTTGGCCGGAGGAGACACCACGTATTATTCGGTAGACAATCCCTCCAACACCTCAACGTCCTTAAAGTTGCCCAATAGTTTTGCACTCTACCGTTTGTCCGTCGATGGTCGCATGGACAAAACCTATCAAATTCAAACGAAACCTTCCTCCTCGGGTCAATACGAAATGACGCAAATTGATGACACACTGTTAAAGTTCTCGCCCGTATCCGCGTATAAGGATTTTCCCGGATACTTTCCGTTGGATATTAAAAATGCAAACGCACTCACCGCGGAACAGTGCAAAGTCAAATGCAACGAGGCGCCCAACTGTTCCTATTACTATTCCTATACCACAAATGGCGGCAATGCATCACAATGTGTAGTGGACACCACGGGTCTGCCTCCCCACTTCAGCCAAATTCGTGTCAGTGATACCATGGACGTTAGCTCCGGTGCACTTTCTTTGCGAACGAAACAGTTGAACACGACGAAACTCCCAGACTGCCCTTCACAACAACAGATTGTTCCAACGATTTCAAGTATCGATGACTATACAAGAGCTTTCAAATACAACAACTACGATGTAAAGTCTTCGAAAATCGTGGACGTGAACAAGCTGGGGACATGTGGCTTATCGCGACAGCAAGAGTTTGTAAAAGAAGCCCAGGATATTTTGTATCAAGCGCACCTGTATCANCCCGACGGCAACATGGTAAGAGAAGGATTGTCTCCCAAAACAGCCGCCGCCACGACAACGGCAGAAGGTCCGNGCAACAAGAATACCACGGCAGTGGGCGACACGGTCGATTCCATCAATTCCAATCTATTCAACCACGAACGACTACGTCACACCTTGACTGGGATTTCGAACACGGACCGCGATTTGAAGTCCAACATTGGGAATTATCATCATTTGTCGGAGATGATGAATGCCAATGACCGGTATGACCAGAATGGCAATATTTTAATGTATTTGCGCGATGATGTTCCACCGTCCTTGGCGCAATTGAATGCCAACGATAGTCAATTCTTGTCAAATCAACACACGATTCTGTTTTACACTGGTATCATTACAGCTGCCACGTTGATTGTTTTAGCCGTAACCATGGGAAGTGAGTAACTTTTTTCTTAGAATACAGTAGTCCATGTCCGCGCCCAGTCCGTCTCCTGCTCCGGCGCCTGCGCCTGCTCAGGCACCTGCTCCGGCGCCGAATTCGCCCGGAGAGTGTATTGCTCAGAACAACTATGGCAATTTTGACCTGTCGAGTGTATTTCATGTTCAAAATGACTACCTCTTCGATGTCACCACCAGCAATGCAACGGCAAACAATGCCCCCGAAATTGTGAGCTATGTCAGCGATGTGCAAAAAAAATTGGGCAATCTTTCCAACAAATTTAAAGATGCCAATTCTTCGAGTCAAGCAGTTTTGGCGCATCAACAAAAAATGTTGGATATTGTCAACGCGGAAAAGTCGCGACTCGAACAAAAAAAGCAACTTATTGACAATGCGGACATGCAACAGGAGCATGTCATGATGCTTAACAATACCTATCGCAAGCAATACACCGAGTACACGAAGATGGTCATTGTCGTAGTCATTTGTGTGTCGGCCTTTGTCGTTATTCGTATGTTGAACGATTCCATGATGGTTCCCGAATGGATTGCGGTACTTATGCACATCGTCAACATTGTGGTATGCATGATTGTTCTTACGGTGATTTGGGCGAATCTGAATGTGCGAAGTAAAATTGATTTTGAAAAGCTCGAATTGCCTCCTCCCAACACGGGACCTGCAGCGTCATCGTCGTCGGACTTGTCCAGTAACAGTTTACTTTCGGCGTTTCGTTTGCAATGTTATGGCGAAGATTGTTGCGATACGACATATGGTGTAGTGTGGAGTCCAACGCAACAACGGTGTATAACTGTGACCAAGGCCGCCCCTGCTCCGTCTGCTCCTGCTCCTGCTCCGGCTCCCCCGGCTCCGGCTCCGGCTCCGGCTCCGCTCCAGCTCCAGCTCCAGCTCCCCCTCCAAGTGCAGCATTCGTGCAAGCACAAAATACGCAAGCGGCCTTGGGGATTTTCGGTAATCCAGGCGGTAATCCAGCGGATGGTTTTACCGTCCGAAACGAAATGTTGCCAACCCTTGCTGGCTCCTCCTCCTCCATGCAATCTTCTTCCCTGTTGCAGCCTTTGGATCCCTTTGAGCCCTATGGACGATGGAAGTAAACCAGCATGTCCAACGCTTTTTTTTTTCTAACCATAGTTCAATGTCAGTTTTAGATTCTATACGATGGCAAAATGAAGTCCTCGCCAAAGAGCTTCAATCTGTTAGCAGTGAGTCTTCGACCGATGTCGCGCGTTTACGTTTTATTCACCAATCCGTGTCATTTTATTACTCCTTAAACTTTTACTTGTTCTTCGTCTACATTGTTTTCGGCCTCATCGCCATGTATATCATTTTTTTCAAACAACCCACGTGGTCACCCACCTTCAAGTTCTTTTGTTTATTGATGATTGCATTGTATCCTTTTTTAATTGGACCCATTGAGTACGCACTACGATTTTTAATTACATATTTGTACTCCCTCAGCATAGGAAAGGTACATGTAGACCCGTATTATGAAAATCAAAATGTATCCATTAGTAACATTTTTTCGTTTTCAATGAACTAGACGAAGAAGAGTTTGCGGGGAGGTCTTCAGAATATAGGACAATTCACCCACCACAGAAAATGTTTTTTTAAATGCAAAAAAAACAAGTGTTTGCGCAAAAGCCCGAAGCGTGGCTAACCAAAAAACTTTTCAGGGATTTTGCCCTGGAAAGTTTCTTACCAAAAACAATCACAAATCAACCTGCCCGGGGTCGGAGCCGCTACATTTCGTCCATGGCATCGCCGTTGGTCCAGTCTCCCAAGTCTTCCTCGAGTGCATTTGCAGGATTGGCCACGGCATCAAACAGGATAAACTGACAATCGTGCCAACGATTGTTGCGAATCTTGCCATACTTTGACTCCATGAGTTCATGCAACACGCGTTTTTTGGGTGCCTTGCTGCCATCGCCATTTTCCTTGTACCACGATTCAAACTCGGTGTTGAGGTCCATTTTGCTAATGCTACGTCCAGCAGACTTGGCCACGCGGTCGTCCAAAAAGTTGCTGAAATGGTCTTCCCGTTGTTTGAAACGCTGCGTGGATTCCGTCACGGTGCGACAGGGGAGCACACGACCATGTGTCTGGAAGGCGCGTTCCACGAGCATGGCCAAAAACGTTTCGCGCCACACGGGAAAGCGTTCCATGAGAGACACATCGGCCAAGAAATGATACGGCTCCTCCGCCGTGGGCTGCGGATTGTCACTGAACTGGGACAAAAAGTCGACGACGCGCACACGACGCCACGTTCCCTTGTCGCGGGTTTTAATGGCCGGAAACTCGTTGCAACAGACGGCCACGCAGAATTGAGGCCGGAACGTTTCGTCATTTTTGAAGAGATTGCGTCCCGTCAAGGACTCGACGCCACTGACCAATTGTTTCATGGGGCCTTCGTAAATTACGTCGTTTTGGCCGGGTTCCTGCATCACTGCATACCGCGAGCCCTTTAAACAAATGATTTCGGGACTGGCTTGGCCAGGGGCACCGCGGGGACGGGTGATCAATCCCACATTGGCATCGACAAAGTATGAAGACCCGGCATCTACGCCGCCCAACGTCTGCTTCATCAATTCGGTCAAGATGGACTTGCCATTGGACCCCTTGCCAATGTAAAAATGAATCGTCTGGTTTATCGAAGGTTCTCCGATGAGGGTCGAGGCCAAATGGTTCCACATGTATTCACGCAAATCGTCCACGGGGAAAATCTTGGCCATGAAATCCTCAATTTCGGGAATCACTGCGGCATGTTTGGCATGGGTAATCGAGACATAGTTGATTTGCGTCGACTTGGTAATGTAATCCTCGGGGAGACCCGCGCGAAACGAATTCGTGTTGAAATCGACGACGCCATTGGCGCACCCCAACAGTTTGGGCGTATTGTCCAACCGATTCAGAAAATTGCGGTCCTTGAACAAATCCGCACACTCTTTCAAAATGTTGCGCTTGTCAGAGTTGGTTTTCAATCGGTCGACAATCTTGAATGCCGTTTCCATACGGTGATGACTGGCCTTGAACCGCGCATCCTCGGGTTCCATGGTGGACATGTAATTGTGCAGGTCGTGCACTTTTTTCTCAAACATGAGACGCAAATCCGTCGACATGCCGAGACGAAGCTCGTCGCCCGTGTCGATTTCGCGCCAGCGGTGTTCGTCAAATTTGAACCACATCTGCTTGCCAATGTCCGGGCACACGAAGAGGCCCTTGTACATTTGCAAGAGAATGTTGGCAATGTCAAAGTCGGACCCCCCTTTCGTCGGCGGTCGACGGACTCCCCCCGGCATCAACACCATCGAGTTGAGCGTCATGTCAATGAAATGTCCCACCGTGTTCTTGGCCACTTCGGCCGCCTGCTCCTTGTTGTCGTTGGTGGCCCAGTAAATGATGGACCGTTCCGTCAACCGACTCATGTCATTTGCCGAAAAGGTACGCCACTTGTCGCAAAACTCGGGCACCAACGAAAAGTTGAACTTGGCCGATTTGGAACTAAAGGCCAACCAAACAATGAGCATCGACTCGGACACGTTTTTCAGCGCCCATCCTACGCGAATCCACTTATCGTACGTGTCGTAATAGACGGCGGGCAAAATCATGGTGTACTGATACGTCTCGTGCAAGTGGTACTCGGTCGCCAGTAAATTGTCCAACAGCTTCTGGAGGGCAGTGTCCAGGGCCTCTTTGCTGCGGATGCGCGAAAAATCCGTCGTCAAGTGCGTAATCATGGCTCCGTTGCCGCCGCCTCCTGCCCCAGGGGGAGCCCCGCCCTGCTGCTGTTGCTGCTGTTGCTGCTGCGTCGCACGATTCTGCTGGCGTTGCTGCTGGGCCGTCACCATGGCCAAGAACGAGTCGCGCATAAACAGAGTCGCGTGCTTTGGTGAACGCACCGACAAGTGCAAAAATTTGTCAAAGTCGTGCTCAAAATCCAGGGGAACTTGAGGCGTCACCATGGGTTCGCCGTCATCGGGGTCGACCGTCACCTTGTACACCGTCGTGACACGGTACGTCTTGTGTTTCGGCTTGCAGGAACCGTAGAGTTGCCAGTTGGTATTGCCCGAGGTAATGGACAAGTCGTACGCATCGGACCAGGAATTGGTCATGCCGAGGTCTCCCCACTGTTCCTCGAGAATCGGAATCATCTTTTGACGTAGCATCATCTGGGCGGGATGGTCCATCTGCACGCCAAAGAGCAAATGAATTCCGTCCTTGGTCATGTTCTTGTCCGGCACCGGATTCGGCTTCTTCTTCAACATGACAAAGACGTAAAACTCGTCATCTTCGCTCAGCTGAAACACCACGTCCTTCATCATGGCCAAAAACTCGTACACCAAGTTTTGCACGTCGTCGTCCGTAAACACGCGTTGCACTTGTTCCAGGGGAAAATGCAAGTCCAAATCCACCACCAGAGGCGATTTCCCATTCGTCAACTGCTTCTCCGTAAGATGTTCGGCGGCGTCGGCGAGGACCACCTGACGATGGTACAATCGCATAAAGGTTTCCCATTTCTCGTCGGGAATCGAATATGACCCCCCGGGCACGCCTTCGCCGGCATTGGGAATGCGCGTGTGCGTGCTCGGTGCGGCTGTGGCTACGGCTCCTGCTGCTGCTGCTGCTGCACCTGCTGCCTGCCCCGGACTGTTGTTGGATTTACGAATCGAATGGGCCGCCAAAAACGTATTCAGTGTTTGTGGTGGCGGTTCCGTCGTCACCGCTCTCCGTTTTGCCGCAGGAAGTGACATAGGATGTGGCGTAGAGTCCCTCGACCGCGGGAATATATAGGAACCACATAAAAATTCAAACCGACAAAGACGTCGTCCAGTGCTCAGGCTCCGAAAGGACATATGCTCACCTCATAGACATTATTTTTAGCGGGGAACCCAAGTCTTCAGAATCGGCTGCCGATTTCTGGAATGGCGATTCTGGTGAACGGTGGACATAGCTGTTGCATTCATTTTTACATTGAAAACAAACGATTCATCTGTTCCGCTTCCATGTTGGGTGTGGAAGGAGGCAAAAACAATTGCGTCACCATCGCGTCGTCTCGAAAACGTATCGTGTACGTCTGTTGGATGTGAGTTCGGCCAATGCGTCCCATGGCCTGAATCGTCTTTTGGTACGTCATGTGTGTCAAATCCTTTCCCAAGAATCCATGGCAAAACTGATAATTCGTGCCGTAAATGTAGTCCGACGATGCCAAAATCACAAACAGACGCTGTTCCGTCGCCAAACGTTTCATGATTTCCACATACTTGGCCAGGTTCAGCGACCCAAACATGCCAATTCCCAACAACAACAAGAGTTTCATGTGGTCGGGCACATCCAAGGCCATAATCTCCCGCACCGATTCCGCATCCACCGATGGCACAAACGCGTCGGATTGTTGTGGATGGTTGGCATTCCACACGCGTTGATGCGGTACCGTGTTGGGAATGTACACATTGTCGAGGCACACATTGCGTATTTGCGACCGCATGTGTTCCATCTGTTCCAACAAACGGGTCATGTCCGAGGAATCGCGCGATTTGGACGACTTTTTGACCAGGCCTCCGCCACCACCACCACCACCGCCGCCTTTGGGTGCATCTGCATTTTGCTCCCGATTTGATTCCGCCATTTCCTTGTCTTCCATCAGCTTTTGCAACTCATCCATGCGGCGTTGAATCGACGAATTCTGGGCAATCTTTTCCGTCACGTGTTGGAATACGTGCATGGGAATGTTGGACTGTTGAATCAGGAACCGACCCACTTTTTCCACGTCTTCCGCCAAGAAAATGGTGGGACCGTCCGTCAAGGTGTGGGCATCCCGGGTGGTCAGTAAAATTCCATCCGTTACTGTAGCAGCAGCAGCCACATGTTGGAACACACTATGCTGCCGCGTCAACAATGTCGCCGATGATGCCGCCGCCGACGTTTCGGATGATGATGCTTTGCGTTGCAACAAGACCAAATAATACTCCTTGATGGAATGCATCGTGACGTCGCGCACGTGTTTGAAATACGAATCCACGTGCAATGCCGCATCATCCTTGTCCAAGGCGGTAGAATCAATAAAGCGCACAATCTCTCGCAAGTCCATATACCGCATCAGCTCCTTGTGTTGGAGACAGTGCTCCGTCGAAAGACCGAGTTTGTCGGGATTGTCATGGAACAGGGTGTGGGGCAAGACGGCCTGTCCCGACTTGTTCCACAGGGAAATCGATTTGGACGATTCAAAACTCTGAATCGTATGGTGCGCCGCCTGCGGAAACTTGCACTTGAAATCCTGAATGACATGGCCCACTTCGTTGGCGTTGGGCAAAGTCGCACAGGACAAGACCAGTTTGGATATTTTGTTTTCCTGCCAATTGCGTTGTATCTGGGCATGCAACGGATGCTCCGCATAATCCATGGTAATCGTGGGCTCGTCCCAGTAGGTGACCAAGTCCGCATCCCTGGTTTCGGACGGCTGGTCCTCTTTTTCTTCCTCGTCGTCGGGAGAAAAGGCCAGCATGTAGTGCATCGCCACCAGGTACGACTTGACATCACAAATCATCAACTCGACCTTGTCCCCCACCGCATTGTCCACTTTGCCAATACCCCCCGTTCGCTTGTTTCGCGTATACTCCGACGCCGCAAAATAGTGGAGACGAATGTCCGATGCCGTCTCACACCCAAAGGCCACGGCGACGCGTTTTTGCATCGTAATGGCCGATTTGGCCAAGGCCAGACCCACGTGCCTCGCCGCGCAAATGAAAATGACGCGATATCCCTCACACAATCCCAGCGGACTGAGTGTCTTGCCCGTGCCCGTAGGTGCCGTGTACAATACGAGTTTGGGATGGGCGTCCGTCGAAAACAATCGAAACAATTGTTTTTGATGCTCAAACAACGTCTTGTCGGCATACTTGAACAGATACGGATTTTGCTCGATGCATTCGTAGGCATGTCGCACCACGTGTTGGGGAGTCACAGGCACGGCATCCAATACGCATTGGACAAACTCGGTCACGACGGGATGGGCCGTCGGAATGTGCGCCTTTTGCAGCTCCATCAACGTATACACAAAAAACGTTGCCTCGCGGGACGACGCCTTGGCGAGGAGGGCCTGTTTGCAAAAGTCGAGCACCACAAACTCGTAAATGTGTGCGCGGTGCTCGTCAATCTTGCCGTCCATACTTTTCATCCGAATCAAGTCCTTGGTTTTTAGTTTGTTGTTGGAACCTCCCGACGACGACGACGTTGGACGCCACCTCAGCAGCAAGGTTTGGCGTTGTTGGACCAGGTCGGCAATCAACGGTTCCAGATACTGCGCATACAAGTGGTCCTGCATTTGCGGCGTCATCTCAATTTTACTCACCGTTGCCAGCGTGGGCGTGTCGTTACGACGTACGTGAACATTGTGGAATCCATCTTGCAACAGTTGCAAAATTTCCTTTTCCTTGTCCGGAACCGGCACCTCGACGGACGTCCATTCCGCCTTGGTCAACTTGGATTGCGTCAAATCCATGAAGTGTGTAACGAGGTGTTTCTTTTTCTAACAAAATTGTTTGCTTTAGCGGGGAACATCCGCAATATTCTTGCGTAAAACATTTTTTACTTGTTCGCGGCCGCTGAGGTCGATGCCACGGTAAGCACCAGCCATCATCAAGTCGAGTGCGCCGTTCAGCGCACCTTTCGAAACCTTGGTTGCCAAAAATTCAACGACATTGGCGTGACCATGGATAGAGGCCAACTCCAAAGCCGTTCGGTCGCAGATGTCACGCGTCTCCAAGTCCGGTACTTTGTCCCACAGGAACTGAACCACTGGGAGGTGTCCTGTCCGAGAAGCCAACATGAAAGCGTTTCTGCCGTCAATCTCACGTTCATGCAAGTCTACTCCTCCTCGGCCGAAAAGGATTTTGACCACGGGGAGGTATCCAAACCGTGAAGCCAGCATCAGAGCATTTCTGCCGGGTTTGTTTTTTGCCTTGATATCTGCCTCTGCGTTTATGAGCAAGGTGACCACATCTACATGCCCTTCTTGGCAAGCCATCAAGAATGGTGTCGATCCATTCTTCGAACGACAGTCCGTCAAACGATGTGCTTTCAAGACATCGTCTACGTCTACCACGAGACGCACATTCAGCAGACGTTGAACCGTTTCCGTCTGCCCGAAGTAAGCTGCATCACGTAGATACTCTCCCAGCTCTTCAAACGCGGCAGGGTCATTCCGCAGTTGAAGCAATCGACTCACTTCTTCGCGACGACTCACTTGGCTGGGGTGGACGCCTTCGCGAAAAGCCTTCATGAGCGTAGCAATGCGTCGCGCCTTGACCGAAGGCTCGAGACATGATGTCCCATCCTCTGCTTTCGTGCCGCATTCGTCTAGATACTTCGTGTGAAGGAACACCCCTTTCGCAATCAACAGTTGGGCAATTTCGAGTTGGTCCCAGCGAATTGCGAGTTCCAGTGGTGTGCACAGGATTGGGTTTTCCCTTTTTCCCACATAATGCTCCCCTTTTGTCTGCGTGTTTGCGCCTTTTTCCAAAAGCATGGATGCTACTTGCAAATTGCCGACTATGATGGCCCTATGAAGTGCGGGCTTCCCGTCCACGATGGCGTTTAGGTCAGCGCCTTGAGTCACCAACGTTGTAGCCGCGTCCAGGTCGTTGTCGTTGCACGCCTGGGCAAGCAGACTGTCCAGTTGTTGTTGTTGCTGTTGCTGTTGTTGTAGTTGCTGTTGAGGCAGATCTTCTATTTCGCGTTTACACCTTTTTTTCTGTTGTGGCCCCATCGCTCGCGTTTTTGCGCGCTTGTAGCAACGAATCTCAGTTCTCTCGGTATATACTAGCGGAGAACCCAGGTTCCCCTCCTCTTCAGAATCGCTTCGCGATTCCAGACTCCAGGAAGGTTGATTCCTGACTGTTTTTTAGACTAGAAATTCACCAGCAGGACAAATGCCCGGAAAATTCCCTGGAATGTGTTTTGGCGATTCTGATGACCGGTGGACATAGCTGGTGTATACGTGTAGAAGACACCCTTGCGTTGCGTATCAAGGATTGGATTCGACGGGTCAAAACGTGGTGTAAATGGTGGGGAAGAATCTTGCTACTAGGGTCGCGACTCTAACCCTAACGTGAACGTCGACGCCGGTACGAACGCCGTTTCTTCTTCTTCCCCCCACCTTGCCTCTTCTCTCTTCCGTCCTCATCTGCTTCTTTTTCGTCGACTGCTGGCATGTCGTTCGTCTTCGCTTCTTCTTCTTTTTCTTCTGTTGCCGGCGGGGGCGGTTGTTGGATTCCCGCATTCAGCGAGTCCGAAACAACGTCACTCACTCGATTGGCCTGCTCCGCCACCACTTCCTGTGCTTGGTCAACCATGTTGGTGGCCTGCTGGAGCCCCGCCTGAGTGGCATCATAGGCTCGAGTGCCCAACGCCTGCAATTCGTCCTGAAACGTCGCATGTACAAACACGGCGGTGGCAATGGTCACCAACCCAAATGTAGCAATCGGTATGCCGAAATAACCCGTGTTCACCTGATACTCCAGAAACGGACTGTCTTGGACACTGTCGGCTAAATCTTGAAGCCATTGCACGATGGACATTCTCGCCGCGACGTTTTTTTTTAATCTATACTTACATCAGTGATATTTCTTTATGTTGATGCGCCAACGATTCAAATTTCGCGCGGTAAGCTCGTTTTGCACGTTTCTCCTCATCGGGGTTCTTCTTTGCGTTGCAGTTCTTGCATCCACATCCCTCATCGAAGGACTCGGCATCGACCAAACGGTGTATTCCTCCAATGCGAAACGCCTGAAAGATAAGAAGAAGGCGTATGCTATGATGGCCCTATGAAGTGCGGGCTTCCCGTCCACAAGGGCGTTAAGGTCAGCGCCTTGAGTCACCAACGTTGTAGCCGCGTCCAGGTCGTTGTCGTTGCACGCCTGGGCAAGCAGACTGTCCAGTTGTCGTTGCTGCTGCTGTTGCTGTTGCTGTTCCCGTTGCTGTACTTCATCTTCGCGTATACGACGACGTCCACTCAGCGGCGGAGGCTCCATGAGAGAAATGGTATTTTTGCGCGCTAGAAGCAATCTATCTCAAATCTC
>JGI25917J50250_1000260_pt1 | contig 14015 bp, 10 predicted proteins | sample LauGreSBDMM110SN_4_FD_50250 | JGI IMG/M metagenome (IMG submission 50250) | reverse complement strand
GGGAAAGCCATAAAGACCCGATCCGGCGATCCCATAAAACTGAAGGCTCTTTTGACCGAAGCCGTGGATCGCGCATTTGTCCTCGTGACGGCCAAAGCCCCGGAACTGCCGGAGAGCGAACGCCGCGAGATTGCAACGGCGGTGGGGCTTGGGGCTATCCGCTATGCCGATCTCGCGCAGAATCGCAGCAGCGATTACATTTTTTCTTGGGACAAAATTCTGTCTTTTGAAGGCAACACCGCACCCTACCTGCTCTACGCGGTTTCCCGGGTGCGCTCGATTTTCCGCAAAGCCGGACTTGAACCGAACGATGCTTCCGCCGTGACCGCGGCGACTCCGCCCGAAAGCCCCGCGGAGCTCGCACTCGCCCGCAAACTGATCGCCTTCCCTGTCGCGCTGAAGCTCACGACCGAGCAACTGAGACCCCACTTTCTTTGCACCTATCTCTACGAACTCGCAGGTGAGTTTAGCAGCTTCTACGCGGCGGAAAAGGTCGTCGTCGATGACGCTTCGATCCGCGCCCGACGGCTGCTGTTGTGCAGCCGCACGCTCCTATTGCTTGAGACGGGGCTGCATCTTTTGGGCCTTCGCACGCTGGTCCGCATGTAGTGCACCGTAGTTCAACGAATTCCGAGTAGCCGGGTCTCGCCCCGCAGCAAACTGTGCTCGAGATCAGCCTTGCCGCGCCTACGTCCGACTCCAACCTCGCCGCCAATGGATACGCAGGAATTTTACGTCCGCCATGCGTCCGAGACAGATGCGCGAGGCCCCTACAATCTTGAGGAGATGATTTCGCTCGCCGAGGCAGGCAGCGTCACGGTCGAAACCCTTTATTATGACGCCACCACCGAGCGATGGGCTGTCATAGGCGACAATCCGGCGGTGAAAGCAGGGATTTTCCAGGAAAAGAAGAAACTAACAATCAAGGCCGAGGAGACGCTCGGTTCGATCAATAAACCGAAGGCTGACAACCTCGCTCCGATCACGGCCGACGATATGCTCGCAGCTGCCGAAGGTCTGAGCGACGATACCCAGCACAAAAGAAGCGGTGAAATTGCAGCCAGCCGGGCAGCTGCCATCGGGATGTGGGCGATTGTGGTAATGTTCGGGTTGAGTTCCGCTGGCGGGATGCTGCCCGCAGTCGGTGTCCTGATGTCGCTCGATCCGATCAAGATAGCGACCAACCCATTAGCTTTGATCGGCGCGATTGATTTAGTTTTTGCCGTCTTTATCGGCCTAGGGATGATGAAATTGTATCCGGCGGTTCGTTTCCGAGCCGCACTCGGTCTGGGATTCTTTGGCTTGATCTTCTTCATTCAAGGACTGCACGCACCGATGCTGGCGGCCATCGCCGGCTCAGTGAGCCTATATCTCTGCACGATTTTTATCAGCATGGTGCCGGTGATTATCTCGGCGGGAGTCGGAATCACCGCGCTCGGCTACTTGGCTCTCCAGCTCAGTTCCAACTGACGTGGCGGACGGCAGTCGCTCTCCATGAAGCGATTAATCGAAATAGGACTCCGGCTGTCGAAACTCTACCGGAAAGAAATCTGGTCCTCGAGACATCTAGAGGACAATTCACCGCGAGGATGGCTCTACGCTGGACTCAGAGTGACATCCATTACATGGACCGTTTTCAATGAGACAAAGATTCCTGCGCGCGCGGCAGCACTGAGTTTCGGCTCTCTTCTTGGTTTAGCCCCGCTGGTCGCGATCGCCGTACTGATCGGCGGATTTGTTCTCGGCAAAGACACCGACCCAAGCCTTGTCGCAAACCGGCTCGGCGAGCTCATGGAGCAAGTAGCACCCCAATTGCGCCAACTTAATTCCTTGGACGCCTCCGGCAATCTGACATCGACCACGGCAAGCCCTGAAGTCGTTAAAGTGATCAGCGACATCATTGCCGCGGCTCGCTCAGGCGTGGCCGGAGCCGCAGGGGCATTTTCGCTTATTCTGATCGTTCTACTGCTCTTCAAGTCGATTGAGGATGCCTTCAACGATATCTGGGGCGTCCGTTTGGGGCGCTCGCTCCTGGTGCGCATCGTCTTTTATTGGACCACGCTGACTCTCGGGGCGGTCTTATTTTTCTCCAGCCTAGCCCTGCTCGGGGCAAGTGCGGTCGTAAACGTTTTCCAACAGCTTCCTGGTGGAAGTGATTTACAGGCGTTACTGCGGTGGATGTTGCCCGCTTTTTCACTCACGCTGCTCGTCGGGATCTTAACCCTCGTTTACCGGGTGATTCCCAATACTCGCGTTTTCTGGCGCGCAGCCTTTGTCGGGGCGGTCGTGGTCGCCACTCTGCTTTTGCTGAACAATGTCGTCGCCCTGCTCTACGTGCGGCGCGTGGTTCTTGAACGCAGCCTCTACGGCTCCTTGGCCATCTTTCCGGTATTCATGCTAGGACTGTATATTTTTTGGCTCTACGTGCTCATCGGCGGCGTGATCAGCTATGCCGTCCAGAATGTCCATTTTCGCAACAGCCAGGCCGCATGGGGGAGTCTATCCGAATCCATGCGAGAGCGCCTTTCCTTGGTTGTGCTTCTAACTATCGGTCGGAGATTTCAAAACTGCTTGCCTGCCACTTCGGCCGCTCAACTGGGTGATATGCTCAAGGTTCCGACTCAGATTTTGAACGAGTGCCTAAACCGTCTCGTCCTGATGGAACTGATTACAACGTTGCGCCCTGTTTCCGGAACGTCGGCCACCCAGTATCTCTACCAGCCGGCGCGGCCATTAAACCGGATAAGTCTCAACGAATTTAAAAACCTCGACGACAACTTTGGCGATGATCCGATGGGTCAGGCGCTCGAGCAGATGGATCCGATTTTGCATCTCTATAACCATGCTTTGGAGCAACTGGGGCACCAATCATTCTTCAAGAAATCTCTTGAAGAACTGTTCCTCGAACACCCGTTCAAAGATTCCAAACTTTCGCTCAAGGGGCTCAATCACCCGTAGCCTCCGGCAACGGATCAAAGTTATTTTTGGCCGCCAAGCCCTGCGGATTACACGTCGAGGCGCGCCTACTTTTTCAGTAAACGCGTGAAAATAATAACGTGCGTCGCGAACAATAAAGGAATGAAAAAAGTGAGCGAAAGGCTGAGAGGCAAACGGGTGAGAGCCCGCAGTTGGAAAGGAGCAGCGGCGCCTGCGGTCGTCGCGATATACACGCTCAGGAGCAGCCCCAAAGAACCGGCGACATTCCAAATCGTCAGTAGCTGGCGCCAACGCACTTTATTGAGAGGTGCGATGATCAAAAACAGAGCACTGAGAGCCATCAGAATGTCGCCCAATCCAACTGGAACCGCATAGGCATACGGCAATTCACCACGCCGCCATAACACCAACAAAAACACTCCAAAAAAACGAACCAGGTGAATCTGAAGCAGGACGCGCATTTCGAGTCCGTCCACCCATGTTCGAACGGAACTAAATCGAAAATACGGGTAGAGCGCACACAAAGTGCAGCCAAACACCACCATCGGCAAGACCGAGGGAGACAGCCGCTGTAACACCAAAGTGTGACCAACGTAAACCGACCCCAAAAACCATGACCACAAAACCAAGCGGACCAGAATTACGGGGCGGAACATCAGCAAAAAGTTGGGAACTGAACCTCACAGAAAGCCCATCTTCCACTTGCGGCCGCACCTTGAATCCGAGCTGGAGACGTCACGTTAGCGACTACTCCGGCAGCGCGATCCGATAACGCTCAAGGGAACTGCCATCGATGCGGTGGAGCTCCGCCAAAGCCACCCTGAGGCTCACTTTGGATTGGAGCTCATTCACCCGAGCTGCTTCGAGATCATCCTGAGCTTGCAGCACGAGACGGCTGGTCGAAAGACCGGCATCAAACCGCGCCTTCTGAAGTTCATATTGCTTCTGGCTGAGCTCCGTGGCCTTCCCCGCGATCTCAACCGCAACGATATTCGTTGCTACCGCCCGAACTGAACCGCGCACGTTCACCAACAGAGTCTGATCCAACTGCTGCAAACGGGTTTGCTGCTGGAGCAGGCTAATTTTGGCCGTCCTCAATCGGGCTTTATCAGCATGCAAACCCCAAGGAACCGAGACTGAGACCCCAACATTCCAGTTATACCCGTTTCCATCGGGCAGATTGCCGATTGCGTCGCCGTAAGATCGTTCTGTCGCAGTATAGCCAACCCCGGTGTCCAGATTTAGCCCCGGTAGAGCGGCCTGCTTGGCCGTGCGGGCATCGATTTCTATCTGCTTGATCTGAGCCTGCGTCACCAAGAAATCAGGCGAACGATCGCGCGCCAACTTGTAGACCAAGTCAAAGGATGGCGCACCTTCGGTGTAGTCGCCGAACTTAACCTCTCCGGGGCGACTGTTAAATCCAAACTCCCCGGTAAGGGTTGAGAGTGAATCTTCCCTATCGCTGACGGCTTGTTCCGCTTGGACGACTGCCCGGCGAGAGTTGGCGACGCCAACCTCAGCAGTCAGCACATCAAGATCCGTCGCGACACCAGTCGATTTGCGAACCTTGTTTTCCTCGAAGAGCTTAGCGGCAAGCTCCAAACTCCGGCGCTTGACCATCAAGTTCTCGCGAGCATAGGCCAAATTATAGTAAGCATTCTCAGTGTCACGGACAACGGTTAGTACACGGATCTTGTAGTTCAACAGGGCGATACCGACCCCTAGTTTGCTGCGATCAATATTGGCTCGCGCCACGCTCGAACCCGCTCCTTTCAAAAGAGGTTGGCTAAGGCTAACGCTCGCGCTGCTACCAAACGCGGGATTTAGCGTGGAATTGAGTGAATTGGTGGCAGCTCGCGTCGTATTTCCTGCCACGCTGACCGTGCCTCCGGTTCCGACCCGTTGGCTGGCCCCGACGGAAAACACCGTATTGTCACTTCTCGGACCGCTGGCGGCCGTTCCGTCCAATCGACTGGTCGTAGCGGCAGACTGATTTAAATTTCGGCGTGTGGTGGCGGTGAAAGTTGGATCAAAATCCGCGCTCGCAACGTTGAACGCCTCCTTGGCGATTTCTGAAGAGAGCCCTTGGATCTGTAAGTCAAAATTCTTTCCCATCGCTCGCTGGATGCACTCCTCGAGAGTCAGCGGCATCGGCGCCGTAACCGGCGTCGCCGTGGTGCCTTGGCCGAAACTAAACGTGGCACTGCAGAGAGATAGAATCGTGACGATTTTTCGGACTAGGATTCTTGGCATAGAGATTAGGTTGAAGAGACGATCAAAAGGAAAACACCTGTGCAGCACGAAAGTTACTGGTTTTTAAGGTCCTCACTCAGATTGGATAGAAAGACCTTGCGACGAACAACCGTTGTCCGGCGAGACGGACCTTGCTGCCTAAAGTTTCAAGGAATCACTGCAGCTTCGACCTNCGTGCGAACCAAGTGTATAATCGNCCGAAACGAAGAATCTTTGACCGNAGAACGATTGAACGNGNTTTTCAGACCCGGCTTTCCACTCAGAGCCATTGGACGGGCCCAATGTCTTCGCTTCCGAGTGCGAGAGCTCTCGCCCCGATCACGCGGTGAGATTGTTTTACTCGTCTCAAGTCAAATGTGATTCGCCCAAGGTCCAAGGCACCCTTTCTCACCTCGGCTAAGACAAAACCACACCGGACCTTACTTCGCGGAAAGTTCAGAGCGCTTAAGTTCCGCCTCTACCATCTCGGTAAGATAGGCGCTCGAACCGAGTCGCGCGGTGTAGGTCGCGATTTGACTTTGAGTTTCGGTGAACAATGGGTTCGTAGCAGAAAAGTCCGGAACTTGTTTGGCTGCCACATACACAAATGTGCCTTTATCCGCAGCGATCACGAGATCCGAAACCTGCCCTTTCTCGAGACGCTCGGTCGCATTCAATATCGAAAAATCAACATCTTGAGTTCGGTTTCTAAATGAGAACGAGGGGGGAGATTTCAGCTCGAGCTTAGCCGAACTACCCTCCAAGGCGGCAACCGCGGCCTGCTCGAAGGTATCGCCTGCCTTCAAACGATTTTCGATCAAACCCCGCAAGGTGCGGCCGAGTTCAACGAAGCGCTTCCGCTTTTCGTTTTCAGAAAAGTCCGAAGCAACTTTCGACTTCAATTCCGAAAGGGCCGGCTTCCGAGCTGGGAGGGTGTCTTTCCAAAAGAGAACTGCCGCTCCCGCGTTCGTCGCGACAGCTTCAGAATACACCCTGTCTTTACTGAGCTTAAATGCTTCTTGGGCCGCGGCCGCAGCATCCCCCCCGAACTCAGCCGGTCCGGCCTCCCGCGTGAACGGAGCCAAGATTTTCTGCGGATGTTTATGCGCCGCGATCAACGTGGCCAACGCCGATGAATCTGCCGTAACTTTCGACTCATACAACCCAAACACAAAGTCGCTCGCCGCCTTGGCAGCTAGGCGCTTAGCCCGCTCGAAACGGAGAGCCAGCTCGACTTGGGGGCGGACCGCTGCAAAATCCGAGACGGCATCCGTTTTGATCGGGGCCATAATTTTCGGATCGGAAGTCGGTTTTGGAAACCGACTTGGATTAGAATCATAATAGGCTTGAACCTGCGAGTCCGAAAAGGAAACCGAAGCCAAGTAATCGGTCGCCGGAAACTCCACGTAGCTCGCGGAAATCTTCGGCGGAACTTCGTAGCGAAACGAGTTCTCGTCGAAATACTTGGTCAAATCGGCATCGGTTTGCGGGATCTCAGGATTAAACGACGCATAATCGATATTTGCTACGATCAGACTCCACGACGTGTCCGCGCGGGCTAATTGGGACTTCACGTCCGCCGAAAGCACATATCCGGGGCCGCCCAGCAATTTTTGGATCTTTTCCGCCTTCACATCGTCCCCAATCACCCGGGCAATATCAGCTTCGGTGAGACGTGGGTTCGTCTTGAGGTTATCCCTGAAAGTCGCGTAACGCTTCGGATCGAATTTGCCGTCATCGGCCGTGAAGGCGCGGAGGGTCTTAATCTGATCTGCAATTTCGCTGGTGGTGGTCGCGGGAAGGCCAATTTTTTTCGCCAGCTCAAGAGAAGCGACGCGCTGAAACGCGTAGTTTTGAATCTGTTCGGCCTCCAGGCCGTAGCCCACTTGCAAATTGGCACTCAATCCGGCGTCGCCCATTACTCGCTGCTGATCTTCCGTTGAGTTCAAGTTATAGCCAAAAAACTCCCGTTTTATGGTCTGTTGGTCGGCCGGACCGACTCCTGGCGAGGCTCCAATCGTAAAGACGAAAGAGACGATAATGACAGCCAGCAACACGCCAAAAACCAATTTGAGGTGCCGCTGGAAGGTGATTTGAATCCAAGAAATCATAGGGATAAGGGCAGAAAATTAGGTCGCAGCTCAAGTGAAGCAAGGTCGAATTGGTCCGCACGGGCGGGATCCGATTTCAGTCAAGCTATCCATGCTCAGCGGGAGAAAACCAAAAAAACGCGCCCGTTCCTCGCCCGAAACTGGTTCCGCCGTGAAACAGAGTATCACTTACCGATCCCGCTGGTCCTAAAACCGAGCGCTCGCAACTTGTCCAATTCCAGAATATTTCGCCCATCAAAAATGAAAGCTGGTTTAGCCATTGCAGCGTAGATCTTGGCGAAATCCAACCGCTTGAACTCGTCCCACTCGGTTAGCACCGCCAAGGCGTGAGCTCCGACCACGGCTGCATAGGGGTCGTCGGCGACCGAGAGCCTCGGGTTGGGTGTGTTCGCGCCGAAAAGGTCGCGATTAACCTCAACGGCCGACACTTTCGGATCATAAACCACGACGTTAGCCTGTTCATCGAGCAAATCTTGGCAGACCGCGATCGCCGCTGACTCCCGGGTGTCATTTGTATCTTTCTTAAACGCAAACCCGAGCACTGCGATCCGCTTCCCGGCAACACTGTTGTAAAGAGAACTCACAATTCGGGCGGCGAAACGATGCTTTTGCCAGTCATTCATCTTCACTACGCTTTCCCAATAAGCAGAGACCTCGGGTAGCCCGAATTTTTCGCAAAGGTATGCCAGGTTTAAAATATCCTTTTGAAAGCAAGAGCCGCCGAATCCGACCGACGCCTTTAAAAATTTGGCCCCGATGCGTGAGTCCCTTCCAATTGCATTCGCAACCTCGTCCACGTCCGCTCCGGTGGCCTCGCACAGCGCAGAAATCGAGTTAATTGAAGATATCCGTTGGGCTAAGAACGCATTCGCCACCAGCTTCGATAACTCCGACGACCACAGATTGGTGGTGATGATTCGATCGATCGGAACCCAGTGAGCATATACGCTAACCAAAGTCTTTACCGCCAACTCGCCCTCTGGCGTTCGCTCGCCGCCAATGAGCACGCGATCCGGGTTGAGCAAATCGGCAATCGCGGTGCCTTCGGCCAAGAATTCGGGATTCGAAAGAACCTGAAACTTCGCTCCACGCGAATTTGCGGCCAGGATGTCCTTGATGGTTTCGGCGGTCTTCACAGGGATAGTCGATTTTTCAACTATGATTTTCGTGCCATCGGAAACCTCGGCAATCGTGCGCGCGACGGATTCTATATATCGTAAATCGGCGGCTCGCCCCGCGCCCACCCCGTAACTTTTAGTCGGGGTATTGACGGCGACGAAAATCACATCGGCCGCCTTGATCGTGCCGACCACATCCGTCGAGAAGAACAGGTTTTTACCCCGACGTTGCCGCACCACGTCGTCGAGGCCCGGCTCATAAATTGGCAAAGTATCGGAGTTCCAAGCCGCGATCCTGGCCGCATTCATGTCGACCACGGTTACTTGAATACCGGGCGCCTTGAGCGCAATCATCGCCATCGTTGGACCACCGACATAACCCGCGCCGATACAGCAAATTTTCATAAGTTGAGGGCCAAAAAATGCTGGTAAGACGATCAGAAACCAAGCGCGAAGTCTCTCGATTTACACCGGGCTCCCGGCACGCAACGNAAGCCCTAGATCGACCCTGACCCTAAACTGCAAACTAAGCAGGATTCGGTGCTACCGCCGGGCTGCCCGGGTCAACTGATTCGTTCGTCGCAGGTTTCTCGACCGACTTTTTCTCGATCACTTTTTCCGAATATTTTGAGGGCGGCGCGACAATTACAGCCGAGCGAAGTTCGCCGTGTTGGATAATTTCCAGCACGTGCTTACCCTCGATCGTCTCNTGCTCCAGCAAAGCTTCGGCGATCTTATCGAGCGCCGATCTATGNCCGGTAATCAATTGGGTCGCTCGGGCATATTGCTCCGTGATGATTCGATGGATTTCGACGTCAATTTTCCGAGCTGTTTCCTCGGAAACATTCTCGGANCGCGTAATTTCCCGNCCAAGGAAAACCGTATCCTGATTATCCCCAAACGAAATTGGACCGAGTGGACTCATTCCCCAGTCGCAGACCATGTGACGGGCGATCTTGGTGACCTGCTTGATGTCGCCGGCAGCCCCGCTCGAGATGTCGCCGAGTACCAACTCTTCCGCGATTCGCCCCCCCAGCCCCATCGCAATTTGATTCAACATCCGTTTCATCGCGTGCGTCAGCAGGTCCTTCTTGGGTATGAACATCGTACTACCCAAGCTTCGCCCTCGCGGGATGATCGTTACTTTGTGAACCGGCATGGTACCATCGTCCAAGACACCTTGCACCAAGGCATGGCCAGCTTCGTGGTAAGCGGTCAGTTTTTTCTCTTCGTCATCCATCAACCGCCGGTGCTCACGACCGAACTGCACCTTCTCGCGCGCATCGTCGATATCGATCATTTCTACTTTTTTCTTGTCCCGCCTCGCCGCAAGCAGCGCGGCTTCGTTGAGTAAGTTCGCCAACTCAGCCCCAGANAGCCCCGGGGTCCCGCGAGCGATAACNGCCAGATCGATCGCATCCACCATGTTAATCTTCTTTGCATGAACACGCAGGATTTGCTCCCGGCCCACAACGTCGGGCAAATCGACATGAACTTGGCGATCAAACCGGCCCGGACGAAGCAACGCACTGTCCAATACATCGGGACGATTTGTCGCGGCGATAATGATGACACCCTCAGTGGTATCGAAACCGTCCATCTCCACCAAAAGAGAATTTAGCGTCTGCTCACGTTCATCGTTACCGCCACCGACACCGGCTCCGCGCTGCCGACCCACCGCATCGATCTCATCGATGAAAATCAAGCAAGGCGCGCTTTTCCTGCCTTGCTCAAACATGTCGCGCACCCGGCTCGCGCCGACACCGACAAACATTTCAACAAAGTCTGAACCCGAAATACTGAAAAAGGGCACATCCGCCTCACCCGCGACCGCTTTGGCGAGAAGNGTCTTTCCCGTGCCCGGGGAGCCGACCAATAAGATCCCNCGAGGNATCTTTCCGCCCATTTTTGTAAATTTCTTNGGATCTTTCAGGAAGTCGACGACCTCGCTGACCTCCTCTTTGGCTTCATCGCAACCGGCAACGTCCGCAAACGTTACTTTGTCCCGATCACGCGTCAGCAGTTTCGCCCTGCTCTTGCCAAAGCTCATGGCCCCGCGTCCGGCCTGTTTCAGCTGACGAACAAATAGAAAATAGAGCAGCCCGATGATCAGCAAAAAGGGAATCACTTGGACCAAAATTGCGGATAACAGCGTTTGCGATTGTTGCTCCGCAAATTTCTTCGATTTCTGCAGCCGCTCCATGTTCGCGTCGGTGAGTCGGCCCGCGGCCACGAACTGATTCGTCTCTACGCCGCGCTCGCCCTTCAGCTTTCGAGTCTCAATCAACTCGCCCTTGATCGACACCCAATCACGTCCACCTGAAGAATCCGGGCTAATCGTGCCTTTGGCTATCTCACCCGCCTCGGCCCGGTCAATCACCTCTTGAATCGTTAACTTGGCCGGACTTGTGGTAATACCGGGCGACCATACCAGCAAAGCCACGACAGCTGCGAATATCGCCAGCCAGATGAAAAGGACCTTCGGCTGAAAACGTTCAGGCGGCAGGTTCTTAATGGGACGGCGGGGCTTTTTGTTATTTTCAACGTCAGACATTTCAAAGTGGACTGGATAAAGTAGAGTGATGTTCCCGCGCAATAAGTCAATTGGCTGCCGCGGAAAAGGCGGGCCAATCCCCCTGATACCTTACCGCGCTTTTTGAGCCTCCAACACACCTTTCCGAATGCGCGCGAACAGCAGTCGGCCCAAACTTTGACGCGTGTCACGCCCCAGCTGGGTCGCCGCCAAAAGCCGTTCAAAGCCCTGCTTGGAGATCTCAACCGGGCTTGATTGCGCCGCTAGCCAACGATGCAAAGCCCGCCTCACGATCGCCCGCGGCACTCCAGTAAATTTCGGTAAATCCAACGATCGCCCAATCCCGTCAGGAAATAGTTGATCAAGCCAGTGCATCAATGCGTCGTCGTCCTCGGCCAAGAGCTCTCTCGACTGTGCTGCGCCAGCCACTGCATCCCGTTTTGAAGCTTCCGCCCAAACTGACAGGACGTCGTTCCGCACCCGGTTCCTAAAAAAAGTCCCTTCTTGGTTAGTCGCGTCCTCTCGCCAGTTTGCTCCAGCAGAAACTAAACCGGTTTGGATCGCTTCCTTTTTCAAGGTCAACATCGGCCGGAGGTGGATTCGGTGCTTCGGTAGGAAATGAATCGGTCTGGGCGCCGCCAATCCCGCCGTCCCACTTCCCCGGGCCAATCTCATTAAAAGCGTTTCGGCGATATCATCCTGCTGTTGCCCTAGCCAGAGAGCCGAGATGCGCCTCCGACCAAGCTCCCGTTGGAAAAATTCGAATCGCTGGGTTCGAGTCACCGCTTCGCTTGGGGCTTTCGGCGGGCGTGACCAATGCCCCCCGACATAAACCACCCCAAGCCCCAAGCAAACGCTCCGACAAAAGAGTGCGTCATCCCGCGAAGCCTTTCCCCGCAATCGGTGATCGAAGTGCAGCACAAGCAGCCGTTGACGCTTTTCCGGCCAGTGCGCCCAAAGCAGCAACAACAGAGCCGTGGAGTCCGCGCCCCCCGAGAGCGCGACGGCCCATCGCTCGCGGGCTGGCCGGCCATTTGCCCAAAACAAAACCTCCGGGTGCAGGCGCTCCCGCGGGATCAACTGCCCCAGCCTCAGCGCGACTGCCGGCCAGTCGATCGGGTGACGCTTCATTTATTAGTAAACTCCCGTCGGCCCAATCCACCGGTAAGTGCGAATCAGGTAAAACTCAGGTAATCTTTGCCAAAATAAGGAACCAAAGGCGCCGGAATCCTGACCCGCCCATCCGGCTGCAGGTTGTTCTCAAGCAGCGCCGCCAACACCCGGGGCACAGCCAGACCGGAACCATTGATCGTGTGGACCAGTTCGGGCTTTCCCGTGTCCTTAGCCCGAAAGCGAATCTGCGCCCGTCGCGCTTGGAACGCCTCGAAATTTGAGCAACTTGATACCTCGAGCCAGCGCTTCTGACCCGCCGCCCAAACTTCAAGATCGTATTTTTTGGCCTGAGCAAAGCCCACATCACCCCCGCACATCAAAAGCACCCGATAGGGCAACTCCAATTTCTGCAACAATCGCTCCGCATCGCCGCGCAACTTGTCCAACTCGTCATAGCTCGTGGCCGGATGCACCCATTTCAGCAATTCCACTTTGTCGAATTGGTGCAGACGATTCAACCCGCGCACATCCTTACCGTAACTGCCTGCCTCGCGTCTAAAACAGGGCGTATAGGCGCAGCGATAAATCGGCAGCATGCTTTCATCTACGATCTCGTCCCGGAAAAAATTCGTCAACGGAACCTCGGCCGTCGGGACCGCATAAAGCGGGTCGGAAGTCTCATACATTTGACCCTCCTTATCGGGCAGTTGTCCCGTCGCCGTCGCGCTCGCCGCGTTCACAAAGATCGGAGGGGAAACCTCGGTGTAGCCGGCTCTCACATCTTCATCCAAAAAGAATTGCAGCAGTGCCCGCACGATCCGCGCCCCATCTCCGACATAAAACGGGAACCCCGCCCCCGTCACCTTCGCGCCGCGCGCAAAATCAAAGAGCCGTTCAAACCCCGCGATTTCCCAGTGCGGCACTGCGTGCCCGGAAAGGGATGCGATGTCACCATGCGTCGCAAAGGTTACATTCTCTTCAGGCGTCCGACCTTCGGGCACGCTCCCATGGGGCAGATTCGGCAAAGATAACATCGCCACCCGGACCTTCTCCTCGGCGTCCTTTAACTGAACTTCCTTCTCTTTCACTTGACTCGAGACCGCCTTCATTTCCTGCACCTTGGCGATAAACTCCGGCGAGCCTTTGGGCAGGCACGCCATGGCCGTATTCGCCGCTTTTTGGGTCGAACGCAGCAGCTCGACTTCCTGCAGCAGCGTCCGCCACGCAGCGTCGACCGCCAGCACCGCATCGAGATCCACCGACAGGTGTTTCTTGGCGAGCGCGGCACGAACAAGTTCAGGAGTTTCGCGAATCAACTTTGGGTCGAGCATGGAGAAAAATGAAAAAAGTCCGAGCGACGTCCTATTTGAAGAACCGTGAGCGGGCACGTTCGAGCCGGCTATAAACATCCTTGGCCGGCAGTAATTTTAAATCACCCACCGGCGCCTGAACCACAAAATTGGTCGGGCCATTTAACGGATACGGGCCAAACAAACGCGGATCGGTCGGNCCAAAAATGCCCACCGTACGCACGCCTTGGGCCGCGGCCAAATGCATCGGGCCGCTGTCGTTGGTGATCACCCACTCCGCCCGTCGAATGAGCGCAGGCAATGAAACCAAACTCGTGTTCCCCGTGAGATTCAAAAACTGTGCGGCCGAAAACGAATTCCGATCCGGCAGGTAATTGCTGCCTGCCCAGACCACTTTGCGCGAGCGATCTTCCTTCAGCAGCAGCTCGGTCAGCTGCTTGAATCCGCCCCAACGCTTCTCAGCCCGGCGACTGTCGGGAAACATCAGAACCGGCTTTGCGCCCCCCCGACCATCCGTGAACTTCAAGTTCAAGCTCTCCGCTTCACGGAATTTAAGGATGCCGCTCAGCTCCGGTTTCACTCCGAGGACTGGACAAAATTGCAGAAGAATATCGATCGCATGGCTGCGACGACCGTCCGGCGGTAGCGGCACCTTTTCGTC
>JGI25917J50250_1000256_pt1 | contig 14090 bp, 13 predicted proteins | sample LauGreSBDMM110SN_4_FD_50250 | JGI IMG/M metagenome (IMG submission 50250) | reverse complement strand
ATTTTAGATAATGCTGCTGGAAATAAAAAAACAAATTCTGTCATGGAATTTTTCAATAATCGATATTTGGTATCATATATTAGTAGTTTTTTGTAGTGATGTTTTTACGTTTAATATTTAGGAATTTTTTATTTTGATAATATAAAATGGATAATCGGGACGAAAAAATNACAGCTTTAGAGGCTGAAATTGAAAGACTAAAAACAAAATTAGAAAAATATACAAATAATGAAAGACATCGTAAATATTATGANAAAAANAAGGAGCGTGTNAAAGAAAATGCAAAACAATATTTGAATCGTCTTAAAGAGGAGAACCCTGATAAACTAAAAGAATATAGACATCGTGCATATATGAAACGGAAAGAGAAGATCAATGATACTGATAAAGTATAATTCGGTAAAAATAATTTTTTGAAACGGAATACAGTGATGATAAAATTCATTTAGATCCAAACAATAATGAATTGAGAAAATATGTAGAGACAAAACTTATAGATTTATGTAAATCTTGGTCTTCATGATTTTTTTGTTTTTGAGCGTTTCGATTTGTTGGATCGTTTTGAGCGGTTTGACCGTTTGTTTTTTTTGGTTTTTCCTCCTTTTGGTATTGGCTTATATTTATTCAAAATACTAGTTAATTTATTATTATCAACTTTTGCTGGGTCAAATAAAAGTGTATTAATTTGTTCTAAATCACTTATCAATTTTTGATTTGTTTTTTCTTTATCATCTTTAAATAGTGGAGTACTTATTCTATTGTCAATTTTACTTTTTAAATCATTAATTTGGTGAGTTATAAATTTCTTGTTTTCAGTTATTGCTTTTTTTCCTAGTAAGAAAGATACTAATTCTGCAAATTTCATAATATAAGGAAATGCTTTATTTTCATTAATTTTTTTATTATATTCTTCTAACTTTTTAGATATTATAACATTATCTGAATTATTATTATTATTATTAGCAGTTGGTTCTATTGTAGCATCATTGGCGACCTCAGTTGTTGGAATATTATTAGTAACAACATCTGGAGGTACATAATTTTTACAATCAATTTTTGCACTTTCAAATGATATCCTAGCTGGTTTATAATCTTCATTAGTACATAATACTTGTTTTATACATTCTTTTGATGGTGTTTTTGCAATTGTATCTGCAATATTTTTTATAGTTTGAAATTTTTGTGAAAGAATACCTTCAGTAGTATATTTTTTTATTGTATCTTTTAATTTTTCTAATTCACTTCTAATATTTGGGTCACATGTTTCATTCATTATTATTTATAAACTATAAAACTATAAATAATAATTAGATATTATCTAAACCTAAACCGTCGGACAAAACTCCCAATCTAAATCATTACATACTTTTTTCCATATCATATCTTGTTCTAATTGTTTCTCACGATCTTTCATCATAGGAATATACGGTAAATACTGTGTCTGGTCCAACAAAACACATAATTGATACAACGTATAAGTATAATTGAAAAAATTAGTACGATTTGCTGGACAATGCACTGCCCATGGTTTTTGTATCTCAATAAATAGCACACATAATGTCTCATGTAGCTCTTCATTCATGATTGGTGGTTTTATTCCAAAAAGCGAATTAATATATTGAATATGTTCAAAGTATTTATTTAGACCCAGCTTACGCAAAATATCACGCATTTTGTCATAATTTATCAAGGACATATCTTGAATACGTTCTTTTTTGATTCGTGATTTAATTGCTTCAATAACTTCCTCGGGAATTTGTGTCGTCTCTTTAGCTTGAAATTGTGACAAAATCTCTTTGAAATGGTTAAGACGAATATATGCAGTATAGGAAACTTCATTGGGTGGCTCTTTGTTGGTGGGCTTTGAACTATCAATAATATAAGTAATAAATTTACCACAACCTGGATTATTACATATCATGATACCTTCTTCGTCTTGTGGTATAAGTTCTCCCTTATAACATATTTCACATACATCACTAGCAATTATAAAATCTTGTATGTTTGTAATTTCATTATTTACATTGCGCCAATAATTTTGATAGGTTTTTTTAGATTGTGAATATTTATCTGAATTTAGATTCGACGCATCATTTGAGTTTGCTTTTATTTTAAAAAATGAATTAAGAATGTTTATATTTTGGTTATTATCACCTGATGATATTTTCTTTTTTTCTTCGAAATAATCAAAGATATATTTTGAATTGTCTAATAAATAATGTTTTTTTTGATATTTAAGTTCCTTGATTTCTCTTTGAATAGCTATAATCTTGTCTTTTATATCCATATATAAATCGATTTCATTTTCTTTCAATTTAGGAATTTGTTGTTTTAATTGATCTTTTTTTTTGATTAAATCTGGGATTTTAATAGTTTCAATTTCATGAAAAGTATTCAACATTTCAGTATGTTTTTCATCAATTGTATTTACTTGTTTTTTTACTGATGACTTTTCATTCATTTTATATTATTTAATGGTGTTTTTTTATATGTTTTATTACGTGTTTTATTTTGTAGATATATTATAAATGGTAGAAGTAAATTTTAAAAAAAAAGAAGATTTTACATTTATGATGTTAAATTTATTTGTACATGATTTTCTTCATGATTTTAATGCATCTAAATTTGCTAGTCGTTTAAGTAAAATTAGTTCATATATAGATAAAATAAGAAATGAAATTAAGTCGCGAACTGGAAAATTAAATGCGGATGAAGTAATTGCTGAAGAAAAGACTCAAGATAATTCCAAATCAAATAAAAGATTAAATAAACAATCAAAGAAAGAAAAAAAAATATCTGATGCAAAAATATCTGATGCAAAAATATCTGATGCAAAAATATCTGATGAATCTGATGCAAAAATATCTGATGCAAAAATATCTGATGCAAAAATATCTGATGCAAAAATATCTGATGCAAAAATATCTGATGCAAAAATATCTGATGAATCTGATGCAAAAAACACTGATATAATTGATCAAACCATATCTTATGAAGATTACACAATTGATGAGAATATATTAAAAGAATATGAGTGTTTTGATAAAAATGAAACAGGAACTAATTTGAATTATTTAATATCAAATATTGATGGAATTGTACAAGATGATAATATTAATAAAATAAATGAGGTTTTGAATTATAAAGGTTGTATAACACGATCAAAAGCAAAAACAATGCAAATGGCTAAAAATTTTGTAGATGAAACAAAATTATACGTTTTAGGATTATTCAATTTTAATAAAATAGAAGAAGATTTGAAATATTTTGGTGGTAGAATAAAATTATTTGATCCTTTAAAATACAATAAACATACAAAAAAACATGGTAATAAAAAAAAACATCGTCGTACAAAAAAGATAACTAATAAAAAAAATTCAAAAAAAATATCAACTAAGTTTTTTATACAACCAAATGAAATCAATGTAAAAAATAATATTGAAATTAACCAAATAAATATAAATTACAATTTCTATATGTTAAGAAATTTCGTTAACAATGGCTTTGAAAGTGCAATGTATTATTCAAAAGATTATAAAGATTTAAGCGATTATTTTCAATTTTTTGGAAAATTATATATTTATTATGAAAATAAAAATATGAATCCATTAGATACATTCAATTTGACAATGATTGAAGATATTTTAGTTTTGTATTTATTAGATAAAGAAAAATTAATTTTAAATGATAAACACTTGTATAATATATTAGATAAATATAATGAATTGATTCAAAATAAAAAATTAAAAGAAACTTTTACTGATAATTTTTATGGTGAAAAAACTACAGATAATCAAAATAAAAATGAAATATTTTTAGGTGGTACAAAAGAACCACAAGAAATGATAAATGATGCTTTACAAATGATAGGAGAAATAGATGAAAAATTTCCATTTTTTGTTGGTCCTGAAAATAATTTTTTTGATAATTATGATAAATCAGAACTAGAAAATTTTTCTATTGAAACAATAGATTATGCAAAAAAAATACAAGAAGAAAATCTAGATATAATAAAAAAAACAAAATTAAATTCATTTATTGAAACTATAAATAAATCGAAAACATTTCATTTAAATTCAAGACAACGATCGCTTGAAACAACTAAAAATGCATTTATAGATTCAATGAATAAATTAATAATATATATACGTCAAACATTTGTTGATATAAAAAATGATTTAATTACGTCAATGGAGAAAGATAATGATAATAATAAAGAAAAAAAACTTACAGCAACGCAGAGTTCTGATGTACAGAGAATATCTATATCAGTTGCTAGAGGTGGACTAGAATATATTTTATCACAAGACTACAAAAAAAATTATAACAACTCAAAAGAACCAAAAAATATGTTAGATTATGAATATGATATAATAGAAAATATAGCTGAACATGAAAGAGGTTTTACTAATCTAGATACGAAAATACGAGCAAATTTTCATGATTATTCTAAAAATACTGGTCATGCTATTGATAGTAATGAAAAATTTAAAACACAAATTGAAAATATTTTAAAAAAATTAGGAAAAGATAATAGAACTAGTGTAATTAACAATGCAGCAACTAGTACATTAAGAGCTATTTTTGGAGATAAATTTGACAAAGAAGTAATTTGTCCTACAAGTTCATATGTAGATGCGATGGGAAGCATGGGAAGTTGTTCTGGAGATGAATTTAAAAATCATAAACAAGAATTTTTTAATATGGATTTTTTAATTACGAATAAAGAGGATGAAAATGAATTTTATCAAGGAAATACATTAATTGTAAATAAAGAAGGAAAGAAAGAAGTGAAAATTACTTATAGTGCATTATGTAATGAATTTGTGTTACCTTATGTAGAATTAATTATTGATATGTCAACAACAAAAGTAGTTACACTTTCTGCAAATAATACTTTTAAAAGTGTTATAAATCGAATTTTAACTATTTGGAATAATCAATTAGGTAAAGGATTAATCGATAATGAAAAAATATTGTGGGACATATTAATAAATAAAAGAATATATGTTGATTTAATATCAACTGGTTCATTGAAAGGAATAGGTGATTTTTATCAAGAAATAAACAGTACTCTTGAAAAAGGAGGATATAATGATAATAAAATACCTAAAAATTATTTTTATAATCATTTAAGAATAGGAGCAAATGGAGATCAACCATCTGGAATAAGAGCTGGGTTTTTATTATTAAATGCTAATACTGGTATACATGAAAATGCAATAGCAGGTTATTTAGCAGATAGCAATACTATTATGATTTCAAGAGAACGAATTATTAAGGGTGGTAGTAGAAAAAAAATATCAAAAAAATCAAATCGTAAAACTCTCAAAAAGTCAATATAAATGAAATATATAACATAAATGAACAAAGAAACATTATTTAATCAATTTCCATCTAATATACAAATAAATAAAAAAACTTTTCAAAGAATGATTTTTATTCAAAATGCCCTTGATCAAGGATGGACAATCAAAAAAACAGATGATTCTTATATTTTTACAAAAAAACACGAAAATCGTCCTGAAATTTTCCAAGAAAATTATTTAGAAACATTTTTGATTTCTAATTTTTCTAAAAACATTTTAGATAATAAAAATGCATAGATACTAATAATCTCAGCATATATTAATATTAGTATCAATATATGTCTATACCAAAAGTAATAGGTGAAGGTTCTTATGGTTGTGTTCATAAACCAAGTTTAACATGTAAAAATAAACCAAAATTATCATACAAAAATAAAGTATCAAAGGTATTACGTAAAAAGTCAGCTAGTGATGAAATCAAAGAATATAAAAATGTAAATAAAGTAGACAAAAATAAAGATTTTTATCTAGGGAAACCATTGTCATGTAATATTGCAAATACACCTGAAAATCTTGATTCTATTGAAAAATGTAAAATAGGAAAAGAAGTATTGAAAAATTTGGAAAAACATAAATTAATCATAATGGGAGATGGTGGTATCAATATTGAAGAATATGTAAAAAAAATTAAAATATTGACTCCAACATTAGCAGTAAGAAATGAAACCGAATTGTTTTTACTGGAATCAATGCGTTTATTTACAGGTCTAATAAAATTCAAAGAAAATGGTTTGGTACATCATGATTTAAAACCGCAAAATATTGTCTATAATGAAAAAACAAATCGTTTGAATTTCATTGATTTTGGTCTAATGACTTCAAAAGAAAAACTAATAGAAGAATCAAACAAAAGCACAAACGATATGAGTATTTTTCATTGGTCATTTCCTTGGGAAATTGAATATGTAAATAAAACAAATTTTACAGATTTAAAATCAAAAAGTATAAGTTATCGTAAAGTTTTGTATAATAGTTTAATAGAAGATTTTGTAAATCATTTGAAAATAGACAAAATCGAGAGTATGCATTCATATTTTTACTATGTATTGAATTCGACAATCGATCGGTCTGAATATAGAAAAGATAGGGCAGTTTTTTTGAATGATTATAAAAAATTTATATTAGATAATGTTGAAACGTATCAATATAATGATTTTTTAGAAAAATCGATTGATACGATAGATAGTTATGGATTGGGATTTACTATGATGCATTGGCTTGTTTATACACAAAAGTTTTTAGATAACCAACTTGCTGAAAAATTATTTATGTTATTTTATCAAATGATTACACCAAATTTGATAGGACGTCTAAGAATAGAAGAATCTAGGAGTCAATTAGAACAAATTATATTAGATAGTGGTTTATTAGAAAAACATAAGAAAGAAATTCATGAAAATATAATAAAAGACCGTACTAAAAAGCATGAATCAAAAATAAATAAATTATTGAATAATACTGAACCGGAATTCATTATGAATAGAGATTTAATAATGACAACTCCTGGTAAAAAAGTCATTCAAACATTAAAATCCTGTCCATATGGAAAAGAGAGAAACCCGAAAACGCGTAGATGTAACAAAAAATGTAAACCTGGATATATAAGAAACTTGGATTTCAAATGTGTTAAAGAATAATAGTGGAAAAATTCAAACAATTATTCGACCAATAAAAAATTGAATTCTATAAATAGTTTTTATAAAATTCAATAAAAAATCAAAAATGTCATTATTTATTTCAGCAGTCTCTTCGTTAATCGTAAGTGGAAGTGCTTTGACTAATTCACCCAAACCATGGGCAGTTGCAGACTTTCAACGTTATAGGCCATATATAACAAATTTTGTAGACTCTAACATAGTACCATTAATCGAATCTAGAGACTATGAAGTCAGACGAATATTGATCCATGGTGAAGTCAAATCTGGTAAACGAGAAATAGTTGAATATATTGCTCGTAGAGATCATGGGTCTGAAATACGAGAACATATTTTTATATCTGCTTTCCATAGAAAAGCAGATGAAAACCAACGTCGTGAATTAGAACAACATAATCTGAAAGTATTTTCAATAATATCAGTGGAAGTGGCAAAAGAAGCTTTAAGATATATAAACGAAAGGGTTTCACAAGGTAAAAAATTAATATTACACGCGGATGAGTGTGATTATGGAACAGGATCGAGACAAAGTTTGAAATTTATTTATAGTAGAATAAAAGAAAATATAAATATTTTTACAATTTTGTACAGTGCAACTCCTGAAGAAGTATTATTTTCACAAGACATAACCCAAAGTGAAGAAGATGAAAACTTTATTGGCGGTATTTATGAACAAGGTATTCAATTATATTATATTCCACCTGAAACATATTGTGGTGCTAAAAAATTCTTAGATGAACATTTGGTAGAAAATGCTATACCGTTTTTCAAAAAAGAAGATGGTACTTATATTTTATCGACACAAGGTAAAAAAATTATTGCAGATGCAAAAGAAAATCTTAGAAATTCAAACATGCAAAAAGCTGAAGCTGCATATTTATATAACAAATACATAAATGAAAAAAATATAGCTGAAGCCGAAAAATATTCAATAACAAAAGAAAAAAAAATAAGAAACGTTATTGTTTTAAGATTGACTTATAAAACATATAGAAGTTCACAAAGAACTTCACAAAGAAGTAATAATCGATCGATCGAAGAATTCTTGAATAATTCACATTTGTTTCCAGAATTGGCTGATGTTAATATTATAGCTGATAAATCCGATTTATCCAAATATACAAATAATAATCATAACATTTCATGTGAAACTGTAAATTGGAGTAATAGAAGCTATTGGGATAATAAACAAAGCGATAAATTGATTGTGATTGTTCATGAACAAACAAGTACAAGATCCACTGAATGGGAATTTCATGATCGCGTCTTTGCAACCCATGATTATAGACCAACTGTTAGTTATGGTACTATTGCTCAAGCACAATTACGTGTTGCGCATTATTCAAGTAAATATGGCGAATTTCAATCAATTCGTGTTTATGGCCATTTGAAGACATTTCAATTAGCGGCAAAAGAAATTACATTCAGTGAATATTTGAATGATGATTGGCAAAAAAAACAAGTAATACGTGATCATTGGATGGTAGATGATAGCGTAAAATATAAACATAATAATGTTTGGGTAGATGCTTTAATTACTGCGTATAACGAAGATGATACATATAATTTGTCATTTATACAAAACGATTTATTAATAACGAAAACAAATATTAGAAAAAGTAATATAAAAAAAGATAGTGAAAACAAAAAATTCAATATTATAAATACAAAAACAGGTGAAATACATCCTGAATATAGTGAAGAGTATAATGATTCTACTGCGGATAAAATATTAGATGATTTGGGATGTAATATAAAAACGGATTTATCATCACGAGTGAAAGGAAAAGCGAAAATCGTATTGAAAGTAAAGGCATTGTTTATAAAATGTAATGAAAATAATATTGAAATAGAAATACAAAGACATATAAAAAATAATATGAATTTACCACAAACGGTTCGCGAACATAATTTTATAACATCGTCCTTATTCAATAATTATATAGATTGCGAAGATGGAGAAAGAAGATGCACGGGTACTCTTAGAGCTAAGAGAAAAATATATACATACGAAGATATGAAAAAAGAAAGATGGGGTTTTAGTTTATTTGACACAGGTCCTAGATTGACTGTTTGTTATAATGGTAACGTTTTGGGAGTATGTTTGAGATATACAAACGGTGATAGAGAAGAAGTAACTACTTTATCATCTTATAAAAGTATGTATCAACCTCTATAATTCTATGTAAAATTATTTAAATTTGGTCAGGATCAATAATATTTAGTAAAAACTATTTCTAGTGATATTGTGTATAATAGTAAAATAATATTTTTTACTATTATTAAAATAATTATTAATTTAGGTATTTATTCCAAATTATTTTCTTTGTATAGTCTATAAATATCATAAGATATGGCTGGAGGTCTAATGCAATTAGTCGCCTATGGCGCACAAGATGTCTTCCTTACTGGAACCCCTGAAATCACTTTCTGGAAGGTGTCATACAGACGCCATACTAACTTTGCTATGGAATCAATTGAGCAAACTTTCTCAGGCCAAGCCGACTTCGGTCGTCGTGTTACCTGCACCATCTCACGTAATGGTGATCTTGCATACAGAACCTATTTACAATTAACTCTTCCTGAAATCAACCAATCAATGAAGGGCAATACTGGTAACGTCTATGCTCGTTGGTTAAACTACATTGGTGAACAAATCATCGCTCAAGTTGAAGTTGAGATTGGTGGTCAAAGAATTGACCGTCAATACGGTGACTGGATGCACATCTGGAATCAACTTACCATGTCTGCTGAACAACAACGTGGATATTTCAAGATGATTGGTAACACCACTCAATTAACCTACATGATTGATCCTGATTTTGCCAACGTCTCAGGCCCATGTGCTGCTTCAGGTGGACCATCCCAAGTTTGTGCTCCAAGAAATGCTCTTCCAGAAACCACCCTTTACATTCCTCTTTTATTCTGGTTTTGCAGAAACCCTGGACTTGCCCTTCCTTTAATCGCTCTTCAATACCACGAAGTCAAGATCAACATTGATTTCCGTCCTATTGGTGAATGTCTATGGGCTGTTGGAAGTCTAGCTGCCACCTCTGGTACTCAATCCGTCTCCCAAGCATACCAACAATCCCTTGTTGCTGCTTCCCTTTACGTTGACTATATCTTCCTTGATACTGATGAGCGTAGAAAGATGGCACAAAATCCTCATGAATATCTTATTGAACAACTTCAATTCACTGGTGACGAATCAGTCGGTTCATCATCAAACAAGATCAAGCTTAACTTCAACCACCCTTGCAAGGAGCTTATCTGGGTTGTCCAACCTGATGCCAACGTTGATTACTGCTCATCATTAGATGCTGCTGGTACTCTATTCAGAACCCTTGGTGCTCAACCATTCAACTACACTGATGCAATCGATGCTCTTCCTCCATCCATTGCTGCTTTCGCTGGTCCAGGTGAAGCCGCTAGTGGTGCTTTCATTACCACCTCTGGTCTTTTCGATCTTCCAGGTGCTGCCGCTGGAGAAGGTACTGCTTACACAGAACAGCCTTTCGCTGCTGCCGAACTTACTGGATCCCTTGTCTCTGATGCTGGAACATTCGTTCTTTCTGAGACTGCCCTTGACATGCACTGTTGGGGTGAGAACCCAGTCGTCACTGCTAAGTTACAACTTAACGGTCAAGACAGATTCTCTGAACGCGAAGGTAACTACTTCGATGTTGTCCAACCATTCCAACACCACACCCGCGCACCTGATGCTGGTATCAATGTTTACTCATTCGCCCTGAGACCGGAAGAGCATCAACCAAGCGGGTCGTGCAACTTCTCCCGTATTGATAACGCCGTTCTTCAACTTGTTCTTTCAGCAGGAACTGTTGGTGGAACTGCCACTGCCAAGGTCAGAGTTTACGCTGTCAACTACAACGTTCTTCGTGTCATGAGTGGTATGGCAGGAGTCGCATACAGTAACTAATTTAATTAGAATAAATATAATTAGAATTAAAATAACTAAAAAACAACAAAAATTAATATAAAATAGAGATTTTTATATTAATAAATACGAATTTGCTTATATTTATATAATCAAGAAACAAAATATCAGTTATTTTGCTCAACTTTGAAGTTGAATAAGTTTTTTGTATAAATATAATTCTTGTTTTTGTTTTATAATATATTTTACGAAAAAACCGCATAAACAAAACAAACATACTAGTCTATATCAATCCAAATGTCATTATATTGTGCATCGAATCTCAATACACAAAACGATTTATTAATGAAAAACCTCATGGATTTTTACAACAATCACGCAACCCTCAATAAAATGATGTCTATAATCAATGGCGAAACCAAAATATCATTACGTATCGTCGACTGGTTTGTAACAAATTTCGCAAAAAAATACTATACAGTTTATGATTTACATACCCAACGAGGTACTGTCCAAGACAAGATCAGATTCAAAGTCTATAATGACTATAAACTGAAACTCAAAGCATATAGTAAGCGCAAATTCGATCCATTTTGTCGTTGGGAACGTATTAGTATTCCTTATGATGATGAAAAATATATTGAAACCACCATAGGACAATTGAACTTTTTTAAATGGGCAATTGAGAACAATATCATCAATTATATCGAACAAAACTATGATGATATCGAACGCGACATGAATAGTCGTAATACCACTTCAAAAAGACGTAGTCCAAACAGTAGTAGTTCCGATGGCGACTCAGAAGAATATATCGATACTACCAATAATACAAAAACCCGTAAGAAGCGCGAAGAATTATCAGTGAGTGCGTGTAAATGCATAAAAAAAGAGACAGTTAAAATTATTGTGAAATTTAATTGATGACTATTTCTAATTAATATATTTATTAAATATATATACAATACATATGAATTCAGAATATTTGAATTCAGAATATTTGAATTCAGAATATTTGAATTCAGAATATTTGAATTTAGAAAAACTTGAAAAAATAAATAATACAAGAAAAGAAATTTATGAACAACTAGAACACGGTTTTGACTTTTTAATTAAATTAACAAATTCAGAACACGCATTGGATGAAGAGGAAATAAAAATAATAATAAAAATGTTTAAAAATATTGAAATATTAATTGAAAATTCAAATAAACTTAATGAAGAATCAAATTATATTTATGGTGAAATCATTAAAACAATTGATCAAAAATTTAATAAAAAAATATCTCGTCTTCAAGAAGCTGGCAAACGTAATAACAAAACTATTAAAAAATCAAGAAAATCAAGAAACAAAAGTAAATCTAATAAAAAAATATCAAAATGAGTAAAAATATATTCCAACATAAACTTTTTGTAATAAAGTATATAATTATAAAACTACAACTACATGTTAAGGAACAACAAAGATAATACGATGTTTTTTATCAATAAAATAACACACATTTTTTGTTCCATTTTCATATATGCAGTCTAAACTATTTAAATTATTATTATCAATCGTATCATCATAAAACCTTACTAACCCATCATATAAATTATTTTTTTTATAGCCTTTTATTATAAGATTTTTATTACGTAAAATAACAAATCCATTTTCAACATTATTTTCCCAAAAAGCTTCATAATTAAAAACATCTGAATAATATAAATTCATACACCCATTTTTATATCCATAACCTATATTGTCTTCATTAATCGATACGTTTGTATTTTTACATGTATTTTTATATAAAAATTCATTATAATAATATTCATTCAAAACATTATTATATTTTATTAATTCATCATTGCTTATTGTTACTTTTGGTTGTTTTTTGAAAATAAAATAACTACCTTGATACCAAATGAGACCAAACACTAACCACATTGTTACTTCAGCACAATTATACATTTTGATTATTTTTATATAAAAATTGTATGCAAAAATCATATTCAATTTTTTGCATAACCTATAACTGCACAAGCAATGCGTTTTCCAGCATGTCCAGTTGTCAAACTATCATCATGACCACCCAAACCACAATCATCTTCATCAGCATGAATAATAAGTCCACGACCAATAATATTTGCTTTAGTTCCACGTAATTTAATAATATCATCTACCATTCTATAGTGCGCTATACCGTTACTATTGGTTACTATATTTCCTAAATCACCTACATGGCGTTCTCGTGAACCTGGACTACCATGTTTTTTACCAAATGGATTGAAATGTGCACACATACTTTCACATTGCTCACTCAAATCGCCACATTCATGAACGTGAAATCCGTGTTTTCCATTCTTTTTCAATCCTTCCACATGAATATCAATAATAACAGTATCGTTTTTCAGATCTTCTGTGAAATAAACAAGCCCCTTTATTTTTTTAGCAATAAAACATGCAACTGCTCGAACAGGTGTTTTTATAGACATATATAATTATCGAAATAAAAAAACTACTATAATTATATTTATTATGTATGTTATAAAAGTATATTCTTTAATTGAATATTGTATTTTTCTACATAATATTCAGGAATATAATTATATTGATCATTAAAATAGATGACAAAACAATCTTTTTGTATTCCATCCACAAATATGCAGTCAATTCTTTTTATAAAAATTTTTGAAAATGAATCACTTTGGAATTTTATTAATCCATCGTATTTATTGTTTTTTTTATTACCCGAAATAGTTATATTTTTTTTATATAAAATACCAAATCCATTTTCTGTATTATTTTCCCAAATTCCTTCATATTTTATTTCATTTAAATTTTTATCATAATAAGTTTCAATACCACATCCATGTTTTATCCCATAAAATGCTTGTCCTTTATAAATATTATTGTCATAGTTTATTATACGTCGTGTATAATCATTTTTATTACACTTTTGATAATATAAATGTTCATATTTATTAAATTCATTCAAACTATTATTATAACTATTATTACAAGGTTTTTTATCTATAATATTATATTTTTGTTTTGGATAAAAATTACGATAAAATAATATAGCTAATACGGTGTACAACAAGAATTCAATTAACGATTTCATTATATAAGTTTATGAGATTTACAAATAAAAAATAAATATTCAATTTTTTTATTCATTATTTATTTAT
>JGI25917J50250_1000255_pt1 | contig 14142 bp, 16 predicted proteins | sample LauGreSBDMM110SN_4_FD_50250 | JGI IMG/M metagenome (IMG submission 50250) | reverse complement strand
ATATATGAATATCGTGAATTTTTGATAGATATATCAAAATATTTCAATGAAAAAAGAGATACGGACTTACTGAATGTTCGTGACGAAATATTAGGTCATATTAATCAATTTTTATATCTAATGACATTTAATAAGTAGCATATTGGCTCATCAAACCGATAAGCAAAGGCATTTTATTCAATCCATATGGAAACCTACCGTGAATCTCTCTATAATACAAAGAACGTACAAGCATTTGTTTTTTCATAATTTGTTTACGTATTTGCAAAGCTTTTCTCCAATGCCTTTGAATAAGACGTATCCAATGTGTTTTCAAAACGACCGAATATGTTCCGTCATTCAAAATATATAATTTCATTATTTCAACATTTGGTTGATATAATCGAACTAAACTATAATAATAAAGATATTTCAATACATGAATAAAAGAATATTTGTAAAATGATTTTGCAGATATAGCATTTAGTAATAAATTATTTTGGTATTTCGTATTTTTATATAAGCCAATATAGTATTTTTCATTTTGTTTTTCAGAATCCAAGAAGTTTTGTTCATCTCTATATATTTCATCGATTGTATATTCATCTTCTTCATCATCACTATATTGGTCAAATTCGATTATAATAGAATCATTTGATAAACCATCATCACTGTTACTATCACTAGACAATGATAATGTTTGATTATCATTAGATGAGTTTGATTCGTCATCACTTATATAATACATTTTTGTTTTTTGTAATATATAATTTATATACTTTTATTCAATTTTTTTATATTAGAAATATATATGTCATCTTTTCTAACAGAAACATCACAAACTAATAATAGTAAAATGATTATTAATAATGGTAATCAAAATAGTGAGCCAAAACTGGAAACTAAACAAGTAAACAAACCAATAAATCAAAGTTATCTTGTTAAAGCATCATTTATGATTACATATATTTTACTATTAACTACAGGTTTGATAACATTCATAGAAGCTATGCGTACACAAAATCCATTAGTTAGACATATATTTAATTTAGAAACATGTATTTCTTTGGTTGCTGGATATTTTTATTCGATTTTTGTTGGTCAATTAGATCAATATGAAAGAGAACGTGTGCCAATTAATTGGGATGTAATAACAAAAAATCGTTATATTGACTGGGCAATCACAACGCCAATGATGTTATTAGTTTTATGTATATTTTTGGCAAGTGAATCAAAAACCGTCGTTCATTTGACAACCATTGTATTAATCATGATTTTTAATTATTTAATGTTGTATATTGGTTATTTAGGTGAAACGAAAGTGTTAGATCGTTTTACAGCATGTATTGGTGGATTTATACCATTTTTAATAGTATTCTATTTAATATTTACTAATTTTGTTGTCATTAGTAAAGGAATAGGTAAATATTGGTTGTTTTTGTTTTATTTGGTTTTCTGGTCACTATACGGATTAGTTTATTTATTAGAAGAATCCTATAAAAATATTGCAATGAATATATTAGATTGTATAGCTAAATGTTTAGTAGGTATAGCGTTATGGATGTATTATACTAAAATAATACAACAATATTAATAGAACGTTTTATATTTTATAAAAATAAAATACAAAAATACAAAATGATCACCGTCTCTTTTTGGAAAATAACATTGGTTTTACAATTATATAAAAATAAAAAAAAATTACAAATAAAACTAATGCCATAATTACAAAATTAAAAAACTTTACAAAATTACAATAAAAACTATTATCTGAATCTTTACAATTTACAGTTGAACCAAAAAAACCAAAAACACCACTTCCTAAAATACCTCCATTTCCACTAGTATTAGAACCATTTGAATTAGAAAGACGACCTAATTTTCCCATCTATAAAATATAATAATATTTTATAATGAATAGTTATTTAAAAATTTTTATTGTTGCATTTATTTTATTAGGTTTTTCAATGATAAATGAAAATCGTAATATCAAATATCTAAATACATATCCAAACCAATATAATTATATAAATATCTTTATAATACGATATGTACATTATTTAATTTTTTTATTTATTACTTTTTATTTATTTTTTTTTAATGGAATAGGAAATACATTTGATGTATATTTATTTTTATTTTTGATATTGTTTATAGTATTTGGATGGTATGTTTGTGAATGTTGTTGGTTTTCTTATTTAGAATTATTATTTTATAATAGAGAACTAATAAAAGATATTTGTACTACTTTTCATGCATGTTTTCATTCTATACTTATTGATGATACAATTATTACAATATGTGGAATATTAATGCTAATAAACGTTACTTATGTATTATTTTATTTTGATAAGTTAAATATAAAATATAGGATCTTGTATTTTATTGTGTTTTTGAGTTTATTTATACATTCAATAATAGAAGGTAGACTAAATAAGAAATATTATGATCCAGAAAAAAATAATATATTGAATGGAATTAAAAAAATGTTTATATCAGTTATAGTTTGAAACCATAGCACACGTAGTGTTGTGGATTGAAATCTTCAATGGTGTAAAATATAAATAAATATTCTTTTATGATATTTTTCTAAACATATAAACTTTGTGCAGTTGTAACGTATTTCATGATCATTCCTTCTATTTTACTAAGTTTATAGACAATATCAACATTACCTAGTTCTTCGAAAACACTAATCCATTCCTTTGAAATAGTAACGATTTTCAACATGGACTTTGTAAAATCACCAATAGAAATACCCTTTTCAGACACAACATTCTGTATAAATAGTTTACAATCTATCTCGTTGTCTAAATGCGACCACTTAATTGCATACTCGATCATATCATACTGTAAAGCATCTTCATAATGAATACCTGTACATAATTCCAAGTCTTCTTCACGGCCACTATATTTTTTATAAATTTCCATTACTTCCTTGATTTTCGATTTCAAGAAATCATCATCTATGGATGGTCCATGCATACGTAAATCCTCTGGTACTTTTACATCTGTAAAACATGAAAACAACCCGATCAATTGTTCACTAGTAAATTCATTGAAAATCCATTTTTTTATCAATGACGTCAAACAAAGAGGATGTATTTCTGCAATTCCAGATGCCATTTTACCAAGATCAGTCAGTTGATATAAATCAACGTCATTATTCAAGAACCCTTCATCAATCATGATTTTACATACAGAATGGGTTTGATCACATATATATTTTTCAATATAATTCAACGAAGCAACTTCTGAATCATATTTTTTTGTTAATTCGTCAAGTTCACGGTATGACAGTAAATCGTTTGCGAAGTTTCTATATTCATCCTTTATTTGTTGAATTCGATTTTCTATTTCTCTACGTTTTTTATTTACAGAATGTTTATGTTTTTCAACCAATTCAATGTATTCTACACAGACCGAACTAGGTGTACGTGCATTTTCTACAAATACTTTTTTCTTCTCTATTTTTTCAGACAAGTCTTCGATTCGTGCTTTGTTCTTAGAAATATCTTCCTGTATTTCTTGATAAACCATACTTTTTTCTGAAAACTCGGATATTTTATTTGGTTCGAGAGGACCGCCTTTCAATAGGTTCAAAACGAGCTCATAAGAAATATGATATTTTGATATCAATTTCTGTGGAACACCACCTAAGATCATTTTGTATTCACTCAATGATGGCACTTGAAACAAATTATTACAATGAACCACATGACCAATCGTATCAATACCACGGCGACCTGCTCGACCAGCCATTTGTGTATATTCATGTGCCATCAAATAGCGCTCTGAATTTCCATCAAATTTAGTGAGACTTGTAAACACCGCGGTTCTAATGGGACAATCCAGACCAATAGCAAAGGATTCTGTAGCAAATAACATTTTGATGTACTTTTTGGAAATCATTAATTCGACAATTTCACGCAATATAGGAATCATACCGGAATGATGAATACCAATGCCTTTTTCCAAGAGGTCAACCAATTGATTGTACTCAGGTAATTCCATGTATTCTTTGAAATTCGGTAATTTACGAATGATTTGTTCACATTCACGACGCACCACATATCCAACTTTACTATCATCCTCCAATAGTGGTATAGTAATTTCTTTTGCACATAATTCGACATTTTTACGTGAAAATACAAATGCAATTGCTGGAAGCATGTCACGATCTCTCAAAAAGAGCGCTAGTTGATTCAATACATGTTTGCGTTTTAATTCGACTCCATGTTTATGGAACATCTCGGTATAAATGGATAAATCACGGAAACCCGCTTCATTAAATATACCTTTATCGTTTTGTAATGGTATCAAACAATTGGTTTTATCACGGATTTGTTTTTCAATGTCTTTGTTTTTTACGATTTTGAAAATGGCTTCGGTTGTCGTCAAGAACCCATAATGAGATAATGGAACGACACGGTGGTTGGTCGATGCTAGCCATACTTGTTTGTCACTGAGACCGCGTTCACACCATTTTGCAAACCCCGCTGGATTATCGATGGTTGCTGAAAGCATGACCATTTGTACATGAGGAGGTAACATAAGGATAGTTTTTTCCCATACTTGACCTCTGGATTGGTCATTGATATAATGGACTTCATCAAATACAACACATGCTAATTCGTTCTGGATGTCGATTTGGAAATCAAGACCTGATTTATTTTGATCGGAGTTTTGTATAAATAAATAATTCATGAGAATTTCGGTAGTCATGATAAGGACATCCGCATTCGGATTTGTTTTTATATCACCAGTCATAAGACCGAATGAAATATGTGGGTATTTATTGGTGAATTCATAGAATTTTTGATTCGAAAGAGCTTTGATAGGCGATGTATACACAACTTTTTTACCTTGGCTGACAAAATATTCGAGAGCGAATTCGGCTGGTAGAGTTTTTCCTGAGCCGGTATGTGCAGTTACAAGAACATGGTCGCCAGTAACAATGGCTTCGATAGCATATTTTTGAAAATCACTTAGTGGAAATGGAAACTGGTCGAAATGTTCTTGGATTACATTGTTATTATATGGAGCGTTACAGATTTTCACCATTTTATAATATAGATTTGAAATATTTATATTATATTAATAGATGTATTTATGAATCAATTTTTTCTCTTTTTGTGGGTTTTTCTTGATTTCTTCTGGATTTTTTTTGTGTGTTTGTTTTTTTGGTGTTTTTTTCGGTTTGTTTTTCTTTTGCCACCATAAATTCCATAAACTTTAATATCTTGTTCGCTTGGAACACTTTCTACTTTATTCAAAGATTCCAAATCGTCTTTTATTATTTGTTTAAAAAAATCATAATTTTTTACTTTTTCTTTTTTTTCAATATACCCATAATAAGAACAAATTAAAACACATGTAGCATATATTTTTTTGATATCTTTTTTTTCTTCATTTGCTACTTCATTTTCTAAAGAATTAAAACGGTATTTAGTTGCAAGTTGATATTTTAATATTGTTTCTATGTAATCATTATTAGCTAGCAAATCATTTATCATTTGTTTCAATCCATCATCAAGTAAATTATTATAATCTATTTTATCTACGTCATTATAATCTATTTTATCTACGTTATTATTGTTAATATTTATTGTATTGTGTATATTTTTTAATGCATTATATATAGAACCAAAAGTATTTGCTATTTTAGGTTTATTTACATAATAATTATTTTTTTCAAATAAAAAAGGTAAATAATTACTAGGAACGTATACTGTGTAACCCCAACTGACCGCTCGTTGTTCGACTTTGAATAATTTTTCTAATTTTTCATCTATTTCTATAGGACCTTTATATAAATTATTGTATTTTTCATTAATTTTTGACATATCATTTATTAATTTTTTTAAATTATTTTTATATTTTGAATCTTCAGCTTTTCTAGCTTCTTCTTCAGCTAGTTTTTCAGCAGCTATTCTAGCTTCTTCAGCTATTCTAGCTTCTTCAGCTAGTTTTTCAGCAGCTATTCTAGCTTCTTCAGCTTCTTGTTTTTGACCTGTAGTTTGAATACCAACAGAGTTAGCAAACGCACGATTTAAACTTTTAATCATCGTTTGTGTATATATATATATATTTAACAAACATATTTTTCTAACAATTCTTGTACTTTTTCTAAATGTCCCCTAGAATTGAATGCAGATGTCTTATGTATCCTATGTTTTACAAAAACATCATTGAAATTATAAAAACTCTTGCCTAGACTTTTTAATCGAAGCCATAGTTCATAATCTTCAATTCCATTCTCAATCCAACAACACAACTCCTTTCTGATAACCACACTACTATTAATAATCGGGTTTACTATAGTAAAATCAAAATTACTAATGTCACCAAGAGGAATATTAGGTTTGATTCCATCCAAGTCACCAAAATAAACACATTGACTACCAATTACATCGTATTTATTTAAAAAGCTACTTTGTATTTCTAGTTTATTATTATACCAAATATCATCAACATCCAAAATAGCAACATAGTCATATTTGCAATACGGTATCATGCAATTCAATGTTTCCGCTTTCCCCCAAACATTATAAAAATCATAGACTCGGATTTTATCACTAATTGTTTCATATTCTTTCGCAATTTTATATTGATTAGAATTTTGTGGATGTCCATTGATAGCAATAATAATCTCCCATTCTTCGTAAGTTTGATCTAGAACCGAAGTAACACATTCATTAATAAATTCTATTCCATTATATACAGGTATCAAAATACTAATCATTTGTATATATATTGATAGTGTTTTTATATATTTTTAGTTTATATAAATTTATAAATACAATATTAAAAATGTATTTATAATTGTAATTTACGACTGCATATATAGGTTCATTTAGTAAAAAGTTTTTGTTATATATAATATATAAATATGGACGATTACGATTCATATCATAACAATGACACCGACAATGATATCGATTGGATGTCGATGTGTGAAGAAATGACCAATACGATAGATGCTCTTAACACAAATATAATATTGTTAAATAGATTTATAGAAACAGCAGTTGATACTTATGACTGTAGCATGAATTTCAAAGAAAATATAGAAATCACAGCTTTTGACAGTAGTGGAAATATAATGACTTGTGTCAAAAGTGATGGATCTGGTAATTTTTTACCATGTGTATTCATGGATTTGTCATGTAATATGATACCTATGCCAAATGAAGATTATAGTGCAAACAATTTTAATACAAAACGTGAACGAAGTTTCTCACCCCTTAGTCCTTATTATTTTCCGTATTATTCATTATACAATCCATATTATTCATTATATAGCTCATATTACAATATATATTATCCAAATCTTCTAGATAATATTAATATTTATAGAGATATTCCTGTCAAAAATATGATGAAATCAAAGGATACAAATGATGCAAATAATGAACCAATGTATAATATTTCAATGCATAATCAATCAAATAAACGTCTACCATACTATCCACCACATCATCGTCCACCACATCATCGTCCACCACATCATCGTCCACCATACTATCGTCCACCATACTATCCACCACCATACTATCCACCACCATACTATCGCCCACCCCACTATCCACAACATAACCGTCCACCATACTATCCAATATATCAACGATCACAATGTCATGAATCAATGAATGAATAAAAATATTATAATAAAAACCTTTGAAACATAAACCAATTATCATATTCAGGTAAGTGTTCTTCAATCAATACAAAGTTATTAACATCACTAAATACGCAATCCGCTATAATTATTTGATCATCTTTTATTAAATAACCATTTTTTAAATAAAGATCTAATTTGTCATAAAACGTCTTTTTCCACCAATCCATTTTATTTCGATGTGAAATAAAAAATCCACCTGCAATAGAATATTGATGTGGTGGAATTTCCATTTTAGGTAATCCATTTTCATTTTTATCATTGATAATCGAAGACAATTCATACAAATAATGATTATCATTATTTACACATGCATAATAAATTTTATCATGATTTAAAGCCAACACCTTATCGTTAGAAGGCCATTTTGATAAAACATCGTATCCAATGTCATTTGAACTACCGCGAAAATACCCAATATCACACCATCCAAAATAATCAGTTTTGAAAAAATTCTTTTTCATTGTTTCAGAAACAAAATTAATCTTTTCACACCATAACATATTTATTTTCCAGTCAACGCGTGTATTCAACAAATTATTCTTTTCATGATTTTTTATCCAATCATCTTTATATTTATAGGTATAAAATTCTTCGTATGCTTTGAACATTACTTTTATTTTAGGATTATTTAAGTAAGGTTTTATATATTGATATCCATCCAGGTCAGTATATACGACCAAATAATATTCATGAACATTCGATAGCATATTATGCATCCATTTTTTATAAATAGATGGATCAAATTTTGATTTACATATATACCAAGCTGTTGTAAATGTAATAGACATTAATATTATATAAATATATTTTGTTTTTATACTATATATATTTAAGATAAATAGATGAATATAAATGTAAATGAAAAAATATATGGTGTTCCAGAATATTTATATTATGGACAAAATGAACGTGTAGATGAATTAAACGATCGCATTAAAACCCGACAATTTCCAGATTCACCTTTAGAACCAATGTTTGCACCTAGGTCTGTTCCTACAAAATATTCTGTTTTTCCAATAATAAATAGGAGAAAACCTATGAATGAACCAGTTATACCTTATTTAGACTATAATATGAAAATAAATTTCAATCCAGGAACACAAAATGGACCATTAAGTGGATACATAAATAATATAGATACAGAAACCGTATTAAGAAATCAAACAATTGCATTACAACGATCAGACCAAGCAGTATATATACCATCATCTACTAGTGATTTATATAATGTTACAGTTATATCGAAACCAACTGAGCAAACACATCCATTATTATTTGTAAAACCAGCATTTGAAAATAAATTACATCCAAATGTAGCAAATTCAAACATTGGTAGGGATAAATTATTCAATCACACTAGAACGCAATTACGTAATATGTAATGTTAATAAATATATAATAAAAATATATATTTTAGTATATAATGCAATCAATAATAAATATAATAACATCAAATAATCCGAATTTATTTTTTACAAAATTAGTATTAATATTAGGTATAATTTTAGCATTGATAATATTATATAAAATAACCAAACCGCCTGTCGATAAAATAGAAGGATTTACACAAAAAGAACCATTTGTATTAAAAACTGATCAAAACATATATGATGAATTTTATGTAGACATATACGATGAATTATATGATACAAAAAAGAGAATACAAAAAGAATTAGTACAAGTTCTCAAAATGACAGAACCAAGTGCAAAATATAGTTCATTTTTAGATATTGGTAGTGGTACAGGATATACAGTAGATCAATTAAAACAGGCTGGTTATAAAGCATATGGTTTAGATAAATCAGAAAAAATGGTAAAATATAGTGAAACTAAATATCCAGAATCAGAATATATTTGCGGTGATGTTTTAGACCCGATGACATTTGAAAATTCAACCTTTACTCATATATTATGTACGAATTTTACGTTTTATTTATTAGATAATAAGATGGCATTTTTTAATAATTGCTATTTTTGGTTGAAACCAAATGGTTATTTAGTATTACATTTAGTGAATCGCCATAAATTTAGTATTTATAAACCAGTTGCAATAAAACCGTTGTACAAATTACCTTCTAAAACATTACATCCGCGTATAACAAATACAATTGTTGAATTTGATGATTTTAAATATACATCATCTTATCAATTTCCTAAAAAAATATCTGATAAAACCATTACAGAGGAAATTGTATTCAAAGAAAAATTTGTAGATAAAGAAACAAAAAATATTCGTGAAAATGAGCAAATAATGTATATGGATAGTATTAATACAATATTAAAAATGGCAAACAAAGCAGGTTTTACTTTGAAAGGGAAATTAGACATGGTGAATGTAATAAAAAAAGGACAACATTCAGATAGATTTCAATATATTTATATATTTGAGAGAACAATGTAAATATACGTTCAGTTCTCTATGTCTAAATACCAAAATATATTAGTTCATATGATCCAATATATTTTATTATCAATTACAATTGTGTTTTTTTCAATATTTGCATACATTAAGCTAAGATATCCATTTTGGAATAACCAACCAGTATATCACTCATATGATATTTGGCGACATTATTACAATAGTCCATATATAATATATCCATACCGTCCCATAAAAACTAAATACTGCGATTTTTCAAATATAAAAACAACGGATTATTTAGATATCTCACAATACGAAAAAAACAATCTAATAAACATGTTACAATGTTACTATATTCCAACAGAAGAAATCATACATAATATACAATCCGCCGACATAGATGCATATTTAACAGGACAATCCATGCCATCGTATGTATCCCTATATATAGACATAGAATACAAAGTAAAATATTCGAAAAACGAACCAGAAACGGTGGAACCATCAATAAAACCAACAGGTTGTATAAGTTCTCGATGTATGAATTTTTACTATCATGAAAAAAAGAATTCGAGAACTTATACCGACATTCCAATATATTATATTGATTTTCTATCAATAAATCGCGAAAAAGATGTTAAAACAATTAGTCGAAAATTATTACAAACACATGAATATAATCAGCGAATAAAAAATACTAAAGTTCTCGTATCCCTATTAAAAAAAGAGATAGAATTATTCGAAGGTGTAGTTCCTCTTGTACAATATCCTATGTATTTATTCCATTTACGTAATATACATTTCCCAAATTTACCTGCTCATCATGAAGTTCTCCAAATAACAACTGAGAAAATAGACATAATATTGGATTTCTTTTATATACAAAAAAATACCACCGATCAAAATCCATTCAGTTTTGATATATTGGTTTTATTAGATGTCGGTAACATAATAGCCCTAATAAAACAAAAAATACTATATGTATATTGTTTAAGAAATGGTGAGAACATTCTAGGTATGTATTTCGTAAAAGATGCAAAAATGCAATATGAAAAGTTAAATCAAGAAGACATTGATAATAAAACATTACAATTCATAGGTAGTATTACAAATTGCGAATCGAACCAAGTATTTTATTTGGGTTATTTACATGGTTTACGCCAAATAATAGAGAAAAATCGCAAATACCGTATGATATTAATGGAAGAAATCGGGCATAATTGTTATTTGGTCAATATTTGGCGTAAAAATCACACGCCTATATTTAAAAATGATACAGCATATTATTTATATAATATGATATATCCAAGAAGTCCCATGAATCCAGAGCGGTGTTTTATATTAACAGTCTAACGGTTCTTCATGGTTTTATTTTTCATACATCCAGGACCTTTACAATCGCTAAATAAACCAGGTATAAATTGTCCTCGTTGTATAGTTACAATTTCAATCATACTAAGTGGTTTTTTAACAGTAAACATTTTTTTACCTTTTTTGTATTGTGTTATTGATTTATGACCTTTTCCGTTTTTTATGGATACTTTACGAATGGTTTTACGACCACCGTTTTGAGACATTCCTGCGTTGCAATAACTGAAACCTCCACCACCCCTACTTGGACGTGGGGATCTCGATTTATCCGATGGTATTCTTTTTGCGGGTTTTTTTTGATGTTTTTGTGATTCAGTTGGTGATTTAGGTGAAGGGGCTTCTTCTGGTGATGATCTTAATCTATTCAACATTCTTTGTTTTTGTTCATCTGTCATGTTGGCTAAACATTCTTTATAATCAGGGTATGCTGCAACACCTAATCTTTTTTTCATATTATAATATAAATAATCAATAGAAAAAAATCAACGAGTATATTTTCCATTTTTTGAAAAAGAATCTACAATAAATATTATAAAAACACCTAAAAATGTATACAAAATAAATTCTTCGGTAACATTGTCGGTCTTTTCATTTTGTTGTTGCTCCAATAAATGAATCATATAATTAATTTTTTCCATTAATTTATCGTCTCTCGGTAAATTATTCCCCATTCCCATCTTTACATAATATGGAGTCCCTTCGTAACTTTTATTATAACTACTGTATCTATCGTTTGAATTAGCAGTATATTTAGTAGCTAATGTTGATGCATCACTAGATGGTTGATTAAAATGAGGAAATCTAGGAACAGGTGGTATATAATTAGCATTATTGTTATCATCCATATCCTTTTTAACATTTAAAGAAGGTGGATCGATCGGTCTGAAATCACCCATTTTAGAACTGTCTGAGGTCGTATCAGCAGAAGTAATTTTATTTAATAATTCATTAACACGTTCAGTGCGGTCTTGTGCAACCGTTTGTGCATCTTCTACAGTACTAGGTTGTATATTTTGAAAATTTTCACTAAATGTCATATATTCTTCTGGTTCTTCAATATTTTGAATAGTAGGTCGTAGTTTTGTGGTTTTTCGCATAGTGCTTTGTCGTTTTTTCGAACAATTATCATTATTCCATGGTGATGCATATGTTAATAAAGATGACATATTTTTTATAATATATAGTTTACTTAAAAAAACAGTAGATATTATTTCTAGCAAATCAAACAACAATTATAAAAATATCATTAATATATAAATGAAAAATACAGAAATTATTATTCAGTTTATTCCAATTATAATAATATTTACATTATTAAAGTTCTCAAAAGACTTTGTAAATTTCAGTTTTACAATTTTAGGAAAATTATTAGCAGTCCTTATAATCATATTTTATTCTTATTTTGATATTATGGTAGGATTATGTGTATGCGGATTAGTTATTTTATATTATCAATCAGATTATGTAGAAAATATGCTAAACATTAGTGATGTATTAGAAGTAAATGATTTAGTACCAAGTATACCAGATTTAGAAATTGATTATGACTATGTTGGTATACCAGATGATGGTATGTATTTAGTTCCGATGGTAGTAAACGATGATATAAAAAAGAGACGAAAAGGTAAACAAACATGTAAAAGTAAGTGTAATAAATGCGAAGGTATGACCAATTTTAAACCAGACTTAATAGATAAATTCAAGAAAGAAAATTGTGTTGGTGGTGAATTAAAATACAAAGACATGAATGTGAAAAATGATATGGCAGAACATGTATTTTCAGAATTAGCATTCGATAACAAACCATGTAATGCTTGTGATAACACATGTAAATATTCTATTATAGAGGGTAAAATAAAAACCGAAGAAAAAATGACGCCTATTTCAACAAGTCAATAAATATATATCAATAATATATAAATGACGAAATCAGATAAAAAAAATAATTCTTTTATTAAATTTTTTACTTATTTACATGATAATATTCAAGCTATAAATAATAGTAAAATATTTGCAGGATTAATGATAATTACATTGAATATTGTTTCAAAATTTGTTAATATAAAACTAAGTAAAACATTAGAAGCATATTTAAAATATACATTTAGCAAACAAATACTTGTGTTTGCAATAGCATGGATGGGAACTCGAGATATTTATATCGCTTTGTTTATTACATTGGTTTTTGTAGTTTTTACAGAATATTTATTACACGAAGACAGTATGTTTTTTGTTTTACCAGAGGAATTTAAAGATTATCATATATCATTATTAGAGAATGAAAATAATCCAAATGATATATCAGAAGATGAAATAACAGAAGAAGCTATAAAAAAATGCCAGTCCATATTAAAAAAAGCAAAAGAAAAAGGTTTGATCAAAAAAGAAATAATAGGCGTTTCAATTTAGCGTGAATATATAAATATAAATATATTTATAGTTATAATATATAACTATAAATAAAAATATTAATGGATGACAATGAAATAAATGAAATAAATGAAATTCAAATAAAGTTCATTCCTAATTTTCAAGATAAAGAAATAGATTTTAATTTAGATATGTTATATAATGAAAATACAACAAATGGTAAGATAGTAGAATTGAATAAGTCAGGACTTAATAAATTACCATATTTTACATACCTTATTGAATATAATAATTTATCTAGTTTACTAACTACATATCAAGAACGTGTTGATTTTTTTTTTAATAAAGAAAACTTTAAAAAAACTATTTTAAAAAA
>JGI25917J50250_1000253_pt1 | contig 14192 bp, 10 predicted proteins | sample LauGreSBDMM110SN_4_FD_50250 | JGI IMG/M metagenome (IMG submission 50250) | reverse complement strand
TTATTAGAAAAAAATCAAGATAAAATTCATTGGTCTTATTTATCATTCAATCCAAATGCTATTCATTTATTAGAAAAAAATCCAGATAAAATTAATTGGGATTGTTTATCAGGAAATCCAAATGCTATTCATTTATTAGAAAAAAATCCTGATAAAATTAGTTGGGGAAGATGGGAAAGGTTATCAGGAAATCCAAATGCTATTCATTTATTAGAAGCAAATCCAGATAATATTCATTGGGAAAGGTTATCAGGAAATCCAAATGCTATTCATTTATTAGAAGCAAATCCAGATAAAATTCATTGGGAAAGGTTATCAGGAAATCCAAATGCCATACATTTATTAGAAAAAAATCAAGATAAAATTCATTGGCCATGGTTATCACGAAATCCAAATGCTATTCATTTATTAGAAAAAAATCTAGATAAATTAGATAAAATTGTTTGGTATTATAAGTTATCATTCAATCAAAATGCGGTACATTTATTAGAAAAAAATCAAGATAAAATTCATTGGAATAATTTATCAAGTAATCCATCTATATTTGAATTGGACTATCTAGCATTAAAAGAACGTTGTAATATTTACAAAGAAGAATTGACACAAAAAGCATTTCATCCTTCAAGAATTCAAAAATATTTAGATATGGGAATTAGCATTGACGAATTAGATGATTATATTTAATTTATTACATTTTGTTTATTATAAAAAATAACATTTTATACATAGTTATTTTTTTGCTCTATAAAATGGGCGTTTTAAATGAGAAATGGTGTAAAAATCGCATAAAATTATAATAATAATAACCTTTCACGAACATTGATTTCTTCACCAGTCATGTTTATATAAGGTGTTAGTTTCTCTTGTTCTGCAATTTGTAATAGCCAGCCACACATAGAAAACTCAGACGAGCTCTGTGTTGATACATATCCCTGACATAGACTTATAAAGTATAAATCAGCTATTCCGCTATCCATAGTAAACGGAATACGATCCGGATGTAGTGCGCAAAATACCTCTATATCGACATGTTTACCATACATATTATGCGCGTCGTCCATTCTGAAAAATTGGCTACGATCTATTGGTAAATATAATAACTTCCATTCTGGCCGTAGACGTTGTATTTCTCCCATTTCCTCATTACTATCCGTTGAAATATAAATATATTCGTAGCCGTGTTCTTTTATCATAATATCCATTTTTTCAATATATTCGTTCAATGTAAAATAAATGCGACCAGCCATTGAACCATCCTTCTTTACTGTATCTCCTCTGCGTATCTGTACAGCCAGAATTTTAGAATGCTCTGGCCAATTCATTTCCACTTTATAATTATTCATCATGCTTTGATAGGACGAGTTTAATTGAAATGCGTATTTACAGGAAGATAAATAAATAAAAAAAACGATAACTTCTCCGGGAGGTTCAATTGAACTTGAGGAAACCGGCAAATCTTTATGAAGTGATGTAAAACTACTGAAATAATTATTCCATCCCTTTTGATTTGTGTAGTCATCTGTTTCCATTCTACCCCTCGCCCATAACCATGGATACCAATCCATATCATTATGCATTTTCCAATGTTCAACTTCGCCATTTCTTGCTTTATTATTGATAAAACTGGAATATCCATCTAGCACATTTTTTGCGAGAAAGGATGTTACGGTTCTTATATTTTTAGCAATAGGATAAAAAGTAAGAGGTATTTCCAAACTTTCTTCCGAAGTAGTTTGTGCACTATTTAAAATAGAATTGGTAAATGAGATATAATTTTTAAAGTACTCCGTGTTATCGTTTTGTAATTCATAAATATATTCGGGATCAAAAATTGGATATTTTTCCATAATAGAAAAAATAAAAACAACGTTTTATATTTTTTCTTATTGATATATATAATGGCTGCCGCTTCTGCCGATAAATGGAGATATACTCTCTATACAACACTTGTTTTGTTGTTTCTTTTCAATCCTTGGGTGTATAAGTTAGTAAATTCGTTATTATCGCGTTTTATTGGAAAAACAGCTAGCGATCATGGATGTCCCACATTATTGGGTTTCGGGATACATGCCGCCGTTTTCACATTAATCGTGAGATATATGATGGAATTAGACATATAAATAATATTGTCCCGTTAGTATCAACATTCGCGGATTGCGTATAAATATAAATGAATTTTTATATTTATTCAAGTATTAAAAAAATAACACACAACCGCATAAATGCAGTGCGTTTAGTTGGAATAGGCGACGCCAGCCATGCCAGACATGACACGGAGAACGTTGTAGTTCACGGCGTACACACGGACCTTAGCGGTGGCAGTGCCGGCAACAGCGCCCGATGAAAGGACGAGCTGAAGAACGGCATTGTCAATGCGGGAGAAGTTGCATGAGCCGGAAGGCTGGTGCTCCTCAGGGCGAAGGGCGAAGGAGTAGACGTTGATGCCAGTATCAGGGGCACGGCTGTGGTGTTGGAAAGGTTGGACAACGTCGAAGTAGGATCCTTCACGCTCAGAGAAACGGTCTTGGCCGTTAAGCTGGAGCTTGGCAGTGACGACAGGGTTCTCACCCCAGCAGTGCATGTCAAGGGCAGTCTCGGCAAGCACGAAGGTGCCGGCATCGGAAACACCCGAGGAAAGAGGGGTGGTGGCAGTGAAAGGGGCAAGGTTGGCAGCGGTACTCTCCCATTGGGCAGAGACCTTGACGTCAGTGGCACCGGCCATCTGGAAAAGACCAGAGGCGTTGATGAACTCATTGCCAGTGGCACCGCCGGTCTCGGCAGGGCCTCCGAATGCGTGGATGGCATTCGGAAGGGCATCAAGAGCATCAGTGTAGTTGAAAGGTTGGGCACCAAGAGTGCGGAAAAGGACGGATCCGGCATCAAGGGAGGCACAGTAGTCAACGTTGGCATCAGGTTGGACAACCCAGATAAGCTCCTTCACAGGGTGGTTGAAGTTAAGCTTGATCTTGTTGGAGGAGGAGCCAACACTTTCGTCACCAGTGAACTGAAGTTGCTCGATGAGGTACTCGTGGGGGTTTTGGGCCATCTTGCGGCGCTCATCAGTGTCGAGGAAGATATAGTCAACATAGAGGGAAGCGGCAACAAGGGATTGCTGGTAGGCAGAGGAGACGGATTGGGTTCCGGTGGCACCAGCCTCAAGGGTGTTGACGGCCCAGAGGCACTCACCAATAGGGCGGAAATCGATGTTGATCTTGACCTCGTGGTATTGAAGGGCAATAAGAGGAAGAGCAAGACCAGGGTTGCGGTTGAACCAGAATTGAAGAGGAATGTAAAGGGTGGTCTCAGGAAGAGCCTTGCGAGGGGCGCAAACCTGGGCAGGGCCACCGGCAGCGGCGCAAGGACCAGAGATCTCGGCGAAGGCAGGGTCAGTGATGTAGGTAAGGCTGGTGGTGTTACCAATCATCTTGAAGTAACCACGCTGTTGCTCGGCAGAGAGGGTAAGCTGGTTCCAGATGTGGAGCCAGTCACCGTATTGGCGATCAATGCGCTGACCACCGATCTCAACCTCAACCTGGGCGATGATCTGCTCACCAATGAAGTCTAACCAACGAGCATAGACACCAGCAGCGGCGGCGGCAGCCATGTTCTGGTTGATCTCAGGAAGGGTAAGTTGGAGGTAAGTGCGGTAGGCAAGATCACCGTTGCGGCTGATTGTGCAGGTAACACGGCGGCCGAAATCGGCTTGGCCAGAGAATGTCTGCTCAATGCTCTCTGTGGCGAAGTTGGTGTGGCGGCGGTATGACACCTTCCAGAAGGTGATCTCAGGGGTTCCTGTAAGGAAAACGTCTTGTGCGCCATAGGCGACTAGTTGCATTAGTGCTCCTCCCATTTTATGGTTATATACTTCCGGAAGAAAATAATTCTGAGTAAATTGCTAAATTAAAATTTTAATAGTAAATGTGCGTATGTTAATTATACTAATAATATAATTGACGTCTGCGTTTTTTTTACAGCAGAACTGATGTGGTAGTTTTGTATAATACAGAAATAATCACGGATTGGTTAGAATGTCGGTGGTTGTGGCGTTTTGGATAACAAAATTTTCTAAATAGTTTTCTTGGAATATTTCACGGCGGTTCTCGTGCTTTTTCGTAAAAATATACGTGTCTTGTGATTTCTTGATTGACCATCCATCACCCAAAGCATTCATAATAAAAAGCATTTTTTGAAATTGTTTCTTATTCATTTGAATGTTAGATGGGAGATTAATCGACAATGATGCTGTTTCCATACCTATATATTTGTTAAACATTGCGAAAACGGAAGTTTTACGATAATAATTATGTAGGAATAATATATAATGGCGTTTGAGGGAACACGAATAGAATTTCCCAAAGAAGAAGATGTCTTATTTATGGGACAAAATGTATTTGGTCACGATTTTATTCATGATTTCAATACAGTAAATATGTTGGATCGTTTAAGCAAAATAGGAGGCGATATTACTAGACTACAAACCGCAATGATGTTTGGAGGAGATCCCGATCCCACTGAAATTATTGAAGCAAGCCAAGCAGTTAACTATTTAGAATGCGGAGAAGCAGAAACTTATAGTAACCTAATGGCTATATCCGGCGGACTTCCACCGGAAACTCAAGCGTATTTTACTGGAATAAGAACAAGATCGAAAGTAAAGGCTATACAAAATTTAAAGACTGTTATTTACGAAAGTAAATTATTTGTTATGGGTCTTTTTAACTCCGTTCCGATAATCGGTGAAATAGAAGAAGAAAGATTTTTTGGCGGTGCTGTTGCGAGTGTGCGAGATAATCGTGCTATGGCAATTTCAAAAGTTGCCCCTCGCTCTTCTGGAAAATTTAGTAGATCCGTTTCGGCCAAAAATTTACTCAAAGTAACTCCAGGCCGGGTTGAAGCGTCTATGCAAAAGTATGACAAATCTTTATATAAATGTGTTGAATTAGGTTTTGACGCGGCGATTTCAGATTCTATTAAAACCGCCCCTATGATGAAACACTATTTTGAATTCATGAAAAAAATATACTTGTGTTTCACAAACATTGAGGTGCATCCATTCACCACATTTAATAATTCTTTCATAGAAGACGCGATGGTAATATATTGTTTAAAACCTTCTTATTTTGAGATTAAGATTAATGATAATGAAAAAAATATATACAATGAAGAAAATATATACAAGATATTATCTTTGCTTCAAAATGGTGGAAGCATAGAACGTAGTATGGGAAAAGAACCGTATAGCGGTATGGAAGAAGAACCGTATAGCGGTATGGAAGAAGAACCGTATAGCGGTATGGAAGAAGAACCGTATAACGTCATGGAAGAAGAACCGTATAACAGGATAAAAGAAGAGGATGGTGATACGACCATGCGAATGAACGGAGGGGCTCCTATTACGGATGAAGCCCTTGCTGAGTTTCGAGATGAAATCAAAAGAGAGTTTGCTGAATTATTTCAATATGCAACAGCCGGAACTGAGTTGCCAGAAAATAAATTACCCAACAGCGATCGTACTTCTGGTCCCGACGGGGAAATGTTTTCAAAAGCAACTNGGTTTAAAGACNAATTTCGGTTATTCGAAGAAACAACAGTTTCGCCTGATGATAAATTACACAAATTAATTAAGCAAATGAAACGCCAAATTTTGCCCAAATATGCGGTGCTGGAATCAAATAAAATTAAATGTATTAATGCGAGAGGGAGAAACAAACCCTTGGAATTAAAGCGATATTCCCACGCATTAAGTGACTTTATTGTTTCGTTTTTATACGAAACTATCAACACTTACTTAGACGATAAAGCAGAAAGATTATCGCGACCTGTTTCGGAAGGTTCATTAACTACGGTGCAAATTTCTAATGTGCAAAAAATAGCGGCAACAGTTGCTTATGGTGTTAAAACTTATATTGGCAATGGAAGTGGAGAAAACACTTTATTAAACGCGCAGCAGCAAATATTAGAACATATATCAAATAATAAAAACATAGGTAGCGCAGATGCTAATCTTCTTAATGCGTTTCGTGCCTATGTCAATGGAATTGATCGAACCAAAATAATAGACCAAGACGGGATTAGAACAATAATCAGTCGTGATAAAGTAAGAAGAGTCTTACGCGTTATTGATAACGCTGCCCCGGAAGACGCGTTTACATCTATGGGTATAACATCAACACAAATCTATTGCCCAAATAGTTCCATTGTTGATCCTATGGGATCTTTTGGTAGCTGTTCCGGGTCAACCCCTCGAAGAGAAAATTATGGCATGAATTTTATGATATCAACTGCTGGTGAACTGAATTCTTATATTGGAGAAACACGCTTAACATCTAATAACATATTAAAGATTATGTATTATGCAAAGTTCAACGAATTTATTTTACCTCACGTTGAAATGGAAATTGACATGACATCAACCAAAAATATTACCGTTCTTTCTGCAAATAATACGTTTAAATCTGTCATAAACAAGGTGTTACTTATATGGAAAACAAGGATTACTGGGGCGATGCCAGATCCCACCGTATTTTGGGACATGTTGAAAAACAAGGCCATTTTTTCGGAATTAGTTTCTGTGGGTTCTCTCAAAAGCGTGGGTGATTTTTATCAAGAAATAAATACTTCTGCCGAAAATGGAGCATACACAGGAACTGGAAGAGCCGCCGTTGCATCTACTTATAGAATTGGAGCCATGGGAGATCGTCCTTCTGGTGTTCGTGCTGGATATATACTTTTTCGCGCAACAAGCGGAAAACACCCAACCGCAATTGCTGGATATTTTGATAAAACCGGAGATAACACGGTTGCTATAATCAATGAACAGCCACCAAGAATGCCAGGAGGAAGAAAAATGACAAAGAAGAGAACTAAACATAATAAGAAACAATCGCGTAAATTAAAAGCCTAATAATCCACTTAAAAAAACCGCTTCATTTATATTAAAATATACATGAACCAAAAACAAAAAAAGGTGCCGAAACAAATGAATACAATAGATGAAAAACACACAGAAATGTTGAATTTGTTTCATGAAAATGAAACCACAACGATACCCAAATTAATCCTAGAAAAAGAGCTCTTAAAATCCAAGGTGTCGTCTTTGAAGGAACACGAAATCGACGCCTATATGGAAATCAAAGATCGTGTTACATTCATCAATAAAAAGATCAAGGATCTAAAACAACAACGAAAGCGCTATTTATTGGAGAACTCCAAGTATGTCTTCGATTATTTCGAAGAGAAAAAGAAGATCAATACTGGCGGGAATAATCAAAACGTTATTGTTCTCAATTCCTTCTTCAAAATAAAGGGAAAGACACCGTCGTCTTCCGATTTACAAAGTGATAAATATAATCAATCGAAGCGATCTTATCAAAACTATTGGAGAAACGTAAATAATGACGTGTTGAACGTTCAAGATTTTATTGTTCTCTCCGATGTCTGTGAAATATGTAATAATGGAGAACTTATACCGCAGGACGAAGAAGGCATCTTAATCTGTAATAATCAGAATTGTGGTAAATTTGTAACCTACATTATAGATAGTTCGAAACCCACGAATAAAGAACCGCCAAACGAAGTATCCTATACTGCGTATATTCGTCTCAACCATTTCAAAGAGATTTTATCGCAATTTCAGGCCAAGGAAACAACACAAATTCCTGAGGAGGTTATTGATGCAATTCGTAATCGTATTAAAAAAGAACGTATCAAGGATATGACACTGATCAATTATGATAAAATGCGCGATATTTTACGAAAGCTCGGGTTCAATAAGTATTTCGAGCATATTCAATATATTAACTCAATATTTGGTATTAAGCCGCCGATTATGAACGAAGAGTTGCATGAGACCTTGTGTGTTCTCTTTATTGAGATCCAAAAACCATGGGCGATGCATTGTCCGGCCAATCGTACAAACTTTTTTAATTATACATATACGCTTTTTCAGCTATGTGTTCTATTGGATCAAACACAATATTTACCTTATATTCCTATGATGAAGGATCGTGAAAAACAATTAGAGCAAGATATGATATGGAAAAAAGTGTGTCATGATTTGGACTGGGAATTCTTTCCCACGGTCTAATAACGTCTGGGGTTTTACTCAGAAGTTATTTATTTAAGGGAGCATTCGCGGCATGAACTCTAGGTTCTGCGCTAACGGCGTTTATGTGTTTTGTTACGGCGAGAGCGGCAATAACTTCTTTTACGACCAGACGCAGTTTTGCAGCTTTTAGGAGCATGTGCGCATTTGCTTGGAGAACGCTTCTTGCAGGTTACCTTCTTGTTTGGCATTATATAAAATAAACACATTTTATTTTATAAAACTAGTAGTATGTTATTGGATGTTTAAGCGACCATGCGGAGACCACCAATCAAATTGGCGCCTAAACCAAAACCAGCACCGGCTCTGGCAGATTCGCCGATGGAAGGAACGAAGACATCAAGGATGCTAAAGGTAGCAGCGGCGGAAAGAGCCAAGATAATCACCTCCTCAAGGTTAAGAGACTTCTTGGGGATGACAACGGCAACGAGGGCGATGACGATACCAAGCACTAAATACTTGATGATGCGCTTGACGAGTTCGGAAAAGTTGACCATGCTGCTCATTTTGAGATATATATTATGAAAACAAAAAAAAATGCGGAACATCAATTATTATTTTATTGCTAAATCACTTAAATATTGTTGACGTTCACTAATATATAATATGTCGAATTTTGAGAAGAAAACCTTGGAGAACGGACAACCAAATCCTAAATATATTGACCTTTGCGACGAGGATCAACCAATTTCTGGACAAAAGTTTGTTTGTATGTCATTCGTTTCTCCAGAAAAAATACTAAAGAAGCGCGAAGTGTTTTTGTTTGAAGAGTTCCTGAAACAGTGGGATTTTACTAAATCCATGGAAAAGTTCTCTGATTTTTTACAGTTTCTTTCTTTCAAATTTAATCTCAATGTGGAAGAAGTAATTAAAAGTTTTGATGAGTTCAAGCAAGAAGAGAGTGCTAAATTAAAGGAGAACACTGTGGAAGACGATTTTAAGAATTTTATGGACAAGCATGAGGATAAATTGACCGAGAAATTCAACCGCGATCATGCATTCCAAACTTCGGTTCGTGGCCTCAAAGTGCGTGGTGTTTTTCCAACACAGGAGGAGGCCGAGATGAAGTGCAAGAAGTTGCGCGAGTATGACCCCAATCACGACATCTATGTAGGTCCCGTTGGTATGTGGATCCCTTGGGACCCAGATGCTTACAAGACAGGTCGCATGGAGTACATGGAGGAAAATCTCAATGAGCTACATAAGGCTAAGCTCGCCAACGAAGAGAAGGCGAAGCAGGAGTTTGAGAAGCGCGTCAAGGATGCCAAGAAGAAGGCGATCGAGGAGAACATTAAGTTAGCCACAAAGTCGGGCAATGTTCTCACCCAGACGATGGACGATCAAGGCAACTTGATCGGTGTCAAGGAAACTGTCAACTTCGAGGAGCGCGAGGTGTCTGAAGTGGAGAGCACAAACTTACACAACGAAATGCTGTTGCAAAGCGTTCGTAAAGCAAAAGAACAGGAGAAAAAGCAAGACGTATTGCCTGTAGATTAATACATTTAATTAAAACCAATTTAAAAAGGAACCATGACAATACTATGTGTGTAAGTTGATAAATTTAGACAACTCATTGCTTTGTTAGCTCAGTCGGTAGAGCATGCGGCTGTTAACCGCAAGGTCATAGGTTCAATCCCTATACAAAGCGAAAATAATTTGTTGCGTAAGCAGTAACAAATTATTCGTTTATTATTTTCCATGTAAAATTCTCATAGTTGACTGTTTTTCCTTCAATATTTGAAAATGAAGCACGTTGTTTTCCTAATTTGGGGTAAAAAATATACCAATTATTAGACGGCTGTAATTTTTTCCAATATTGGTCTAATGCGTATACGTTATATTTTGAATAATCTTTTCCAAGTAGTTCGGCGCTTTCTGTAAAATTTTGTAAAAGCACTGGCGCAAAAGCTTTCGAAACTATATATCCTGATGCGGTTTGTCCATTAATAACTTTATTTAAAAATTTGTATTCTGTGGGTTCGCTTTTTAAGATGAGACCAGACAACATACAAACATCAAAACTTATGTTATTTTCGAACAAATTAAATAAATATTCCGTAACTTTTCCCATAGTTTCTTCGTTGAATATAAAATCGTCTTCAAAAATCATACAATAGTCCTCGTTTGAATGAATAAATTTCTTTAATGCTTTTATATGCGATAATGAACATCCTAAACCGCCCTTCTTTTCTTTATAAACTCCTGGAATACGAACAATATGTTTGTTAGGAAAGTCGATCTTACTTATTTCGCTCAAAAACTCTCTTTTTCTATCTGGTCGATCATCCAAATTAATATAATAAATCGTTCCTACATATTTATCTATTCCAAACGACGTGTTCTCAAAACCTTGAATAATTTTACCGTTATTTATTACATATGCGAAAACAAAAATAAGCACTATAAAGAAAACAATAAATATAACCGTAATATTTTTCTTCATCTATAATATTTATAGAATAAAAATTGCGCGAATTTTTAAAGGCGTATAAGAAGATGCTACCATATATGTTTTATTTTTCGTTGATTTAAAATACAGGACTACTATCCAATAACTGGATAATATTATTGATCATACCAATTATCATAACCTTTGGTTGATTTGTATAAAGAGCATTTGCAATGCCGTATAATAATTTATATATATCTCGTTTCTTATGTAGAAGAGATGGAGGTTGAACCACGGGAGGAGGTTGAACCACGGGAGGAGGTTGAACAACAGGAGGTTGAACAACAGGAGGTAAAACGTTCTGTGGAAATTGCCCCAAATAATTGCCTGGTGGCGATGTGTTCATTACAATATAGGCCTCTGTCGATACAGGATCTATTGAAATTCCGATTGCAAAATCGGTACTGGATTTCCATACCAAACATGTAAAATGACCAGTTGTTGCAGAAAACCCGGGTTTTGTGAAATCATAGCTCGTTATTTCGTTATACCACGCATCGATGCTCTTTTTAATGAGAAAAACAGGATCAACTCCATATCCTTGTAGATAGGCCAAATTTTCTCCATACAAACGGTTATCGCTGTGCTGCATGGTGTGTTTTGATACGAGATTGGCCGACCATGCCTGAGCCGTTGCGTAAATTGCTGTGTTCCACGCCATAGGAGGCGACTGATTTTTACTTCTGTAATTGTTTACGTAGTCAGTTATCTCAGAAATTTGAGAACCAGTTAGAGTAAGCGCAGAGACCGACATATATCATAACTGCATAATAAATATAATTCCTAAAAAATAAATTACGAAAGCATAAATCGTCACAACTGCAAATAACAAAATACAATATTGCAATACAATGATCGAATATATAATATATTCAAAGAATATAGAAATTTCTTCACAAATTAAATGTAACATGCACACATTTTATCAAATTATTCAATATTATTTTAACGGTAGCGCACCAATCGCGCATTTGGATGGCTCCGTTGAAGATATTATCAAATATATGCAAACGATTTACGCTGATCGAATTAACTCAAAAGATGATCCAAAAGTGGGAATTATCAAACAGTTCTTTTTTATGTACATTACAGCCAATAAATATAGTGTTATTTCCAAATTCGCTTTATTGAAAGAAGTTTTTGAAAATATATTCATGAACAAAGAAGCAAAAGAAGAGTTTTTAAACTATTTTTGTAAGATGCAGCGCATTTATTTTTTATTGGTAAAACAGGCGTATCGTTATAAGATGAAGAAATCTCCTATTCAAATATCAACAGACGTATTTATGACACCTTTGTTAGAGACCAACAGTAGAACATTTGCAATAATTCAGTATGGAAAAAAATATTTGTTTTCAACAAGTGACCTTATCAATATAATAAATTCGTCATTAAGTAACACTAGCTATTTTTTCGCCAAACCATTGGCATGTAAAAACCCATACAATAATATTCCATTTAATAAATCGACACTTTACAATATGTACTTTTTTATTAAGAAGTCTACTTTTTTACCTCCAATTTTGTTTCATTACTATTTTATGGAAAATTTTAATCTGAAAAAATTCGGTGAAAATCACGAAGCGCTTATTCGCGAAACGTCAATCAAGCGTCACGTGGAAAAAACATGTCACGATCAACTATATCATGAAATAAAAAAAATGTTAAGTGCAAATCGATACACAAAAAAACTGTACATCGACGACGAATTCCCAAAAGATCGGTTGGTCAACATAATGAGACCATATTTGGAATTGTATTATTTATACACATACTCTAGTGATTTAGCAAAATGCTATTCTTATGAAAAGGATTTTCATGAAAAGATGCAAAATTTTTACTTGTACAATAAAAAATTTGGACGAAAATATTATAAGCGGACAGTCACTATGATACCCACGTTTATTGCAAATACAAATAAAAAACATAACTATACTATTACTTTTGATGATGATCATTTAAGTTTCTATAACGCTGACGAAGAACTACGTGATTTTAAAAACAGCCACATTCATGTTGTAGCATTAAACCATACTGACAACGAATACGACGACACGGAAGAAAGTGATACAGACGATGAATAATATATCTATATATTAAAAATGAAATTTCTTATGAAAACTTATCACCTCGTGTTAATACTGTTTCTAATTGCGATTATCTTTATTGGGGTGGCGTTTTATTATAAAAACGCAGAAGCTTTTGAAGGCATGAACAAGGCCACTATTGTATCTAATTTAGATAAACGCGCCGGATTTTATTCAATGTTGTTTTTCACAATAAATCATTATATTTTTTGCAGGAACAATAAGATAAATTTTAGAATAAAATCCGACGACTGGCTATTTAAGTCGGATAAAGGTTGGACTGACTATTTCGAGGATGTCAAATTAATATATTATAAACCACAAGAAGGAATGGAAGAAAATATTGTTATAGATACACTGGGGAACTTTACTCTTTACCAGTATAAAGAGGCGATCCATGATTTTTACCATTATAATGAAAAAACTTCAGCAGAAATAGCAAAGGAAAAGGCTCGATTTAATTTAGTGAATGAAGCGTATGATTGCATTTTTATAAGAAGAGGTGATAAATTAGGCGAAGAAAGCCGCGTGTTAGCTGAAGATATTTATCTGTCTTTATTGTTGGAAAAAAATCCAGATTGTAAGGTAATTTTTGTCCAAACGGATGATTACAATTCATACATAAAAATTAGAGAGTTGGTAGAAAGTAATAATCTTGATATTAGCGTTCATACATTATGTGATCCAGAGAGTAGTGGTGTTGTTGTGTATGGTTCTCAAAAAGGTAAATTAAATGACGCGCTACAAAACAATGAAGACAATAAAGACTATTTATCCAAAGTGATCGATAAAATGAACGCATCCAAATCTGTAGAGGAAATGAATAGTGATGAAATATATAAACATTCTATGGACATGATTATTGGAATAGATATACTTGCAAATTCAAATGTTTGTGTTACAGATTATCAGTCAAATGTTTCGCGGTTTATTAAATTAATACATAAACACCCCGAAAATGTATACAATATTATGGATCCAACAAACGATATTGACTATTCAAAAACGGCATTTCCAGGGCATGGATTTGAATAACTTTCGTATCAAAATTCAGATTTGATATGAAAAATAAGTGACACAATTACCATTTTGATTTCTTCACGTTAATGGATTGGCCCGTCTTCTTCTTCGATTTCGAAGGATCATACGTTTCGTCTTCATCGTCCGAACCCATTCCCTTGGAAATATCCCAGAACTCTTTGGATCCCAATCGAAACTCAGGATGATCTTGTGCTTTATACCAAAATATTTGGTCGGTAAGTTTATTCGATTTAGCATTATTATTGATGACCAAACATTCATAGTTCTCAGTGGTTTGGTCCATAACAGCACTAAAAGATTCCATAGTGGGAAACATACTCGCATAGTTCTCCCAAATACGTTTACGATTTGTCATATAAGGCTCACGCAGAATAAAGACATAATCAATATTGGTTCGAAGGTTGGGTGGGATACCGAGAGGATATTGCATAGTAATAATCAACATGATCTTCCAATGACGCCCGTTCATAAAAAGTAAACGCATCATTTTGTCGCGTGTCCAAGACTGATC
>JGI25917J50250_1000249_pt1 | contig 14254 bp, 11 predicted proteins | sample LauGreSBDMM110SN_4_FD_50250 | JGI IMG/M metagenome (IMG submission 50250) | reverse complement strand
TATGGAAAAAAATCCAGTGATGAAAAAGAAATTTTGAATCATTCTAATTTTGATCACCCTGGAATCGCAATTGAAAACCAAGAAAATGCGGCTATTTTATTTCAAACAATCAATCAGCTTAAAGACAATCAGAAAACTGCATTTTTGCTTTCAAAAGTAGAAGAATTGAGCAATGCTGAAATTGCAGCTATAATGGAATTAAGCATTTCATCTGTTGAATCCTTGATTTTTAGAGCAAAAACTAATTTAAAAGAAAANTTATCAAACAAATTTGAGATTTACCGCAAAAAATAAATATTTGTTTCGTCTAACGNAGTATGGAAAAAGAAAATTGGATTGAAGCTATCATCAACAGCACTGACGGAATGTCTAAAGCTGCACCTAATGAGATGCTTATGTTTAAGATTGAGCGAAGAATTAATTCTCAAAAAATCATTTCAAAAAACTGGCTTATTGGAACAGCTGCGGCTTTAGTTATTTTATTTACAATCAATTTTGAAGCTTTTTTTTCAAATTCTAAAAAATCAAATGATGCAGAAATGGTTGCATCATCTATTTCTAAAGACAATCAATTCTATTAAAATGGATAAAATTAAATTTTTAAAATATTTAGTTTTGGGGCTTTTNTTATTAAATGTGCTGACTATAAGTTCTTTATTTTTCTTTGAAATGAATGANAACAATCGGAAAAATGAACATGCAAGACCAGAAAAGATAATTATCGATCAATTAAATTTTGACAAAACTCAGCAAGAACAGTATCGTAAATTAATTACTTGGCATAGAAACAGAATTAATACTTTCGAAAATCAAATTAAAAATAACAAACAACAATTATATGCTGAATTATCTAAAAATAATGTAGATTTACGAACGAAAGATAGCTTAATCAACAATTTATCTTTATGTCAAAAAGAAATTGAAATTACTCATTTTCAGCATTTTGAAGATATTAAAAAGATATGCAAACCAAATCAAGTTCAAGATTTTATTAATTTAACGAAAGAGTTATCCACTATTTTTTCTAAAAAACGTAAGCCAAATTAGATTATGAAATTCCATTCAATTTTATCGGCTATTGCAATTACTTTTTTGTTGATAAGTTGTAATAATAATGACGCAAATCAGTATAAACCTATTAACGACTATGCCAATGTAAAAGCAACTTTTGGATCAAATATTGATTTAGAAAATTTAGAAAATTACGCTAATCAAACTATCCCGAGTTACATTACCAAAGACAATTCGAACGGAAATACAATTAGTGACAAAGAAGCTACTCTAGGTCGGATTTTATTTTACGATAAAAATTTGTCTGCCAACAATACGATTTCTTGCGCATCGTGTCATCTTCAAGCATTTGCTTTTGGCGATAATGTGCAAGCAAGTGTTGGTATAAATGGCACGACATCCAGGCATGCAATGCGATTGATTAATTCGNGATTTTCGGTTGAAAGTAAGTTCTTTTGGGATGAAAGGGCTGCAAGTTTAGAACTTCAAGTTACTGAACCAATTCAAGATCACATTGAAATGGGTTTTAGCGGAGCTAATGGCGACGGGAATTTTGAAACGCTAATCGCAAAACTTCAAAAAGTAGATTATTACAAAGAATTGTTCACATTTGTTTATGGAAATGAAACCATTAGCGAGCAGAAAATCCAAACTTCTTTGGCTCAATTCATAAGAAGTATTCAATCTTTTGATTCAAAATATGATATAGGAAGGGCACAAGCCAACAACGATGAGCAACCGTTTTTGAATTTTTCTGATGAAGAAAATGCAGGAAAAGATTTATTTCTAACTCCCCCACAATTCAATCAAAATGGAAATCGCATTGGCGGAGGAATTGGTTGTGCTAGTTGCCATGCTGCTCCAGAATTTGACATTGATCCAAATTCTAAAAACAATGGCGTAATTAGAACTTTAGCAAGCGGAAACGAATTAGATTTATTAAATACTCGATCCCCAACTTTAAGAGATGTTGTAAAATCTAATGGAGAGCTAAATGGGCAAATGATGCACGCTGGAAATTTCGGTTTACTTTCTAGCGTTTTGGAGCACTACAACAATATTACTATTAATCCGCAAAACAATAATTTAGATCCAAGACTAATGCCGAACGGATTTGGTCAAAGGTTAAACTTAACCATAAGAGAATTAAATGCAATCACGGCATTTATGAAAACTTTAAGTGGTAGTGATGTTTATGTAAATAAAAAATGGGGAGATCCGTTTCCTTAAATTTAGCAATTTGGTTCGAAAAATTGCACTTGACTTTGCAGTCTTTCAACTAACATTACCATCATTCTTTTATTCAAAGACGAAGACATTTGCTCATAGCGTTGGTATTCTTCCACGGTAAATAAACCAATAATAATTCCTTTTAAATTATTTCGAAGTTTGATGTCTTTTTGAATGCTATTTTCGATGAATTTAAGTTTCTTTTCAATTGAAAAATGATGAAAATCACTTTTGCTCTTGATAATGTAATGGCAAAAAACTTCTAAAAACAAATCATTTTGCAGTTTTAAAATTGGTCGCAAGGTTTGATTTTGAAAAAATTCTTCTGCCGAAGATTGGACATTTATGCTACCGAGCATTTCGCCACGGAAGTCTTTTAGGAATTGGTCTCTTGAATTCATTTTTGTTTAAAATTAAATAAAAAATGAGTGCGAAGGGTGATTTGAAAATGAAGTTATCATTAGTTTGTTAACTACTTTACATTTACGTCAACTAGAAATTTATCGGTCAAAACCTCAAGTTCATTTAAACTTTTTATTTTCTTCGGAAATAATTGCCATTCGTTTTTGGGGTTCAAACGTAAATTTACACCTTTATATATAACATCAATCGGCATATTAAAATTGGCAACATCCGTTTTCCAACGAAACTGCATTTTATTTCCCTTTTTTTGAAATTCTAAAACAGGTATATTTTTATAATTTAAATATTGATTGAAAATAGGGCTTAAATCAGTTCCAGTTTCTTTGTTAAAAAAAGCAATCACCATTTTTGTATCAATAATATTATGCCGAAAATGCAAAGAATAATCTAAAATCAATTTCCACCATTTTTTATCGTCATTCACAACACTTCTAATCGTGTTAAGCAGCAACGCACCTTTATAATACATATCGCCCGAACCTTCATTATTCACACCATATTGCCCAATGATTGGTTTGTCATTATCGATGTTTTTCTTCAATCCATTGATGTATATTTGTGCTTTTTCATAACCAAATTGACATTCTAAAAAGACAGATTCGCTATAGCAAGTAAATCCTTCATGTATCCACATATCTGCAATGTCTCGAGAAGTAATACTATTGCCAAACCATTCGTGGCCACTTTCGTGAATGATAATAAAATCGAATAACATTCCAATTCCTGTTCCTGATAAATCAGAATTTAAATAACCTTTTGTGTATTTATTACCATAAGCTACGGCACTTTGGTGTTCCATACCCAAGTAAGAAGTTTCAACCAATTTATAACCATCATTTTTAAATGGATATTCCCCAAATTTCGCTTGAAAGCAATCCATCATAGGTTTTACTTCTTCAAATTGTATTTTTGCTTTTGCTTCATTTTCTCGCAAAACATAAAAATCTAAATCTAATCCTTTGTAGTTTTCTCCAAATTGTACAAAATCGCCAATGTTCAGAGTAATATCATAATTGTTTATCGGATTTTTAACTTCCCAATCCCANCGNGTATAACCATTTTTCAAGTTTTCACTTCCCAAAAATCTGCCATTAGAAACATTCATTAAACCATTTGGAACAGCCACTTTTATCGTTGCGCCCAAATCGGGTTCGTCCGATTGTGAATCTTTGCAAGGAAACCATAAACTTGCGCCAGTTCCTTGAACGGCAACACCGATAAAATCTTTTTTGTTACTGTCTTTATTAAAAACAAAACCGCCATCCCAAGGCGCATTTTTAGCAATTATCGGATTTCCTGAATAGAAAAATTTTAGTTTTTGAGTACTATTTTGATTCAAAGTTGAACTAAATTCTACAAATATAGCATTGAATTCTCGTTTATAATTTAGTTTTTGATTGCCGAAAACAATGCTGTCAATCCGCATATTATCAAATAAATCGAGTTGAATTTTAGAGGTGTTTTTGACTACTTTGAAAGTAATTTCGTTAAAACCAACGATTGATTTTTCGTCAGGCTTTACCATTATATTTAAATCATACCGCAAAACATCATAACATGTTCTTTCGTTAGATAAACCGCCACGCAAACTGTCTTTTTTGGTAAAATTTTCTTGTGAAAAACCTATTGAAAAAATTAAAAGCAATAGGATTAGTGCTTGATTTTTCATTTTATTAATTTATTATTTATTTAAGTCTTCTAAAACCCAATTCATTTCGGGGTCAATTTCGTTTATTCTGTCTTTCAAATTGGGGAGAATGGTTTGGTCTGGAAAAATTCCTCGTCCTTCAACATTCGTTTTATAAAATGGAATGCAAGCCATTAAACCAACTCGGATTTTTAATTTTGAATAAGGCATTTCTATCAAAGGCATGCGACCAGCAACCGTTCCGTTATAACCACCTCCAGTTTCTTCACCCACAAATGTAGCTCTTTTTGACCCTTTCAGATTAGAAGAAATAATACTTGAAGCTGAAAAACTACCGCCGTTTATGAGCACATAAATTTTTCCTTTAAATGCATTTTCATCTATTTTTTTTGGTTTCGTATTAGAGGAATAATAGTATTTCCCATCAGCATATTTTTTAGATTTCAAAAAATTGTAAGTGTAATAAAAGGGTGAAGCAATCAATTTTATTGGAAAATTCAATAGGTTTGAACCTTTAAAATAGTCAGCATGCAGCAAACTTGTTTTAGAAGTAATTTCTGATTTATCAACAAAAATGAACGTTGTGTCAGACAAATAACTATATAAATTTGAAATTTCATTTAATCGTCCGCCACCATTATTGCGGAAATCTAGAATAAGTGCTCGAGACTTATATTTTTTTATTTTCTTGAAAAATTCATCGTAGCATTTTTCATAATTTCCAATTTTGAAACCATTGATTTTTATAACTGCAATGCTGCTGTCTTTTTCTAAAAAATGTAAATTCCTCATGTACAATTTGGTAGTAACTTCGTAACCTAAAAGGTTATCTTTTTTGCTTTTTATTTTTTTATCCTTTTTAGAAACGATAACTTTTGTTTTTTTAATTGCTGAAGAATCTACAATTTGTCTTTTTATTAGGACATTTCGAACAGAATCATTGCGTTTAAACTGATAATTTAAACTGTCTAAAATACCGTGCTCATTGGAGAAAAAGTTAGAAAAACTGCGTGCTAATCTGTTTTTTTTGAACGTGGTATTGTATCCATCAGAAGTGAAATAATTTTTATATTCTTCAATTAAATTACTGATTTTAAAATTATTAACTGAAATAACTTCTGATCCGATTTCAATTTTTTTATTGTAGGATTTGTTTTTTACGACAAACATTTTGTTGTCAAATATTTCAAATTCAAATTGAGAAAATGGACCAACACCCTTTTTGGTCAGTGCTTTTGTTTCCTTTTTTGATAATTGTATAGTCTGCGGATAAAGGTATAAATGCCCTTGACGAACGGAACAAACGACCGGACTAATTTTTTTGTAGAACGAAAAACTCGTCAGTGGTTTTGTAATTGTTTTTTTTAGGCTATCAAACTTAAAATCAAGTTCGTTTTTAGAAATATACCAGTACAACTTCGGTTGCAATTTTTGTAGCTTTTTGTAAGTAAAATCTACATCAGATTGTAATTTTTCAACTGCAATTAAATCATTTAAATGTGCATTTTGTTTTTGAATTGAACTACAACTGCATGAAATAATGGTTATTAAAAATAAAAGTTTTTTCATAGAAAGAAAATCGGTTTTTGGTTATATGTTCAAACGAAGGGGCATTTTTTAATATTTAACCTGTTTTAAAGTTCCAATTTTGCAACAACTTGCGACAAATATGGAAGAAATAAACTTAATAATCTTCCCAAAATAATTTTCTAAACTTGAATAACTCCTAAGTTAAATTTCTTTTCTATCGGCGCATGATTGGCGGCTTCAATTCCCATAGAAATCCATGTTCTGGTGTCTAAAGGATCGATAATGGCGTCTGTCCATAGTCTTGCTGCGGCATAATAAGGAGAAACTTGCTCGTCGTATTTGGCTTTAATTTTATCAAATATCATTGTTTCTTTTGCTTCATCAACAATTTCGCCTTTGGCTTTTAAAGACGAAGCTTCGATTTGTGCCAACACTTTAGCTGCTTGTGTTCCGCCCATTACAGCTAATTCTGCACTTGGCCACGCAAAAATCAATCTCGGATCGTAGGCTTTACCACACATTGCATAATTGCCGGCACCATAAGAATTACCTATGATAACAGTGAATTTGGGCACTACAGAATTAGATACCGCATTGACCATTTTAGCTCCGTCTTTTATAATTCCGCCTTGTTCAGATTTGCTACCGACCATAAAACCAGTAACGTCTTGAATAAAAACCAACGGGATTTTCTTTTGGTTGCAATTAGCAATAAATCTTGTGGCTTTGTCTGCGGAATCAGAATAGATAACCCCGCCAAACTGCATTTCACCTTTTTTAGATTTTACAACTTTACGATGATTGGCAACGATTCCTACTGCCCAACCATCAATTCTCGCATAACCTGTAATAATGGTTTGTCCATAGCCATCTTTATAAGCTTCAAATTCAGAATTATCAACCAAACGATTGATAATGTCCATCATTTCATATTGTTCATTGCGCGCTTTCGGCAAAATACCGAATATTTCTTTTTCATCCAAAGCTGGCTTTTGCGATTTTTCTCTGTTGAAACCCGCTTTTTCAAAATCACCAATTTTAGAAACTATGTTTTTTATTTTATCGAGCGCATCTTTGTCATCTTTCGCTTTGTAATCCGTAACGCCAGAAATTTCACAATGTGTTGTCGCCCCTCCAAGCGTTTCATTGTCAATATCTTCTCCAATGGCTGCTTTTACTAAATAGCTACCGGCCAAGAAAATACTACCAGTTTTGTCAACAATCAAAGCTTCATCGCTCATAATTGGAAGATAAGCTCCACCTGCCACACAACTGCCCATAACTGCTGCAATCTGTGTAATTCCCATGCTCGACATTTGTGCATTATTTCTAAAAATTCTGCCAAAATGCTCCTTGTCTGGAAAAATTTCATCTTGTAAAGGCAAATAAACACCCGCAGAATCGACCAAATAAATGATCGGCAAACGATTTTCCATTGCAATTTCTTGTGCGCGAAGATTCTTTTTTGCAGTTATCGGAAACCAAGCACCAGCTTTTACTGTTGCATCATTGGCAACAACAATACATTGTTTTCCACGGATATATCCTATTTTAATAACCACGCCACCTGAAGGACAACCACCATGTTCTTTGTATAATTCTTCGCCAACAAAAGCCCCAATTTCTATGGCTTTAGATTTTTCATCTAACAGATAATTAATTCGCTCTCTTGCAGTCATTTTTCCTTCGGCGTGCATTTTATCTATCTTCTTTTGTCCTCCACCAAGTTTAACTTGGGCTAACTTATGTTTTAAATTAGATAATAAAAGTTTGTTATGATCTTCGTTTTTGTTGAAGTTGATGTCCATGTTAAAATAAGTAAATTTCTAGTGGCTAAAGTACGAAAACGATTGAAATAAAAAAGTACTGTGGNTAAACTGTTTGCTTTTTTATATTCAATATAAAATACAGTAATTGATATTAGCTTAACATTAGCTTAACATTGGCAAATTACATTTGCATTGTAAAAAAAACAATTATGTCTTTAAATAGTATCTTTCAATTTTTGGTTCCTAAAGATAAAAAATTTTTNCCTCTTTTTGAACAAGCCAGTAGCAACTTGATTTTAATTGCAGAAACGCTTCATGAAGCGGTTAACTTACCAACCAATGAAAGAAATACATTGTTTCAAAAAATAGATGAACTAGAAGAGTTGGGCGAAGAAATTACACGTCAAACCAATATAGAATTAAGTAAAAATTTTATCACTCCTTTCGATAGAGAAGATATTTACGCTTTAATAACGGCAATTGATAATGTTGCCGATAACATTCACGGCGCTGCTAGTAGAATGAAATTGTATCAAGTTGACAAAATAACAAAGTCGATTCGAAAATTGACGGAAATTAATTTAGAAGCTTGTCAGAACATTGACATAGCAGTACGCGAATTGAGAAACTTGAAAAAAATAAAAAATATTACCGACGCTTGTGCTAAAATAAGTAAATTAGAAAACAAATCTGATACTGTATATGATCGCGCGGTTTCTGATTTATTTGAAAATGAACAAGATGCTAAAAATATNATCAAATATAAAGAAGTGCTTTCTGTGTTAGAATCTGCAGCCGATAAATGTAAAAGTGTTGCTAGTGTTTTAGAATCAATTGCGGTGAAACATTCTTAAAAATAGCATTCTCAATTTGAAATTATTATATGACCTTACTTTTAATCATTATAGTTTTAGCTTTAATTTTTGATTACATCAATGGTTTTCATGATGCTGCAAATGCTATAGCAACCATTGTTGCAACTAAGGTGCTAACTCCTTTTCAGGCGGTTGTTTGGGCCGCATTTTTTAATTTTTTAGCATATTGGGTTTTCGGATTTGGAGTGGCAGATACTGTTGCTAAAACCGCGCACACAATGGATATTAATTTGGTAGTAATTTTATCAGGTGTAATTGCGGCGATTATTTGGAATTTGTTCACTTGGTGGCAAGGAATTCCGTCAAGTTCCTCCCACACTTTAATTGGAGGTTTTGCAGGTGCGGCCATTGCCCATGCAGGTTTCGGAGTTGTAAATTGGTATTCTGCCGGAAAAGATGGCGGGTTGCCTTCTGGAGTTTTAATAATCATTGCATTTATAGTCTTAGCTCCACTTTTGGGGGCTTTAGTTTCTTATTTGTTATCTATTTGGTTATTGAATGCATCACGAAAAAGTATTTTCCCAAAATTATTCACATTAAGTTTAATGTCGTTAACTATTTGGTTTGTGGAAAGTCAAATGGTTTATTTTGATAAGATTGAACAGCCTCGCTTTGCCTCTCATTTTTGGAGTATTGTAACAGAACCTCATAATATTAAATGGTTTTTAGTAGCATTAATTATTTTAACAATTAGTTTTTTCTGTTTGATTTTTAGTAGTCTAACCGAAAGTCAATCAACTTATTGGTTACGAAAAATGCAATTGGTTTCTTCTGCTTCGTTCAGTTTAGGTCATGGTGGAAATGATTCTCAAAAAGTAATGGGAATTATTGCTGCTGCAGTTGCTGTCTACATTCATACCAGTGGTGTTACACAAGAGACGTTGCCTGACTGGTTAGATGTAATTCTCCCAAAAGGTGAAGATGCAGGCAAAATGCCTACTTGGATTCCACTTGCCTGTTATTCTGCAATAGCAGCTGGGACGTTGAGTGGTGGTTGGAAAATTGTGAAAACCATGGGTTCAAAAATTACAAAAGTAACTTCATTTGAGGGCGTTGCAGCTGAGACTGCTGGTGCGCTAACTTTATATTTTACCGAACATTTAAAAATTCCGGTGTCGACAACGCACACTATCACTGGTTCGATAATTGGTGTTGGATTAACCAAAAGAGTTTCTGCGGTGCGTTGGGGAGTAACTGTAAGTCTAATTTGGGCTTGGGTTTTAACCATTCCAATTTCGGGTATTTTAGCAGCTTTGATATATTGGTTTTTGAGTTTGTTTTTATAAAAATCGATTTTTTATAAATAGATTGTTTAAATTTAAATCGCAACATCACTAAATCGTTTGCGTGAAAAGTAATTAATTTTACCTCCAAAAACAAACATATTTTGTATGTTTGAATATTACTTTTTTCAAAAATACACAACTCAAAAATATGATTTTAAGTACTGAACTCGAATACAAAGGCGATTTATATCCTTCTAAAATTGTCTTATTTGAACAAGAGGTTGATTCTGTATATTTCCATACCGATAATAGTGTAATCTTAAAAATAACCGTACTTCGAGATAGTCTTATCCGATTTAGATATACAACAAAAGGTTATTTTAGTAACGATTTTTCCTACGCTATCGATAAAACCCAATCCCATGGTTATAATTTTCTGGAAGTTACAGAAGTAGAAGATTATTATCAAATTAAAACAAGTAAGGTAATTTGTATCATTCAAAAAATAGATTTAAGGGTTTCTATTTTTGATTTAAATCAAATTTGTATCCTTGAAGACGAGCTTGGTTTCCATTGGGAAGAAAATTATTATTTTGGCGGAAATGTCGTAAAAATGAGCAAAGCTTCTCAAGACCGAGAGTGTTTTTATGGATTGGGAGACAAGGCATCTCATTCTAATTTAAAAGGCAAAAGAGTTGAAAACTGGGCAATGGACCAATACGCTTTTCACAAAGACCAAGAACCATTGTACAAAGTAGTTCCTTTTTATATAGGACTTCAACAAAACAAATCATATGGTATTTTCTTTGATAATACTTTTAGAACCACTTTTGATTTTGCACACGAGCGCCGAAATGTAACTACTTTTTATGCCGATGGTGGCGAAATGAATTACTATTTTATCTACGGACCTTCGATGCAAGATGTTGTTACGACTTATACACATCTTACTGGAAAACCTGAATTACCACCACTTTGGGCTTTGGGTTATCACCAATGTAAATGGAGTTATTATCCTGAAAGTAAGGTCAAAGAAGTTACTTCAAAATTCAGAGAACTACAAATTCCGTGTGATGCAATTTATTTAGATATTGATTATATGGATGGTTTCAGGTGTTTCACTTGGAACAAAGACTACTTTTCAGACCCGAAAAAAATGGTTGCTGAATTGGCTAAAGATGGCTTTAAAACCGTTGTTATCATTGACCCAGGAATCAAAATTGACAAAGAATATGCTATTTATAATGAAGCTTTAGAAAAAGATTATTTCTGCAAACGTGCCGATGGACCATATATGAAAGGAAAAGTTTGGCCTGGAGAATGCAATTTTCCAGACTATACCAATCCAGAAGTGAGAGAATGGTGGGCGGGCTTGTTCAAAGAATTAATTTCAGAAATAGGCGTAAAAGGTGTCTGGAACGACATGAATGAACCGGCTGTAATGGAAGTGCCAGGAAAAACTTTCCCTATGGACGTACGCCACGATTTTGATGGAAATCCTTGTAGTCATCGAAAAGCACACAATATTTACGGTACCCAAATGGCGCGAGCAACTTATGAAGGTGTAAAGCGTTTTGCTTATCCAAAACGACCTTTTATAATTACACGTTCGGCATATTCTGGTGCACAACGCTATACTTCTTCTTGGACGGGAGATAACGTAGCGAGTTGGGAACATTTATGGATTGCCAATATTCAAATGCAAAGAATGTCAATCTCCGGAATGGGTTTTACAGGTTCTGATATTGGTGGTTTTGCCGAACAACCTTCAGGCGAATTATATGCGCGATGGATACAATTAGGTGTTTTTCATCCATTTTGTAGAACACATTCATCTGGTGATCATGGCGATCAAGAACCATGGAGTTTTGATGACGAAGTAATTAGAATCACCAGAAAATTCGTTTCGTTACGTTATCAATTATTACCTTATTTATATACGATGTTTTGGGAATACATCAATGATGGTGTTCCTATGCTGAAACCATTAGTTTATTTTGACCAAGAAGATCCGCAAACGCATTACCGAACAGACGAATTTTTGTTTGGAAATCAAATATTGGTTTGTCCTATTTTAGAACCAAATGCACAAGGACGCAGGATGTATTTGCCAATTGGAAATTGGTTTAATTATTGGACAGGCGAAATTGTTGCAGGAAAAATTGAACTTTGGGTAAAAACCGATTATGATCAAATTCCGATTTTTATAAAAGAAGGGGCAATTATTCCTAAATATCCGGTTCAGCAGTATGTTGGCCAATTGGCATTCGACGAAATTACTTTAGAAGTGTATTTTAAGCTAGGTAAAGAAAAATCGATGTTATATGAGGATGCACAAGATGGTTACGACTATAATAAAGGCAGGTATTCTTTGGCTACATTTAGCGTGCGAGGGAAAGAAAATGAGCTGATTATTTTGCAACACAAAGAAGGCAAATTTGACACCCAGTATTCTAAATTTAAAATCAACCTGCATGGTTTGCCATTCAAAATCAGAAAGATAGAATTTGACAACGAGGAAATTTCTCTAGAGGAGGCTGGTTTTGATGGAGAACAAACATTGTATATTCATAAAGATTTTACAGAATTACATATCACCGGCGTTTAAATTAAGTTTATTTTTGTATTTTAATTTCAATTTGAATCATGAAAAAATACGCTATAATGGTTGCATTGGTTTTTGGAGGATTAATTTTCTCTTGTGCAACCAACCCCTTAACAGGAAAAAAGACTTTAAATTTCGTTTCTAACAGTGAACTTTTTCCATCTGCATTTCAACAATATGGCGCTTTTTTGAAAGAAAATAAAGTCATTGCAGGAACGACAGATGCCAAGAGAGTTGAAACTATCGGAATGAAAATAAAAGCGGCTGCCGAGAAATATTTAACTTCTCTAGGTCAACCAGAATATTTAAAAGATTACCGCTGGGAATACAAATTGGTCGATAGCAAAGAGGTAAATGCTTGGTGCATGCCAGGAGGAAAAATCGTAGTTTATTCTGGTATTTTACCTATTACTAAAGATGATGCAGGATTAGCAACCGTTATGGGTCATGAAGTTGCTCATGCACTTGCAAATCATGGAGCGCAAAGAATGAGCGCTTCTCAATTACAAGCCATTGGAGCGGTTGGTGTTACTTTGGCTACCGGAAACCAAACGGCCGAAAAACAACAAATGTGGCAACAATATTATGGAATTGGTTCTCAAGTAGGAGTGATGCTTCCTTTTAGCAGAAGCCATGAATCAGAAGCCGACAAAATTGGTTTAACGTTGATGGCCATCTCGGGCTATAATCCAGAGCAAGCCGTAATTTTTTGGAGCAGGATGGCTGCCAGTTCAGGAGGAAAAGCCCCACCAGAATTTATGAGTACACACCCATCGGATGCGACGAGAATAGCCAATTTAAAAGCATTGATTCCTGAAGCAAAAGCAACAGCCAAAAAATTTGGAGTGGTTTTTAATTAATTTATTTTTTTTAAAAATTTGATGCTATTCATAAATCAACTTTCTGGCCGAAAATATTGAAAATGCGGATAACGGCTTTAGTTCGAAGTTTCCTCATTTTTTACACGTATCTTATGCAACGCCAATTTTTGCGAGTTTTGGTAGTTGTTCATTATTTTTAAGTTTACAATTCTTTTACATAATTCGAGTAACAGTCTACCGTCCATTCAATAACATATTTGACTTCTACCCAACAAAAATAAAAACTAGGAGCACGCACAGAGTCTAGCAGTGCATCGTTCTACTAAAACAAAAAACCAAAACCATTTCAGATTAGGATTCAAAAAGAAAGGCGACGACATACTCTCCCACAAAAATGCAGTACCATCTTCGCAGGCGGGCTTAATTTCTCTGTTCGAAGAACTTTACCTTATTTTTTATAAAAATATCACAATAAAAAACCCTATTCAAATACATGAATAGGGTTTTAAAAGAAAGGCGACGACATACTCTCCCACAAAAATGCAGTACCATCTGCGCAGGCGGGCTTAACTTCTCTGTTCGGGATGGGAAGAGGTGAGCCCCGCCGCCGTAACCACCTTAAAGTTTTGGTTATCGGTTGTTGGGTTTTGGCTGTTGTTGTTTAAATCAACTGCCAAAGATCAACTATCAAACGCAGCTAAGCTGCAATATCTTAACATATTGAGATAAAGAAACATTTTATTATTTACTATTTTAGAAAGTTTTTTGCCCCAGTTTTAAGTTTTTAAAAAACTTAAAACCAGGGCTACAATAAGCTTACGGGTTATTAGTACTACTCGACTATGACATTACTGCCTTTACATCTATAGCCTATCAACGTTGTCATCTCCAACGACCCTTAAAAGAAATCTCATCTTGTGGTGGGTTTCGCGCTTATATGCTTTCAGCGCTTATCCCTTCCCAACGTAGCTACTCTGCGGTGCTCCTGGCGGAACAACAGATACACCAGAGGTTAGTCCAATTCGGTCCTCTCGTACTAGAATCAGATCCACTCAAATTTCTTGCGCCCACAGTAGATAGAGACCGAACTGTCTCACGACGTTCTGAACCCAGCTC
>JGI25917J50250_1000248_pt1 | contig 14261 bp, 12 predicted proteins | sample LauGreSBDMM110SN_4_FD_50250 | JGI IMG/M metagenome (IMG submission 50250) | reverse complement strand
ATTTTAACCACACGCGATGCGGCATCGATCGCCACCACTTCATCATTGACCCACTGAATTCCATGATTGCTTTTGAGCAAATCGTATCCAAAGGTGAGGTCGTTAATATCTTTATTACCACCCAACACCAAGTTACTCAAAGGGCATGAAACAAACTGACTACGCGGCTCAACCACGATGACATCTAAGCCACCATTACTCCAGGTACGCAGATATTTAGCTGCTGTGGCGCCTGCATAGCCGCCGCCTATGACCACCACACGGCCTTTGGCTTGCGTTGCAGCTTTGGAAAGCATAGGCAAAGAAAACAGTGCTGTTGATGCAGCGATTTTTAGAAAGTCGCGTCTATCGATCGCCATATTATTCAGCCAATCGTTGATTTGGCGGGATTAAGGCGGTGACGCGTTTTTGCTGCGCAAAGTAAATGGCTAAATCGTTAATCTCTTCAACCGTGAGACCCTTAGCGTGCCTTTGCATGACCGTTGCGCTGCGACTACCGTTTCTAAATGCCATCATCTGCAATACAAAATGCGAGGCGTCTAAACCAGCAAGCACAGAGCTGCCACCAACGCTATTGCCTTGACTGCCATGACAAGCCCCGCACGATGCGGCCAATGTTTGAATATGTGGGGTGGTGGCTATGCTTTTATTCGAATAAGCATCCGCATAAGCGTTTAGGCTAAACACAAAAAAACCCACAGACACCAAAAGGGATTTGTGGGTTTTTTTGATCATGTTTAATTGAACCTTCATAAGTTCATATTAAAGCATTCAGGTACATTTGTAAGGCTATATTAAAAGCATTTCTCTTCTTTACAGCCGTCATCATTAGCACCTAAAGATAAAAGTAAGTCGACCATTTTGGTATTACCTGTATCACGGACTGCGCGAACAATTGATACATCGCCTTTAAGCTTTAAGTTCCAATCAGCACCTTTTGAAGAAAGGTATTTCACCACTTCAGTATAGCCATCGAAAGCAGCCATTTGGCCAGCAGACATTTTAGTCATTGGGTGAACATAATTCACCTCAGCACCGCGCTCAACCAAAAGCTTCACAACCTTCAATTGGTTTTTGTTCGCTGAAATTTGTAATGCAGACCATGCAAAAAATTTCTCATTTACATCAGTACCAGAATCAAGATATTTTTTCACTTTTTTAACATTACCATCACGCAATGCTTCGGTGTAATCAACTTGCTGTTCACCTTCCATTGCGAATGCTGCAACAGGTAAAAGTAAGATTACTGCTAACAATAAGGCTTTAATCATCTTCATGTATTTCTCTCCGTGATATTTGTTTTAATTAATAAACTTTCTTGCATTTCTAAACATACGTATCCAAGCACCGTCTTCGCCCCAAGCATCTGGATGCCAAGAATTTTGCACAGTACGGAAAACACGTTCTGGGTGTGGCATCATAATACTAAAACGCCCATCCTGAGTAGTTAAACCAGCAATCCCTTGCGGTGATCCATTTGGGTTAAACGGATACACTTCAGTTGGCTTTCCAGCGTGATCTACAAACTTGATACTCACTAATTTATCTGCATCAATTCTATTGACCGCAGATTCTGAAGAAAATTCCGCAAAACCTTCACCATGTGCAACGGCAATCGGCATGCGGCTTCCAGCCATGCCTGCAAAGAACAGGGATGGTGATTCTTGCACTTCCACCATCGAAAAGCGCGCTTCAAACTGTTCTGATTTATTACGCACAAAATGCGGCCATTGCTGCGCGCCAGGAATAATACTGTTTAAGTTACTCATCATTTGGCAACCGTTACAGATGCCCAATGAGAAAGAGTCTTTGCGCTCAAAGAACGCTGAAAATTCATCTCTAGCCCTTGAGTTAAACAAGATAGATTTCGCCCAACCCTCACCCGCACCTAATACGTCGCCATAAGAGAAGCCACCGCAAGCCACGAAGCCAGCAAAGTCCTTTAAGCTCACACGTCCGCTAATAATGTCGCTCATATGCACGTCGTAAGTTGCAAAGCCTGCGCGGTCAAAAGCTGCCGCCATTTCAGTTTGGCCGTTGACCCCTTGCTCCCGCAAAATCGCCATTTTTGGACGAGCACCAGTGGCAATGAAAGGTGCGGCAATATTGTCACTAGGGTCGAATGTTAATTTTGCATGCAAGCCAGCATCTGCTTTATCCAAGATACGGTCGTATTCTTGTTGCGCACACGCTGGGTTATCACGCATTTTTTGCATTTGGTAAGTGGTTTCAGACCAAGCACGATGCAAGTCAACACGAGAAGCTTCAAATAGAGCTTTACCCGCTTGGTTAAACGCAATGCTTTCCCCCGCTGTCACTTCGCCAATCACTTGCACACAATTCGGCATTGCTTGTTTTAAGCTTGCGGTAATCGTACCGGCATCCGCAGCGCGAACTTGAATAACTGCGCCTAACTCTTCGTTATAAAGCGCGCTTGCCACGTCACCAGCTAGGCCATCAAGATTAATATTTAGACCGCAATGTCCTGCAAACGCCATTTCAACAAGGCTAGAGAATAAACCGCCATCAGAGCGGTCATGATAGGCCAGCAATTTGCCATCTGCATTTAGGCTTTGAATTACGTCGAAGAAACTTTTCAAACGCGCCGCATCATCCACATCAGGGGCTTGATTACCCACCGCACCATAAACTTGCGCCAAAGCTGAACCGCCCATGCGGTTTTTACCTGCGCCCAAATCAATCAAAATCAAGTGGGTATCGCCAAGGTCTGTTCTTAATTGAGGCGTGAGTGTTTTACGTGCATCTGACGTAGCAGCAAAAGCGGTGACTACCAATGAAATTGGGGATGTCACGGCTTTTTTCTCGCCCGCATCGTCCCACACTGTCTTCATCGACATCGAGTCTTTACCAACAGGAATGCTAATGCCTAGAGCAGGACAAAGCGCCATACCAACGGCTTTAACCGTATCGAACAAAGCGGCATCTTCACCCGGATGTCCAGCTGGCGCCATCCAGTTTGCAGACAGTTTCAAATCGCTAATGTCGTTAATTAAACTGGCGGCGATATTGGTGATTGACTCGCCAATCGCCATGCGGCCAGACGCAGGGCCATCAATCAATGCCAACGGTGCTTTTTCACCAATCGCGAAGGCTTCACCTTGGTAAGTTTGATAGCCGGCAAGCGTTACCGCCACGTCAGCCACAGGGACTTGCCAAGGGCCAACCATTTGGTCGCGTGCGACCAAGCCAGTCACNGAGCGGTCGCCAATCGTAATAAGGAATGATTTATCCGCAACACCAGGNAGGCGTAGCACGCGATTTGCAGCATCNTTTAGATCAATTTTTGACGTATCAAACGCNNGCAAAGAGCGAGTTGCATGCTTTACATCGCGTAACATTTTTGGNGGCTTGCCAAGCAATACAGATAAATCCATATCCACAGGCTNGTTGCCAAAATGACTATCAGCCACGATTAAATGACGTTCTTCAGTGGCTTCACCGACAACGGCAAAAGGACAGCGCTCGCGCTCACAGATTTCAGTAAACAAAGCCAAGCTTTCTTTAGAAACTGCCATCACATAACGCTCTTGCGCTTCGTTACTCCAAAGCTCACGNGGTGACATGCCAGGTTCTTCGTTGTGCACATCGCGCAATTGNAATACAGCGCCGACGCCCGCATCATTGACTAACTCAGGAAACGCATTTGAAATACCGCCCGCGCCCACGTCATGAATACTTAAGATTGGGTTCTTGTCGCCTAACTGCCAGCAACGGTCAATCACCTCTTGTGCGCGACGTTCTAATTCTGGATTGCCACGCTGCACTGAATCAAAGTCCAAATTCTCAGCGTTTGAGCCTGTGTCCATACTTGAAGCGGCACCACCACCCAAACCAATCAACATTGCTGGGCCGCCCAANTGAATNAGACATGCGCCTGCTGGAATTNGGTTCTTTTTGGAGTGCTTTGCAGAAATATTGCCCACACCACCCGCCAACATAATTGGCTTGTGATAACCGCGNATTTCACCAGCAGCTTCTAGTTCAAAAGTACGAAAATAACCCGCAATATTTGGTCGACCAAACTCATTGTTATANGCCGCGCCACCAAGCGGNCCGTCAATCATAATTTGCAAAGGTGAAGCTGTGCGTGAAGGCTTACCGTAAGTGCCTTCCCAAGGCTGTTCAAAACCAGGAATATTCAAATTAGAAACCGAAAAACCTGTCAAGCCTGCTTTTGGTTTGGAGCCGCTACCGGTTGCGCCTTCGTCGCGAATCTCGCCGCCAGCACCTGTTGCAGCCCCTGCAAACGGTGAAATAGCCGTGGGGTGATTATGCGTTTCTACTTTCATCAAGTAATGCATTTCTTCTTCGATGAAGCCATAAGCGCCATCCGCTTGCGGGTAAAAGCGCTTAGTTTTTTGTCCAGCAGAGCCTGCCACAATAGAGGCATTGTCTGAGTAAGCAACGACCGTGCTACCGGGATTTAATTTGTGTGTATTACGAATCATGCCGAACAATGAATGTGCTTGCTCCACACCATCAATGACCCAATCCGCATTAAAAATCTTATGGCGGCAGTGTTCTGAGTTTGCTTGTGCGAACATCATCAATTCAACGTCGGTGGGGTTGCGACCAATGCGCGTGAAGTTTTCTAAGAGGTAATCGACTTCATCTGGCGAAAGTGCCAAGCCTAAGTGAGTGTTGGCTTGATTAAGCGCAGCCTTGCCGCCTGCCAAAATATCCACGCTAGATAAAGGCGCTGGTGTTGCTTGATGATAAAGCTTAGACGCATCTTCTATGTTGCCGAACACGGCTTCCGTCATGCGGTCATGAACGGCTATTTTCACTGCTTGTTTTTCAGCTTGAGTTAAAGCTGAGCCATCTTTCTTAGTCACACAGTAAGCAATCCCACGCTCGATACGTTGCATATTACCTAAGCCGCAATGCTTAGCGATATCCGTTGCACGTGAAGCCCAAGGCGAAATCGTACCTGGGCGAGGAATCACCAAAAATAGTTCACCCACTGGCACTTCTTCTGCCATGCGTGGACCGTAAGTCAGAATTTTTGTCAGGGTATCTAACTGTGCTGCAGTTAATTCGCCTTCATTCCAAGCAAAGTGCCAAAAGTCAGCATGCACCGCATTAATTTGAAGGGCTGATTGACTCAAGTTCGCAAGAATTTTTTGAAGTCTGAAAGAAGATAGCGCCGCGCTACCGCGCAAACTTAGCATAGGCAAACTTGGCATAGATGGGGACATGGCTTAAGAAGCTGAAGAGATAAAACCATCATTTTACCCGAATTCGAGATGAATATCGCCCCAAGGAGTTGTTTTCTAAGTGCTTAAATCTTCAACAAAACAATTAAAAAGGTTTCTAGCTTTTTAAAAAATAGTCACAATCAAAACAAAGCGTTGTTTAAGAATGTAAAAAATGTAATCACTCTATTTAATTCTGTATTAGTTTATAAAAAAGATATTTACAATAATAAATTGTGACTATGGACAAGGTTATTTATTCGATAGACCCTTAACCGTAAGTGATTTCGAAAAGAAATACCTAGCGCAATACCTGGTACAAATGGTGTAAAGTTGTCCGTACATATTTTGTACTGAAAGCTACGCGAAATGAAATCTCCAAACCCGATGACTGTAATGTCTATTAAAGGCATGCATTGTGGCAGTTGCGTTAAAAAAGTAACCATTGCCCTGCAGCCGCTATGTGAGTTGGCCTCAGTTTCACTCAATCCTCCAGTTGCAACACTTAAAAATGCTTCCGCGAGCATTGCCAAAATTAACGAAGCNCTTGCCTTTGCAGGGGATTACAAAGCTTCAAAATTAATTACCGAAAAAACAGCTGAAGCCACACCGATTACAAACGATAAGAAAAACTCGCTGGCAACTTACCAGCCGCTTTTTTTGATTATTGGCTACATTTTAATAACAACACTCGCCATCAATCTTATCCAAGACAAATTTAACGCTGAGCGCTGGATGATGAACTTTATGGCGGGCTTTTTTTTAGTGTTTTCATTCTTCAAAATGCTCAATATAAAAGCCTTTGCCAACAGCTATGCGATTTACGACTTACTCGCCATGCGCAGCAAGGCTTATGGCTTTATTTATCCGTTTATTGAACTGGCGCTGGGATTAGCATATCTATTGAGTTTTGAGCCAGAAATCACCAATACTGCTACGCTCGTCATCATGAGCTTTTCGAGCTTAGGCGTCATTCGAGCAGTAATGAATAAACAAAAAGTTAGGTGCGCTTGCCTAGGCACGGTGTTTGAATTGCCTATGTCGACCATCACCATCATAGAAGACTTATTGATGACTGGCATGGCGGCTTGGATGCTCCTCTAAAAAAATTAAAGAGATTAGTTAAGTGCAAAGCGATTACTACCAACTTCCTACTGGCAAAGTGACCGCGCTACATGATGACACGCCCTTTCCGCCTGTCAACGAGGCTTTGACTGAGCCGAATGGCTTATTAGCAATTGGTGGAGATCTATCCAGTGAGCGTCTATTAACCGCCTATCAGTCTGGTATTTTTCCTTGGTTTAGCGAAGGCGAACCTGTACTTTGGTGGAGCCCTGACCCGCGCATGGTGCTTTTTCCGCAGGATTATAAAGTCTCTAAATCGCTCGCCAAATGCTTAAAGAAAAATGATTATGAAGTGAAATTTAACACGCAATTTCGCCAAGTGATGGAAGCCTGCGCCCAGACCAATCGCCCAGACCAAGATGGCACTTGGATTAACTCAGACATTATTGAGGCTTATTGTGAACTGCATCAATTGGGTTATGCGCACTCGGCTGAAACATGGGTAGATAACACCTTGGTTGGCGGCTTATACGGTGTGCTTATCAATAAGATGTTTTATGGTGAATCGATGTTTCACCATGTGACCGACGCTTCAAAAATTGCTTTTGCACATTTGGTGGATTATTTAAAAGGAAAAGAGGTCGGTATGATAGATTGCCAAATGAACACCAAACATCTGGCATCTTTAGGCGCTAAAGAAATTAACCGCACTGAATTTATGACAAAATTAAATAGATTGATATGACTAGCCCAGCCGACTCCGCTCTGCAAAAAATACAGTTCTACGTTACGGCGCCCTACGCTTGCGGCTATTTGCCGAAACAACTTGCACAATCTTTAATCGCTACGCCGCAACATTTGGTCGATGGTCATCAATATAGCGGACTTATCCAGCAAGGCTTTAGACGGAGTGGGAAGTTTGTCTACCGCCCACATTGTGAGAACTGCAATGCCTGCATTCCTGTCAGATTGCCAGTGGATGATTTTCAAGCAAGTCGAAGCCAAAAGCGAGCTTACAAACAACATCAACATCTAGCGGCGAGCGTTTCGACACTTTCGTTTGATGAAGCCCATTTTGCGCTTTACCAGGCTTACCAAATCGCACGTCACGAAGGCAATGCGCAAGAAGAAACCGCTGAGCAATACCGTAATTTTTTAGTACAAAGCAATGTCGATAGCCTATTTATTTCGTTCACTTTGGATGGTGTACTCAAAATCGTCAGCGTGGTCGATATCGTCGAAGATGGCGTATCCGCGGTTTATACTTTTTACGATAGCGCAGACACCAAAGCTAGCTTCGGCACTTACAGCATTATGTGGCTGATTGATTGGTGCAAACATCTCAAACTACCTTATTTATATTTGGGCTACTGGATCAAAAACAGCCGCAAAATGGCATACAAAGAAAAGTTTGGCCCGCAAGAAGCATTGATTGATGGTGAATGGCAAAGCATGAAGCACACCAAGCCATAAATCAGACAAGCCAAGCTTGTCGATGCTACAATTCCCGCTTTAATTCTCTTCAAAGCAATGCATTTGAATAAAATCGTCATTTTTGGTGTTGGGCTAATTGGTGGCTCATTTGCGCTCGCCCTCAAAAAAGCAGGTGCGGCGCCAAAAATCGTGGGCGTCGGTCGCTATCTAGAGAACCTTCAAACCGCCATAAATTTAGGTGTCATTGATGAGGCAGAATCTGATATGGCAAAGGCGCTTGCTAATGCCGATTTAGTCCTTATTGCAACGCCAGTTGCTCAAACGCCAAAAATTTTAGAAGCGATTATTCCGCATCTTGCTCAAAACACGNTCGTTACCGATGCTGGTAGTACAAAATCGGATATTGCGAAATACATAATTAACGCTTCAAAAAAGGCCGNAAATCCACAGCATTTTCTAAATCAATTCGTGGGCGGACATCCAATTGCTGGCGCAGAAAAAAGCGGAGTTACCGCGGCAAAAGATGACTTGTTTATTGGCAAAAATGTCGTGCTTACGCCCAACGAAAATACCTCAGCAGTATCCCTAAAGCTTGTTCGCGAGTTGTGGCAAACCACGGGGGCCAATGTAAGTGAAATGACAGCGGAAGTGCACGACCAAATTTTTGCAGCTGTCAGTCATTTACCGCACTTATTGGCGTTTGCTTTAGTGAATGATTTAGCCAATAGGCCCAACGCAAAACAACTGTTTGATTTTGCCGCCAGCGGTTTTAGAGACTTCACGCGGATTGCTGGGAGCTCCCCTGAGATGTGGCGTGACATTAGCTTAGCCAACAGAAACGCCTTACTGAATGAACTAGAAGCCTATCAATCTGAAATATCTGCATTGCAAAATCTATTAAAAAATGAAGACAGCCAAGGCTTGCAAGCCATGTTTGAGCATGCAAGTCAGGCACGCCAAGCTTGGCAAAAAGAACGAGAAAAATAATAAAAATGGAATCCATTACCTTACAAGCAGCGAATCAAGTTGGCGGGACGATTAAATTGCCTGGCTCAAAGAGTATCTCAAACCGCACTTTGTTGCTCGCCGCTTTTTCTAATGGGGTGACAGAAATTTACGATTTATTGGCTTCTGACGACACCGCAAGAATGCTAGAAGCATTGGAAAAACTAGGCATTCCGCTCGAGAAAATTGGTGAGAATAACTGGCGCGTGAGAGGCAACGGCGGCAAGCTTTCTGTTAAACAAGCCGACCTATTTTTAGGTAATGCGGGCACCGCTTTTAGACCGCTTACTGCGGCATTGGCGCTGTCACAAGGCGACTTTATGCTTTCTGGCATTGCACGAATGCACGAACGCCCAATCGGGGATTTGGTAGACGCACTTCGCCAAGCTGGCGCCAATATTGAATACTTGGGGAATGATGGCTACCCGCCACTTAAAATATCCCCAGCAAACAATGCCTCTTCAAGTCCAATCAAAATTCGCGGGGATGTATCTAGTCAGTTTTTAACTGCGCTTTTAATGGCACTGCCACTCACAGGACAAGCTTTCACAATTGAACTAGTAGGTAAACTCATCTCAAAACCTTACATTGAAATCACGCTTAATTTAATGCGTCGTTTTGGTGTGGACGTACAACGTGATGGATGGGAGCGTTTCAACATTTCGGCCCATAGCCAATATCAAGGTCCTAAAGAAATTTATGTTGAAGGCGATGCCTCATCCGCCTCATATTTCCTTGCTGCTGGCGCGATTGCGGCAGGCGCCAATGGTCTTAAAATTGAGGGCGTTTCATTAGACAGCATTCAGGGCGACATTAAGTTTGCAGATGAAATCGTCAAAATGGGCGCAAATATTGAATATGGCACCAACAGCATTATCGTGAAGCGTCCAACCGATAAACAAGGAATAAAGCTAAAAGCAATAGATTTAGACTGCAACCATATCCCTGATGCCGCAATGACGCTTGCTATCATGGCTTTATTTGCCGATGGCACAACAACTTTACGCAATATCGCCAGCTGGCGGGTTAAAGAAACTGACCGCATTCGCGCGATGGCAACCGAGCTTCGTAAAGTCGGTGCTATCGTTGAAGAAGGCGCCGATTACATCCGCATTACCCCGCCTGAAAAACTCACGCCAAANGCGGTGATTGATACTTATGATGACCACCGCATGGCGATGTGTTTCTCGCTAGTAAGCTTGGGCGGCGTTCCTATTGTNATCAACGACCCAAAGTGCGTAGGCAAAACCTTCCCTGATTACTTTGAACGCCTTGCAACAATCATTCAATAATATGAATTCAAATCCTATTCCCGTCATTGCGATTGATGGTCCATCAGCTTCTGGCAAGGGCACGATTGCTCAAATCGTTGCCGAAAAACTTGGTTACCATTATTTAGATTCTGGCGCGCTCTATCGTATTGTTGCATTGGCAGCATTTGAACAAGGCATTAATTGGCAAGCCGAAAANGAAGTCNCCAAACTCGTCGCTCAATTAAGTATTAAGTTTGAGCATGGTGAGATTTATCTGAATGATGCAGATGTGGGTGAAAAAATACGCACTGAGCAAATGGGGCAAGGCGCATCAAAAGTTGCAGCGCATCCTTTGGTGAGGCTAGCATTAGTTGATTTGCAACACAGTTTCCGCAAGGCACCAGGTTTGGTGGCTGATGGCCGCGATATGGCTACCGTCATTTTCCCAGATGCCAAAACAAAAATCTTCTTAACCGCCAGCGTTGAAGTCCGCTCTGAAAGAAGATACAAACAATTGGTCAACAAAGGCCTTGAAGCTAATTACCAAGCAATTTTAAAAGATCTGCAAGACAGAGATGCGCGTGATAGCCAACGAACTGTTGCGCCTTTACAACAAGCAGCAGATGCAAGCCTTTTAGAAACAAGCCAACTCAACATCGAGCAAGCTGTCAACAGGGTGCTACAGGCTGTTTCATCAAGCGTGAACTGAATTCACCAAGTATAAAAACTCCCAAATCTTTAGGGGTTAATCAAAAAAACATCTTAAAACAAACGATTAATTCACTAACGTTTCACAAAAAAATCAAAAAATACTTAATTAAATGATTGTTTTATTGTAAAATTCCTTCTTGATTTAAATTTTTAGGCATCCGAGTCTCTAAAACTCGCGATTTTTTTAATTTACCCCACTGCACGGTGGGATTACTTAGGTACCTTTTTAATGGCTAATGTTTCAACCTCAACCGCCTCTATGGGCGAAAGTTTCGCAGCGTTATTCGAAGAAAGTCTTGCACGTCAAGAGATGCGCTCTGGTGAAGTGATCACCGCGGAAGTTGTTTCCATCGATTCTGATTTTGTTGTAGTGAATGCAGGCCTCAAATCTGAGAGCGTGATTGACGCAGCTGAATTTTTAAATGACCGTGGCGAAATGGAAGTCCAAGTTGGCGACTTCGTTAAAGTTTGCATCGAATCATTAGAAGATGGTTACGGTTCAACAAAATTATCACGCGAAAAAGCTAAACGCCTAGCAGCATGGCTAGATCTTGAAGAGGCGATGAATGAAGCTCGCATAATCAAGGGGATGGTAAATGGTCGCGTTAAGGGTGGTTTAACTGTAATGGTTAACGGCATCCGCGCTTTCTTACCCGGTTCATTGGTTGACTTACGCCCTGTTAAGGACACGACACCATTCGAAAATAAAGAATGGGATTTCAAGGTTATCAAACTAGACCGCAAACGTAACAACGTTGTGGTTTCACGCCGCGCTGTTCTAGAAGACAGCATGGGTGCTGATCGCGAAGCGTTGATGGGCTCATTGAAAGAAGGTGCAGTTGTTAAGGGTATCGTTAAAAATATCACTGACTACGGTGCTTTCGTTGATTTGGGCGGCATTGATGGCTTGCTACACATTACTGACTTGGCATGGCGCCGTGTTAAACACCCATCAGAGGTATTGACTGTTGGTGAAGAAGTTGAAGCGAAGATCCTTAAGTTCGATCAAGACAAAAACCGTGTTTCACTTGGTATCAAACAATTGGGTGATGATCCATGGGTTGCATTAAGCCGCCGTTACCCTGCAAACACACGTTTGTTCGGTAAAGTGACTAATTTGACTGACTACGGTGCTTTCGTTGAAATCGAACCAGGTATCGAAGGTCTTGTTCACGTGTCAGAAATGGATTGGACCAACAAGAACGTTCACCCAGCTAAAATCGCTCAATTAGGCGACGAAGTTGAAGTAATGATTCTTGAAATTGACGAAGATCGTCGTCGCTTGTCACTGGGCATGAAACAATGCCAAACAAACCCATGGGATGATTTCGCAGCAAGTCATAAAAAATCTGACAAAGTGAGCGGTCAAATCAAATCTATTACTGACTTCGGTGTATTCATTGGCTTGCCAGGTGGTATTGATGGTCTAGTGCACTTATCAGACCTTTCATGGACACAAACTGGCGAAGAAGCAATTCGTAACTTCAAAAAAGGTGACGAGTTAGAAGCTTTAGTATTGAGCATTGATGTTGAAAAAGAACGCATCTCATTGGGCGTTAAACAACTGACTGCTGATCCTACAGGTGGGGCTTCAGAAGAAAAAACTGAAGCCAAACCTAAAGCTAAAGCAGCTAAAGCTAAAGAAACTGTTCAAGTGCCTGATGATGGTGCGGCAACAGCAGGCACTACTAACCTAGGTGCATTGCTTAAAGCTAAACTTGACAGCAAAAATAACGAATAAGGTAGATAGCCATGACCAAATCTGAGCTGATTCTTAACTTAGCTGGACGTTTTCCTCAACTTGTTGTGAAGGACGCTGAACTTTCAGTGAAAGCCATCCTTGATTCAATGACGGATAATTTAGCAGCTGGCGAGCGTATCGAAATTCGTGGCTTTGGTAGTTTCAGTCTAAACTACCGTCCGCCTCGACTTGGTCGCAACCCAAAAACTGGTAGCAAAGTTGAAGTGCCTGCTAAACATGTGCCTCACTTTAAAGCTGGTAAAGAGTTACGAGAGCGCGTTGATTTAGTCTAAGCCTCACATCAATCAAGCACTATTTGATTGATACCTGAAAAACGGTAGTTTCCAAGTCATCAGATAAGGAAGCTACCGTTTTTTTACCCCATTTTTACCTAGCCCTTTTTACCCATCGCCAGTAAAATCCATGTCATGCGAATTATTTATACAATACTAGGTAGCATATTATTCATTCTGCTTATTGGCTTCGCGCTAAAGAACGCTTATCCAGTAAAACTGTATTACTATCTAGGGCTATCCTGGCAAGCGCCGCTATCACTTGTTGTATTTATGTCTTTACTGTCAGGCATCGTTGCAGGATTAATAGCGATTTCGCCCACTCTTATTAAACAACGTCGAGAATTAAATAAAATTATTAAAGAAAATGCCATTTCTTTTAGCAAAAATCAAGGTGCAAAATAATGGATTTTGAATATTGGTGGTTGATTGTTTTACCCCTATTTTTTACCCTTGGTTGGATTGTCGCACGTATCGATATCAAACAATTACTAGCAGAATCAACCAGTTTGCCTGCCGCTTATTTTAAGGGCTTAAATTTCCTCATTACTGACCAGAACGATAAAGCCATTGAGGCATTTATTGAGGCTGCTCAAGCGAATGCTGACTCACTGGAATTACATTTCGCTTTAGGTAGTCTTTTCCGCCGNAGTGGTGANGTGGATCGTGCTATCAATCTGCATTTAAGCTTATTAGATCGCAAAGAATTACCCATCGAACAACGCAAGGCAATTAAAGCCGAACTCGCTCAAGACTATTTAAAAGCCGGCTTGTACGANCGAGCAGAAGAGCTATTTAGCGGCCTAGACGATAGCCGATATAAACAATCAGCCTTGCGTGCATTATTAGAAATTTTTATCCGTGAACGAGAGTGGCAACGCGCGATTAAAACAGCAACGGAACTTGAACGTGTTTCTGGCGTTTCTTTTCGCAAAGAGGTTGCGCAGTTCTATTGTGAGATGGCGATTAAATCCATCTTAAACCAAGATGCGCTCACTGCACGCCACGAACTTGAAATGGCGCTAGATGCAAACAAAAACTGCGTAAGAGCCAACATGATNTTGGGCGATATGGAAGCCAGCACTAAAGCGTNCAAACTCGCTATCAGCTGCTGGAAACGCGTCGAGTTTCAAAAGCCAGAATNTCTTGGCATGGTCGCCAACAAACTTCTCAACAGCTNTCGTGAATTGGGCGAACTTGATGAAGGTATTGATCTACTTAGACAGTATTTTCAAAGTTACAAACTGCCATCATTATTGTCCGTCGTCTTTGAAATTACTTTAGCTGAGCAAGGTGCTGACGCAGCGGCTAAGCTCGCGCTNAANGACTTAGAAAGAAAACCTAGCTTACAAACGCTAGATCAACTATTAAAAGCACGAAGCTTGCAAAGCACTAGCGCAAGTACAGACCTAAACTTAATGCACCAAACCATTCGCTATGCCATTGGCAACCGCAATGCTTATTGTTGCGAGCAATGCGGCTTTAAAGCCCGTAACTTCCATTGGCAATGCCCTGCCTGCAATGCTTGGGAATCGCTCCCAGC
>JGI25917J50250_1000241_pt1 | contig 14412 bp, 10 predicted proteins | sample LauGreSBDMM110SN_4_FD_50250 | JGI IMG/M metagenome (IMG submission 50250) | reverse complement strand
GATTATGCTTCAGAATTGGCAGAAATTATCACTTTGATTTACAATAAAGAAAGTTTTACATTTTTTAGCGGAAACTTGCGCAAAGAAACATTACCAAAAGCGTTGAAAGCGGCCAAAATAGATTTTAATGAAATTGAAGTTTATCAAACTAAGCTCGCTCCTTTCAAAATCTCAAAAGAAGAAAAATTTAATGGAATCCTGTTTTTTAGTCCTTCAGGAGTGGAAAGTTTTTTGACCAATAATAAAATCAAAGACGAAATTTGTTTTTGCATTGGCGAAACCACCGCGGAAGCGCTAAAAAATAATAAAATAAAAAACGTCGTAATTGCGGAATTTCCAACAATTGAAGATGTGATTACAGAGGTGATAGCCTATTACAAAAAGTAAAACTTTACGACTTTGCGAGAAATAATTCTCAATAATTCTTGACAAAATAAAAAAATGATCAAAAACGACCTATTTTTAAGAGCATTAAACAACGAAACTGTAGAGCGTCCACCAGTTTGGATGATGCGACAAGCAGGAAGATATTTACCAGAATTCAGGGCTTTACGCGACAAATATGATTTTTTCACACGTTGCGAAACACCAGAATTAGCGGCAGAAATTACTGTTCAACCGATAAGAATTGTAAAACCAGATGCGGCAATTTTGTTTTCTGATATTTTGGTAGTACCAAGAGCAATGGGAATTCACGTAGAATTGAAAGACAATTTGGGACCAATTATTCCAAATCCAATTCGCACAATGGAACAAGTAAATCAAGTAATTGTGCCAGATGTTCACGAAACTTTAGGTTACGTTTTTAACGCCATCAAATTAACTAAAGAAATGTTGAATGATGAGGTTCCGCTTATTGGTTTTGCGGGTTCGCCATGGACAATTTTTTGTTATTGTGTCGAAGGAAAGGGTTCAAAAAGTTTTGATACAGCGAAAGGATTTTGTTTTTCAAATCCAATTGCGGCGCACACATTATTACAGAAAATCACCGATACAACTATTTTATATTTAAAAGAAAAGGTAAAAGCAGGTTGCAATGCCGTTCAGATTTTTGATTCTTGGGGCGGAATGTTGTCGCCAGTAGATTATCAAGAATTCTCATGGAAATACATCAACCAAATTGTCGATGCTTTGGCGGATGAAACCGACTCTAAAAATCTTTTTTCAGCGGAGAAAAAGTCGGTTCTTGGCGACCTTAGGCAAACAACTGAAAAGTCGACAAAAACTAAAGTTATTGTTTTCGGAAAAGGATGTTGGTTTGCTTTGAATGATATGGCAAAATCAAAAGCATCTGCGCTTGGTGTAGATTGGACTTGTTCGCCAAGAAATGCGCGTTATTTAACTGGCGGAAAAATCACATTGCAAGGAAATTTTGATCCATCTAGATTATTATCGCCAATTCCAACCATCAAAAAAATGGTACATGAAATGATTGATGAATTCGGAAAAGACAATTATATAGTCAATCTTGGTCATGGCATTTTACCCAATATTCCAGTTGATCATGCAAAAGCTTTTGTGGAGGCGGTAAAGGAGTATAACAAATAGTTAGTCTCAGTAAAAGTTTACAGTTTAAAGTGCGACCGAAAACTGCGATTGAAAAATGAAAAAATGAAAAATAAATTCTACCAATACATAGAAAATCTTCAAGACCAAATTGTTGCTGGATTAGAAGCTGTTGAAGGAAAAGCTAAATTCCGAGAAGACATTTGGGAACGACCAGAAGGTGGNGGTGGAAGAACACGTGTAATTGAAAACGGAAACGTAATCGAAAAAGGTGGCGTAAACATTTCGGCAGTGCACGGAAAATTACCCGAAGCCATGCAAAAAATGTTCAATGTTGGCGAAGCNGATTTTTTTGCTTGTGGATTGAGTTTGGTCATTCACCCGAAAAACCCAATGGCTCCGACCGTTCATGCNAATTGGCGTTATTTCGAATTATATGACAATAACGACAACTCCTCTCCTTCGGGGAGGTCGGGAGGGGCATGGTTTGGTGGTGGACAAGATTTAACACCTTATTATTTATTTGAGGAAGATGCTATTCATTTTCACCAGACTTGTAAAACGGCTTGCGATAAACACAATCCTGAGTTTTATTCAAAATTTAAAAAACAATGCGACGATTATTTTTGGAACTCACACAGAAATGAAGCCCGCGGAATCGGCGGATTATTCTTCGATTATTGCAAAGCAACCGAGCAAATGTCGATGGAAAATTGGTACAATTTTGTAACCGAAGTCGGCAATAGTTTTCTTGAAGCTTACTTGCCAATTTTAGAAAAAAGGGAAGATTTACCATATACAGAAGCTCAAAAAAATTGGCAAGAAATTCGCCGTGGTCGTTATGTAGAATTCAATTTAGTGCACGACAAAGGCACACTTTTCGGACTCAAAACCAACGGAAGAATTGAAAGTATTTTGATGAGTTTACCGCCAAAAGTGCAGTGGGTTTATGACCATCATCCAGAAGTTGGTAGTGAAGAAGAAAAATTGATTAAAGTATTAGAATTACCAGTTGATTGGATTGTAGATTGAACATTAACGAATGAAGATTTCAGATTTAAAACCTGAAACTTTTAAATTAAAACAATATTATGTTAAAAAGAAATAGAAGATTACGCACCAACGAAAACATTCGTTCACTTGTTCGCGAAACAATTCTTTCGCCAAATGATTTTATTGTTCCGTTGTTTATTGTTGAAGGAAATGGTATTAAAGAAGAAATTCCGTCGATGCCAAATTATTTCCGATTGAGTTTAGATAATCTTGAAAAAGAAATCAAGGAATTGCAAAAACTACATTTAAAATCGGTTTTGCTTTTCGTAAAAGTACCCGATACTTTAAAAGATAATGCAGGTAAAGAAGCGCTAAATCCAAACGGATTAATGCAACGCGCCATTAAAACTATTAAAAACATTGCACCAGAAATGATTTTAATGACAGATGTTGCGCTAGATCCTTATTCCATTTATGGTCACGATGGGATTATTGAAAACGGTCAAATTAACAATGATAAGACCAATTCTTTTTTGGCAGAAATGAGCCTTTCTCATGCGCAAGCTGGAGCCGATTTTGTTGCGCCAAGCGATATGATGGACGGACGCATTTTGAAAATCAGAACTGTTTTAGAACAAAATAATTTTACAAATACAGGTATTTTAGCTTACTCAGCTAAATACGCCTCGGCACATTACGGTCCATTTCGAGATGCTTTAGATTCTGCACCAGTAGATTTACAAAACATTCCAAAAGATAAAAAAACCTATCAAATGGATTATCACAACCGCATTGAAGCCATTCGAGAAACCCAAATGGACATCGAAGAGGGAGCTGATATTGTGATGGTGAAACCTGGAATTTCTTATTTGGATATTGTGCGAGAAATTAAAAATATATCAAATGTTCCTGTAGCAGTTTACCAAGTTTCTGGCGAATATGCTATGATTAAAGCCGCTTCTGAACGTGGCTGGCTGAATCACGATGCTATTATGCTGGAACAAACCACCGCTATAAAAAGGGCAGGAGCCGATTTAATCGCAAGTTATTTTGCCAAAGACATTTGCATTTTGTTGAATCAATAATAATCTAAAACCTTTGTTACTTTCATAAAAAGTTATTCAATTGTTAATTATCATTAAATTTGTAACATTCTTTGCCTAATTTTGACCTATAATGAATTCTAAATATCAAAACCATGAAAATAAATAAATTGAAAATGTTTTCGCTTTTTGTAGCACTAACAATTGCACTATCATCGAATGCTCAAACTGCTAAAAAGGGTAAAATTGCCGACGACCAACTTAAAAGATGGAGCCACCTTGACTTGGTAAAAGACAGTATTCCGGGCATGAGTGTTGACAAGGCTTACGCTCAATTTCTAAAAGGAAAGAAAAGTGTAAAAGTGATTGTTGGAATTGTAGATTCTGGAGTTGATATAGAACATGAAGACCTAAAACCAGTAATTTGGACTAATAAAAAAGAGATTGCAGGAAATGGAAAAGATGATGATAAAAATGGCTACATCGATGATATTCATGGCTGGAATTTTCTTGGCAATATCACAAAAGAAAATTACGAATACGATAGAATCGCTAGCAATAAAAATTTGACCGACGAAGCAACTTACAAATTAGCAAAGGCAGAATCGGATAAAAAATTAGATGGAGCAAAGCAAGGTAAATTTCAAATGGAAAAAGCGCTAGAAGGAACCACTAAAGCAGATGAAGTAATTGCTAAATTTTTAGGAAAATCAGTTTATACTCCAGAAGAAGTAAACGCAATTGCATCTGAAGATAAAGAGATTTCGAAAAGTAAATCAATCATGCAACGAATGTTAGGTTATGGATTAAGTGTTGTCGATTTGAAAAAAGAAATTCAAAAACAATTAGACCAAGCCAACGAATTGTTAGCTTCTGATGGAAAAATTATAGATTATCGTAAAGTTTTAGGAGATAATCCAGAGGATTTAAAAGATACAAAATACGGAAACAACAACGTTATGGGGCCGGACAAAGAAGAAACTCTTCACGGTACTCACGTTGCAGGAATAGTTGCACAAACGAGATATAATAATTTAGGTGGCGATGGAATCGCAAGTGGGAATGTAGAAATATTAACTGTTCGTGCAGTGCCAGATGGAGATGAGTACGATAAAGACATTGCCCTTGGTATTCGCTATGCAGTCGACAATGGTGCAAAAGTGATTAATGGAAGTTTCGGAAAATCTTATTCTCCACATAAACAATGGGTTTATGATGCAATAAAATATGCAGAATCTAAAGATGTTTTGATTGTTCATGCTGCCGGAAATGATGCAAAAGACATAGACGTCGAAGACAATTTTCCAAACGATTCCGACGATAAAAAAACTGAATTTGCAGACAACATGATTACAGTTGGGGCTTTGAATTATGAATATGGAGAGAATGTCGTCGCTGAATTTTCGAACTTTGGAAAATTAAATGTGGATGTTTTTGCACCAGGTGTAAAAATTTATGCTACAACACCAAATAACACTTATCAATTTTTGCAAGGAACATCAATGGCATCGCCGAATGTTGCAGGAGTTGCGGCATTGATACGTTCTTATTATCCAAAATTATCTGCCAAACAAGTAAAACACATTTTGATGGATTCTGGAACTGCAATTACAACAGATGTTGTAGTTGGTGGTGACCCAAAAGACAAACGTCCTTTCAGCTCGCTATCTACCTCAGGAAAAATGGTAAATGCTTACAATGCACTAAAAATGGCAGATGAAATGTCGAAAAAAATAAAATCAAAAAAAATAAAAGGGTAGTTTATTTCCTTCTGAAAACATAAAAAGCTTGCCGAAAATTGATAAATTTGGCAAGCTTTTTTTAATTTAAAAAAATCAATCACTCAACTTATGAAAAAATCAATTCTAATTTTAATTCTATTTTTAAACTTCTATAATCTAAAAGCACAATCAAGTTCTTATTGGCAACAAAAAGTAAATTATAAAATGGAAGTTGAGATGGATGTAAAAAACTATCAATACCGCGGAAAACAAACTTTGGTTTACAGTAATAATTCACCCGATACACTCAAAAAAGTTTTTTATCATTTGTATCCGAATGCTTTTCAACCCGGAAGCGAAATGGACACTAGAATTCAAAACATTAAAGATCCAGATGGAAGAATGGTTACTAAAACCAAAGTAGATGGCGTTGAGGTGAAAGAAAGCAGAATTAAAAACTTAAAACCGAACGAAGTTGGATTTTTAAAAATTACAAATTTCAAACAAGATGGGAATAGTGCAACAGCGAAAGAAGTTGGAACAATTTTAGAAGTTACGCTAGCAAAACCAATTCTACCTTATAAAAAAACGACATTTACTTTAGATTTTGATGGTCAAGTTCCTATTCAAATTCGTCGTTCTGGCCGAAATAATTCGGAAGGAGTTGAACTTTCTATGGCGCAATGGTATCCTAAAATTGCAGAATTTGACTTTGAAGGATGGCATGCCGATCCATATATTGCAAGAGAATTTCATGGTGTGTGGGGAGATTTTGATGTAAAAATTACGATCGATAAAAATTATATTTTAGGAGGTTCAGGTTATTTGCAAAATCCTAATTCAATTGGTTTTGGATATGAAACAAATGGAACTAAAGTCAAAAAAGACAGTAATGCGCAAACATTAACTTGGCATTTCGTGGCTCCAAATGTGCACGATTTTACCTGGGCAGCAGACAAAGAGTATTTACACGATGTTGTAAAAGGACCTAACGATGTTGATTTGCATTTTTTATATAAAAACAATCCAAAAATTATCGATAATTGGAAAAAAATCCAGCCAACGATGGCGAAAGTAATGGGTTTTTATAATAAAAATGTTGGGAATTATCCTTACAAACAATATTCATTTATTCAAGGTGGCGATGGCGGAATGGAATATGCTATGTGTACTTTAATGCTAGGAAACGGAACTTTAGATGGAATTTTAGGCACTGCAACGCATGAATTGGGACATTCTTGGTTCCAACACATTTTGGCATCAAACGAATCTAAACATCCTTGGATGGACGAAGGTTTTACAAGTTACATTGAAGATTTGGCATTAAATGAATTGGCAGTTGAAAAAGTTGAAAATCCATTTGAAGGTTCATATAAAGCGTATGTAAAATTGGTAGAATCCGGAAAAGAGCAACCGATGTCTACGCATGCCGACAGATATGATGAAAACAGAAGTTATTCTATTTCGTCCTATGTCAAAGGAGAAATTTTCTTATCGCAATTGGGATATATTATCGGAAAAGAAAATCTCGACAAAACGCTTAAAAAGTATTTTGAAGATTTTAAATTCAAACATCCAACACCAAATGATAGCAAGAGAACAGCTGAGAAGATTTCTGGAGCAAATTTAGATTGGTATTTGACCGATTGGACGACTACAACAAATACGATTGATTATGGCATTAAAAACGTAGAAAGTGCAACAGATGGCGTTCAAAGAACAGGTGTGTCATTAGAAAGAATTGGAAGAATGCCAATGCCAATTGACATTTTAGTTGAATACACAGACGGAACTATTGAAAGTTTTTATATTCCATTGCGCATGATGAGTTTTAAAAAAGAGAATCAAAATCCAGTAATCAAAAGAACAATTTTAAACGACTGGACATGGGCAAATCCAAATTACTCTTTTGAAATTCCAAAATCAAAAAGCAAAATCAAAAAAATTACAATTGATCCAAGTGGTTTGATGGCAGATGTTAAAAAAGAAAATAATTATTATGAAGTTCGGTAATTCTTAAAAATAAAAAAGGTGAAATTGCTTTCACCTTTTTTGCCCCAAATCTACTATAAACTTAATCGCTTAGATTGTATAGTGGTGTAAATGTAATAACAACATTATTAAAAAAAAAAAAATTTTAGATAAAAACCCAATAAATCCGATGTAATGCAATATTCTGTTAATACGCCCTTGTATTTTTGCCTTCATAAAAATTTATAAATGCCTTATTTACAACCCTATTTCCACCAGGCGTAGGATAATCACCTGTGAAATACCAATCACCTAAGTTTTTAGGACAAGCGATATGAAGGTTTTCTACCGTTTGAAAAATAATTTTTACTTTCGCTTTAATCTCAGAAGAAGTTAAAATTTCGGCAATCTTATCTGAAACTTCTTGTGGCTCAAATGGCGCATAAATTTCGGTGACAAAATTGGTTACTTCATCGTCTTTTAAATTTTCTTGCGATTTACATTTTTTATAAACTTCGTCAACAATTGCGTATAAATTTCTTTCTTTTAACAATGCCAAAGCGGCTTGGAAAGCAACCAAACCCTCTAATTTTGCCATGTCAATTCCGTAGCAATCTGGATAACGAATTTGCGGTGCAGAAGAAACTACAATGATGCTTTTCGGCTTCAAACGGTCCATCATTTTGATAATGCTCATTTTTAACGTTGTTCCTCGAACGATACTATCATCTATAATTACCAAATTATCCGTCGGGCGAATTACGCCATAAGTAACATCATAAACATGCGCAACCAAGTCGTCTCGGCTGCTGTCTTCAGTAATAAAAGTGCGTAATTTTGCATCTTTAATGGCTACTTTTTCGGTTCTAATTTTCACAGCCAACAATTCTTGAAGCGAATCTCTCGATAAGCTATTTCGGTTATCTAGAATATAATTGTTTTTTCTTTGGTTTAGAAAATCTTGTGCGGCTTCGACCATTCCATAAAAAGAAGTTTCTGCTGTGTTGGGAATATAGGAAAAAACAGTATTGTCGGTATCATCATTAATTGCGTCAAGAACTGCGGGAAGTATCAATTTACCTAATAATTTTCGTTCTTGATAAATCTCTGCATCGCTTCCGCGAGAAAAATAAATGCGTTCGAAAGAACAAGCTTTTTTGACGGTTGGAGTTATAATATTCTCTTCCGTTACAACACCGTTTTTCTTTATAATTAAAGCGTTTCCGGGTTGAAGTTCTTGTACTTTATCAAAATCTACATTAAAAACCGTTTGAATCACTGGTCTTTCTGACGCTACTACGACAATTTCATCATCTTCATAAAAATAAGCTGGACGAATCCCGGTAGGATCTCTAAAAACAAAAGCATCACCATGACCGAACAATCCCGCCATCGCATAGCCGCCGTCCCATCCTCGAGAAGCGCGTTTTAGAATTTTGGCAATGTCTAATTTTTCTGCAATTACAGGAGAAGCTTCTCTTTTTGAAAGCCCATTGTTTTTGCATTCTAAGTACAAATCTGTAACTTCATCGTCTAAGAAATGTCCGATTTTTTCCATCACCGTAACTGTGTCAGCCATTTCTTTTGGATGTTGACCAAGTTCTATCAAACTATTAAATAACTCAGTAACATTCGTCATATTGAAATTTCCTGCAACAATAAGGTTGCGGTGCATCCAATTGTTTTGACGTAAAAAGGGATGAACGCTTTCAATGCTGTTTTTGCCAAAAGTTCCGTAGCGCACATGACCTAAAAATAATTCACCTATGTAGGGAATTTTCTTTTTTTGCAATTCAACATTATCGGCATATTCAGGATGAGCAGTCAGTTCATCATTTATTCGCTCGTTAATTTGAGCAAAAACATCTTGAATGGGTTGCGCATCGGTGGAACGCACACGACTGATGTAACGCTCGCCAGGTTCAACATCTAATTTTATGGAAGCAAATCCGGCTCCGTCTTGCCCGCGATTGTGCTGCTTTTCCATTAGGAGATACATTTTTTGTACTCCATAAAAAGCAGAACCGTACTTGTCTTTGTAAAACTGAAGCGGTTTTTTTAATCTTAAAAGTGCAATTCCACATTCGTGTTTGATGGCGTCGCTCATTGTAGTTGTATTTTAGTAGTGTTGTTTTTTGCCACGAATTTCACGAATTTCACAAATTATTTTTTATATTAATAATTGATTTCATTAATTCGAAGTTGTAAAAAAATTTTTAAAAAGTTGAGTTAATTTTTGAAATTAGTGGCTTAGTTTAAAAAAAAAGCCCCGAAAGTTCGAGGCGTAAATTTAAGCTAATTCTATTTCAAATTGTGTTAAGGCTTTGAATTGTTTCAAACGACTTTTTACTTCTTCTTCTTTGAGCGCTAGCATTCTTTCTGTTCCGAATTTTTCTACACAAAAAGAGGCTAAATTTGAACCTTGAATAATGGCGGTTTTCATAGTTTCAAAAGAAATGTCGCCTTGTTGGGTTATGAATCCTGCAAATCCTCCTGCAAAAGTATCGCCTGCGCCTGTTGGATCAAAAACATCCGCNAAAGGCAATGCTGGTGCAAAAAAGATTTCACTTTCATGAAAAATCAATGCGCCATGTTCTCCTTTTTTTATCACTACATATTTTGGCCCCATCGTGTGGATTTTAGCGGCAGCTTTCACCAAAGAATATTCTCCAGACAATTGACGCGCTTCTTCATCGTTAATGGTAATAACATCTACACGTTTGATAACGTCTAACAATTCTGGCAAAGCACAATCCATCCAAAAGTTCATGGTGTCTAAAACCACTAATTTTGGTTTTGAAGTCATTTGATTTAAAACACCTGTTTGCACAATTGGATGCAAGTTGCCTAACATCACCACATCTGCATTTTTGAAATTTTCGGGAACAATTGGATTAAAATCTGCCAACACATTTAATTCGGTTGCCAAAGTATCTCTGGAGTTCATATCGTTGTGGTAACGACCGCTCCAAAAGAAAGTTTTTCCACCTTTTACGATTTCTAATCCAGAAATATCGATGTTGCGTGACGTTAATAAATCTAAATATTCTTGAGGAAAATCGTCTCCAACTACCGAAACAATAGCCGATTGTAATTTAAAATGTGAAGCGGAAAGCCCGATGTAAGTTCCTGCGCCACCTAAAATTTTATCGGTTTTGCCAAAAGGTGTTTCTATGGCGTCAAAAGCAACTGTTCCTACTATTAAAAGTTTGTTCATTTTTGTGTTTTCAAATTAAAGGTGCAAAGGTAAACTTTAGTTTAGAAGTTTAAAACTTTAAAGGTTTAAAAGTTTGGGAAGGGGTTTTAGGAATAAAACAAGGCAAGAACAACTTGTACGAGACATGTTACACATTGAAACAAGACAGGAACAACTCGTATCTGATGTGTTTCAAATAAAACTTGGCAAGAGCAACTCGCACTTGATATGTTGCACACTGAAACAAGGCAAGAACAACTCGTACCTGATATGTTACACATTGCAACAAGGCAAGAACAACTCGTACCTGATATGTTACACATTGAAACAAGGCAGGAACAACGTGTACTTGTTATGTTTCAAAAAAACAAAGCACAAAAATTTTAATGCTGTCCAAAAAATACTAAAACTAAAGTCTTATTACCTTGCAAAATTTCTGCAGTTATGTTTAAAAAAACTTGAAACTTGAAACTAAAAAAAGAATATCGAAGTAATTCTGATAAAATCACTAAACCCAAAAATAAAATAAAACCACTTGTGGAATGATGCCAACCAAACTTCCTATAAAAAGTTCGGTGTTGGTGTGGGCTTTCATAATTAATCTTGAAGAAGCGACCACACCATTCAAAAGGAATAAAATGACAATTATAAGCAGCATTCTAACCTGAAAATGAAGGCTGATTCCGATGACAAAAACCGTAAGGGCAGTTGTGCCAATTAAATGCAAACTCGCTTTTATTCCGGCATAAATTAAGCCAAAAGCTATAATTGTGCTGATTAAACTTCCGAGAAAAAAATAGTGCAATTCATTTAGGTTGTCCACAGTGATGCTTTTTGTTATCAAAACATAAAGTAAAACTGAGTGAATTAACAACGGTATTTTCCGTTGTGATTTTTTATCCAACATGATTGAATCTACTTTTCCATAAGACAGTAGCAAATAATAAAAAGTGAGTGGAATAAAAATCGTAATAATTACAATTTGAATAAGCACCAAATAGATTTGTTGGTATTCAAAAAAGCTTTCTCCAAAATAAAAGAACAGCAAAACAGCATAAATCGAAATGAACAACGGATGAAAAAGGTATGAAAATAAAGGCAGGACTTTTTTCAATTTTACATTTTTTTACGCATTCTAGCCACAGGAATATCCAGCAATTCTCTATATTTTGCGATGGTTCTTCTCGCAATCGGATAGCCTTTTTCTTTCAGAATTTCCGCCAATTGGTCATCTGGAAGCGGTTTGTGTTTGTCTTCTTCGTCAATCACATCTTTCAAGATTTTTTTGATTTCTAAAGTCGAAACTTCTTCGCCTTGGTCATTGGTCATGGCTTCAGAGAAAAATTCTTTTATCAATTTTGTTCCATAAGGAGTTTCGACATATTTGCTATTGGCAACACGAGAAACAGTCGAAATATCCAACCCAACCAAATCGGCAATGTCTTTCAAAATCATTGGTTTGAGTTTGGTTTCGTCGCCGTCGAGAAAAAATTCTTCTTGAAAGTGCATNATNGCATTCATCGTTANAAAAAGNGTTTCTTGTCGTTGNCGAATCGCATCGATAAACCATTTAGCAGAATCTAATTTTTGTTTGATAAACTGAACTGCATCTTTTTGAGGACCAGATTTGTCACGAGAATCTTTGTAGGTTTGCATCATTTCTTGATAATCTTTCGATACATGAAGTGATGGTGCATTGCGTCCGTTTAAAGTCAATTCTAATTCGTCATCTACAATTCTGATGGCAAAATCGGGGACTACATTTTCTGTAATGCGATTATTTCCGGTAAATGATCCTCCAGGTTTTGGATTCAGTTTTTCAATTTCGTGAATTGCAGTTTTTAGTCGTTCATTAGAAATATTGAACTTTAAAGTAAGTTTGTCGTAATGCTTTTTAGTAAACGCATCAAATTGTTCTTCGATGATTGCAATTGCCAAAGCAACATATTCTGTTGGCGTTTTGTGCTTGAGTTGTAACAACAAACATTCTTGCAAATCTCTAGCGCCAACACCCGACGGTTCGAGTTCGTGAATAACATGAAGCATTTTTTCAACGCTTTTTTCATCGGTATAAATGGCTTGTGTAAATGCCATATCGTCAACAATATCAGGAATACTTCTGCGGATATAACCCATGTCGTCTATATTTCCAACTAAGAATTCTGCAATTTCTCGTTGCTCATCAGTCAATATAAACGTATTTAATTGATTGATTAAATCTTGATGAAAACTCACCCCGGCAGACAAGGGTGATTCTCTGTCNTCCTCTTCGCTGTAATTATTGCTTTGGGTTTTATAATCTGGCGTTTCGTCGTTGCTCAAATATTCATCAATATTGACATCGCCAGAATCGATACTTTCGTTGTCTTCATATTCGTCGTAGTCTTCATTGTTGTCAAACTCATCTTTTTCAAAAACATCTTCTTGATCAATTCCGCCTTCGAGCGCAGGATTTTCGTTCATTTCTTCTAACAAACGTTGCTCAAAAGCTTGCGTAGGCAATTGAATTAACTTCATCAACTGGATTTGTTGTGGAGATAATTTTTGAGATAATTTGAGATTTAAGAATTGTTTTAGCATTTATTTTTTGTTTAGAAGGTTATAAGTTTATAAAAGTTTAGAATAAACTTTCTAACCACATAACCTTTTATAAACCTATAACCATTTTTTAAAATTCAGCACTTCCCGGTGTTCTAGGAAACGGAATTACGTCGCGAATATTGGTCATTCCGGTAACGAATAGCACTAATCTTTCAAATCCTAAACCAAAGCCAGAATGCACCGCCGAACCGAATCTTCGGGTATCTAAATACCACCAAAGTTCCTCTTCATCAATGCCCAAGACTTTCATTTTTTCGACCAAAACATCAAAACGTTCTTCTCTTTGCGAACCTCCAACAATTTCTCCAATTCCAGGGAAAAGGATGTCCATGGCACGAACTGTTTTTCCATCTTCATTCAAACGCATATAAAAAGCTTTGATGTTTGCTGGATAATCAAACAAAATCACTGGACATTTAAAATGTTTTTCTACTAAGTAGCGTTCGTGTTCAGATTGTAAATCTGCGCCCCATTCATTGATAATGTAATTGAATTTTTTCTTTTTGTTTGGCGTAGAATCTCTTAAAATGTCAATTGCTTCTGTATANGAAACACGTTTGAAATTGTTTTCTAAAACAAAATTAAGTTTTTGCAACAAGCTCATTTCACTGCGCTCGGCTTGTGGTTTTGCTTTTTCCTCGTCTAATAAACGGGTTTCTAAAAACTTCAAATCATCTTGGCATTTTTCTAACGTATATTTTATCACATATTGAATAAAATCTTCCGCCAAATCCATATTGTCATTCAAATCATTGAAAGCCACTTCGGGTTCAATCATCCAAAATTCTGCCAAATGGCGAGAAGTATTAGAATTTTCTGCACGAAAGGTTGGTCCGAAAGTATAAACCTGTCCCAGTGCCATGGCAAAAGTTTCTGCTTCTAATTGTCCAGAAACGGTTAAATTGGTTTCTTTTCCAAAGAAATCTTCTTTGTAATTTATTTTTCCATCTTCAGTTTTTGGCGTATTTTCAAAAGGTAAAGCAGTAACTTTAAACATTTCTCCAGCGCCTTCAGCATCAGAACCTGTTATGATTGGTGTATTGACATAAACAAATCCTTTTTCTTGAAAATAGGTGTGAACGGCAAANGATAAAACCGAACGCACGCGCATAATGGCGCCAAAAGCATTTGTTCTAACGCGCAAATGTGCATTTTCTCTCAAAAATTCTAAAGAGTGTTTTTTTGGTTGCATCGGAAATTTTTCAGCATCCGAATCGCCTAGAATTTCTAGTTTGGATACTTGAATTTCATATTTTTGACCAGCGCCTTGGCTTTCAACCAAACTTCCAGTTACCGAAATTGCTGCACCAGTGGTAATTCTTTTTAAAATCGATTCATCGGTGTTTTCAAAATCAACTACACATTGAATGTTATTGATTGT
>JGI25917J50250_1000236_pt1 | contig 14556 bp, 14 predicted proteins | sample LauGreSBDMM110SN_4_FD_50250 | JGI IMG/M metagenome (IMG submission 50250) | reverse complement strand
ATGTCGTTTTCAATGCGATGCAGGGCAGCTTCTGTATGCCCTTCAAAACGCAAGACCAGCACAGGCGTGGTGTTGGAAGCGCGAATCAAACCAAAGCCATCGGGCCAATCGACTCGCAAACCATCCATGTCTGAAATTTCTGCGGGCACTGAAAAATAGTCAGCGGCAACGTTCAACAACTTGGCTGTGAGTTCGTGCGGCTCACCTTCTTGACACGCCACGTTCAATTCAGGCGTGCTGAAACTGCTCGGCAATGCTTTGAGAACGGCATTTGCATCGGGGCTGCGACTCACAATTTCAAGCAAGCGACAACCCGCGTAGGTGCCATCGTCAAAACCATACCAACGCTCCTTGAAAAAGATATGGCCACTCATCTCGCCGCCCAGTGGCGCTTCACCGCCCTCTGCTTCTATCTGTTTCATCTTGGCTTTGATCAGAGAGTGGCCCGTTTTGTACATCAGGGGTTTACCGCCCGCAGCGCGAATGGCGGGAGCCAAACGTTGCGAGCATTTCACATCAAACAAAATGGTGCCATTGGGCACTCGACTCAATACGTCTTGGGCAAACAGCTGCATTTGCCTATCTGGGTAAATGGTTTCACCATCTTGCGTAACGATGCCCAGTCGGTCGCCATCGCCATCAAACGCCAATCCCAACTCTGCACCTGAAGTTTGAAGCATCGCAATGAGATCTTTCAAATTTTCTGGTTTGCTAGGGTCGGGATGGTGGTTGGGAAAATTGCCATCTACTTCGCTGAACAATTCAATCACCTCGCAGCCCAGAGCGCGAAAAATACCGGGGGCACTGGCGCCAGCAATGCCGTTGCCAGAATCGACCACAATTTTCAGGGGACGGGTCAACTCAATACCCGACACAATGCGCTCAATGTAGGCAGGCAAAATATTGACTACACGGACAGAGCCACCGTCTTTGAGCTGCCACGACTCATTTTCAATGATGTGTTGCAAGGCCTTGATTTCATCGCCATAAACTGCCCGGCCACCCAAAACCATTTTGAAACCGTTGTCATTTTTGGGGTTGTGACTGCCCGTCACTTGAATACCGCTGTCGCACACGGTGTGCGCCGCAAAATAAAGTTGGGGTGTGGTGGTCAGCCCCACATCGATGACTTCAATGCCCACTGCCATCAGGCCGTGCATCAAGGCTGCCGACAAAGCAGGCCCACTCAGGCGACCATCGCGTCCAACCGCCACGGTATGCCGCCCTTCCTTCATGGCCAAACTGCCAAAGGCTCGGCCTAAGGCTTCAGCCAAGTTTTCGTCCATGTTTCGCAGGTAGGTGCCGCGAATGTCGTACGCCTTGAATATGGATGCCGTGACTTGCATAAAAAAATAGCCTTGGTAGATGTGACGCACCGTTTTTCTGCGCGACCTCGGGTGAACTTCTTTGGCCCCCATTGTAGGTGCGACAGGCTCAAATCGGATACGATGATCGCATGCAATTTCACCCTGAAACCTGTCACAAAACCATTCAAAGTCCCTGGGGGCCATTGACCCTAGCAGCCAACCCAAATGGACTGAGCGGTGTTTGGTTTGAAAACCAAAAACATTTTCCAAACACACACGCTTGGACACTTTCAAACCAACACCCCACTTTGCTTCAAGCTGAGCAAAGCCTAGCAATTACTTTGACCAAAAATGGCCGCCTGCCAGTTCAGCTAGAAAAGCACTGCATCACATAAGGCTAGATTTGAGCGCCGGCACCGACTTCCAAAAAGCCGTTTGGCATGCCCTCATGAGCATTCCCATGGGGCAAACATGCAGCTATGGCCAGCTCGCAGCAGCCATCGGTCGCCCCATGGCGGTCAGAGCGGTCGGCACAGCGGTCGGCCGCAACCCCATCAGCATCCTTATTCCTTGCCACCGCGTGATGGGCAGTCAGGGTCAAATCACAGGTTATGCGGGGGGCATTTGGCGCAAACAAGCTTTGTTGAAGCTTGAAAACGCAAGCACCCACCCGTTCTCGGCAGGTCACCGTCAATGAGTGAAAACAACCGTAGCGATTCGCAAGAATGGCGAGTCGACTACCTGATGTTGGCCGCTTTATGGGGCTCATCATTTTTATTCATGCGCATGGGTGCGGCAGAATTTGGCCCCTTGGCTACGGCTTGGACACGCGTTTGTGTGGCCACACTGTTTTTATTTCCTTTCATGCTTTGGCAAGGCCACTGGGCTTTGTTTAAATCAAAGTGGAAGATTATTTTGAGCTTTGGTGTTTTCAATTCCGCCTTGCCATTCGCCTTGTTTGCCTATGCTGTCATGCACATCTCTACAGGCCTTTCAGCCATTTTGAATGCGGCAGTGCCATTGTTTGCAGCTCTCGTCGCTTGGCTCTGGTTAGACGATCGTTTAAACCGATGGCGCATTGCAGGCTTGTTCATTGGCTTCATGGGTGTCACGCTACTGGCTAGCAATCAAACCAGTTTTCACACTGAGACCAACCCAGATGCGAGTCTTTGGGGTCAATACACAGCCATTGCAGCATGTCTTGTAGCCACCCTGTGCTATGCCATCTCAGGCAGTTTTACAAAGAAATTCATGCCCAATTTACCGCCGCTGGTATCTTCAACAGGCAGCCAATTGGGCGCCTGTTTGGCGCTTGCATTGCCAGCGTTTTGGGCCATGCCAGAAGCCATGCCAAGCACTCAAGCCTGGCTGTCAATTGTCATATTGGGAGTGGCTTGTACGGGCATTGCTTACATTTTGTATTTCAGATTGGTCAACCGCGCAGGGCCAGCCAAAGCACTGACAGTGACTTTCTTAATTCCCGTATTTGCTTTAATCTATGCCGTTTTATTCTTGAATGAAACGGTCACACTGAGCATGGTCTTGTTAGGCGTGGTGGTAGTATTTGGTACAGCCATGTCCAGTGGTATTTTTCCTAAAATGAAATAGGCTAAAGATGAAACGTCGTCACTTCACACACCGCATCACATTCGCCCTGCTTGCCGGATTTTTGTTTGCANCAAACGCCTCTGCGCAAAACACGCCACCCAGTGTGCTCACGTCAAGCCAAGCCCCCATCAAGCTCATCGTACCGTTCACACCAGGCACAGGCATTGATCTGATTGCACGCACCGTTGGCCCCAAGCTTTCGCAACGACTGGGTCGTCCCGTGGTGGTTGAGAACCGAGTAGGCGCCTCTGGCAACATTGGCACCGAAGCCGTTGTGCGAGCAGCGCCCGATGGTCAAACCTTGTTGGTCAGCGTGAATACGCTGGTCATGAACAGAAGTCTTTATGCTGGCCTAAGTTTCGATCCTGTAAAAGACCTTGCGCCGGTTATTTTGACCAGTTGGGGACAGCTCTTATTGGTCACCCATCCAAAGTCCAACTTCAAAACTGCAGCCGATTTGGTGACCACTGCTAAAGCCAGCCCTGGTCGATTTAACTATGCGTCACCAGGTGTTGGCACGCCGCATCATTTGTCGATGGAACTCTTTAAGAGCACAGCCAATGTTTACTTAACGCACATTCCTTATCGGGGCACTGCGCCTGCTGTTACAGACTTGTTGGGCGGACAAGTCGACGTCATGTTCTTACCAATCCACGTGGCCTTGCCACAAATCAGAGCTGGCAAATTGGTAGCATTAGGCATTGGCAGCGATCAACGCCATCCACTTTTGCCCTCGGTTCCCACATTGGCAGAAGCCAAGGCAGGTAAAGTGAATGTTGACATGTGGTACGGTATTTTTGCACCTAAAAACACACCTGCTGAACTGGTTCAAGCCTTCAACAGAGAGCTCAAAACCATCTTGGCCAGTGAAGATATTCAAAAAGCATTTCAACCTCAAGGCATGGACCCTGCAAACAGTACACCTGAGGAGTTTGGCAAGTTGGTCGAGCGCGACGCTAACCGCTGGGCAGAGCTTATTAAAGTCCAAAATATCAAGGCAGAGTGAACATGAACATTGCCATTGTGGGCGGCGGCATAGCTGGTCTGAGTTTTGCATTGGGCCTTCACAAGCGCGGCATTGACTGCGATGTTTTTGAGGCTGTCAACGAAGTCAAAGAAATTGGCGTGGGCATTACGCTGCTGCCCCATGCCATGCGCGAACTTGCCGAAATTGGGGTTCAGTCAGCCATTGAGGCCGCCGGTATTGAAAACTTTGAAAGTGTATTTTTCACACACCACGGCCAATTTGTCTACAAAGAAGCTCGAGGCCGACACGCTGGCTATTCATTGCCAGAAATTGGCGCGCACCGTGGTAAGTTGCACCGTATTTTGTTTGATGCTGCAGTCAGCCGATTGGGCGCAGACAAAGTGCACACCGGCATGAGATGCACTGGCTATTCGCAGGATGCCAATGGCGTTCAATTGAATTTTCTCAACGCCCATAACAACACCAACGTCTCCATGATCGCCGAAATTGCCGTGGCCTGTGATGGCGTGAACTCTGCAGTTCGCAAACAGATGCACCCCACAGATGCACTGTGTTTTGGCGGCATCAATACTTGGCGCGGCGTGACCATTCACCCCCCCATCCTCACAGGCAAAAGTTATTTGCGAATTGGCACAGTGGAAGTCGGAAAAATGGTCATCTACCCCATCGTCGACAACGTCGATGGCAAAGGCAACCAACTGATTAACTGGGTGGCCGAATTGCAAAAGCCCAACGCCGTCATGAACGACTGGAATCGTTCGGTCGACCCAGGCGTCTGCGCAGAAATCTACAAAGATTTCAAGTTCGACTTTCTCAATGTGCCCGAACTCATCTTGAAGTCCGAAAAGGTTTTTGAATACCCGATGGTTGACAAAGATGCTCTGCCATTTTGGACCCAAGGACGCATCACCCTCATGGGCGATGCAGCACACCCCATGTACCCACGCGGCTCGAATGGCTCCGCCCAAGCACTGATAGATGCGCGCACTTTGTCTGATCAATTGAGCAAGCACACTGATCCGCGCGATGCACTGACAGAGTACGAATCTTTAAGACTCTCCAGCACCGCCAAAGTGGTAGAAACCAATCGCAATGTTCCACCCGACTTCATCATCATGAAGGCGCAAGAACTGAGCGGCGGCAAACCTTTCCGCCACATTGACGATCTGATTAGCCAAGACGAGTTACGTCAAATTTCAGACAACTACAAGAACGTGGCAGGCTTCGCTTTAACAAAGTGAAGAGGCGCTTCAATGGCCTTTAGAGTCCTTAGGGGCTTGCTCAAGTTGCGCTGATTAGAACTCGACTCCGCCTGAAGATGGCGTGCACGCAGTTGCCCACACCCACCTTCCACATCTTGTCCTGCAGAATTTCTCAACTTCGTGAGAATGCCTTGCCGATGCAAGGTGCGCGCAATTTCTGCGGCACGTTCCCATGAAGGACGCCTGAACGGCAAATCATCCACTGAGTTGTAGGGGATCATGTTCATCAATGCGTATTTACCTTTAAGCAATCTAACGATGCCTTCAATTTCCTCTTGCGTATCGTTCACGCCTTCAAGCAAAGTCCACTGGTATTGAATGGGGTAACCCGTTTGTTGGGCGTAGATTTCTGCCGCTTCCACCAACTCTTCAGGCGTCATTTTGGGGGCTCGTGGCAACAATTCAGCGCGCAAATCGGCTCGGGTGGAATGCAAAGAAAGCGCCAGTGCTGGCTTGACCAAGCCGAGGGGCAATCGCTCAAAAACACGCGAATCACCCACGGTTGAAAAGACCAATGATTTATGGCCAATGTTGCCCACAGTGCCCAACACCTCAATGGCCTCCAACACATTGTCCAAATTGTGAGCAGGTTCACCCATGCCCATGAACACCACTTTTTTAACAACTCGGTGTAACCTGGCAAAGGCAACCTGCGCCACTATTTCTGCACTGCCCACTTGCCTGATCAAGCCTTCTTTGCCCGTCATGCAAAAGACACACCCCACGGCACAACCAACTTGCGAAGACACACACACACCATCGCGAGGCAATCCCACAGTTTCAACGGTTTGACCATCCTGAAGCGCAAGCAGCCAACGCACCGAGCCATCTTCTGCCGGATGCGTTGATTGCAAGCGAAGCAAAGTGGAAAGTTTTTCAGACAACTGTGGCAATGCTTGCCGCAAAGCCGCAGGCATGAAGCTCTCTAGGGACCTGCTGCCACTGTTTTGAGGTTTGGCTTGAGACCACAAACGCAAAATGCGTTGCTCATGGGCAGGCCGTGCCCCCAAGCAACGCAATTGGTTTCGAATTTCACTGATCTGCTGAAATGCCATGCCGCTATTGGACATGAAATTTCAGCTTTATTGCATGGTGATGCCTGCGTCTTTGATGACTTTCCCCCAACGGTCCAATTCTTGAACCATCAAAGTATTCAAGGCCTCAGGCGAAGAAATGTCAGCCTCAACCCCGGCTGCGTACAACTCCTTCTTTGTATCCGCAGCACTCAAGACCTTGGCAATTTCAGAGTTGAGTTTCATCACCACATCTTTGGGCGTGCCAGCAGGCGCCAATAGTCCCAGCCAAACACTGGCGTTGTACCCCGACACACCCGCTTCTTGCATGGTGGGAACGTCTGGCAATTGAGGAATGCGTTTGGAAGTCGTCACGGCCAAAGCTTTGAGCCTTCCAGCAGGAACCTGCGCCATGGCATTGGGCACACCTGCAAAACTGCTCTCAACCACGCCAGCAACCAAGTCATTGGCTGAGCCGCTACTGCCTTTGTAAGGCACATGCTTCATCTTGACACCTGTCATTGCGGCAAACATACCGCCCATCAAATGCTGCGCGCTGCCGTTGCCAGATGATGCATAGTGAATTTTGTCGGGCGAGGCTTTGGCCAGCGCAATGAATTCAGCCACATTGTTGGCGGGCACCTTGGGATTGACCAGCAGCACATAAGCGGAATCAACCAACTTGCCCACCGGTGTGAAACTCTTGATGGGGTCGTAGGGTAATTTAGGATAAATGGCCGGGCTGATGACGTGCGTGGTAGAAACCATCACCAAGGTATAGCCATCTGGGGCGGCCTTGGCCACAAAGTCCGTGCCGATGGTTGATCCTGCACCTGCTTTGTTTTCAATCACAAAGGGCTGACCCAATGAAACAGAAAGTTTTTGTCCCAGTATTCGTGCCACAACGTCCGTAAATCCGCCGGGCGCAAATGGCACGATCAATTTAATGGGTTTATTGGGGTACGCCTGCGCCAAAGCGGCGCTGGCAGCCCCTCCCAAAATACAACCGAGCAGTGCAACTCGGCACAAGTGTCGAACGAAGTGGCGCATGGTTTATCCCCTATAGGTTGGTGCAGGCATGGTGTAGTAACTGTGAAGAATGTGATAAACCATCATGTAGTTTTTCTGCTGGAAACTGGCATGAGAAATACCAGCCATCACATTGAACTGCTTGTCTGTGTTGGGCAACAATTTGTAGAAATCGATCAGGTCATCAAGCCCTGCGATGCCGTCGTACTCGCCGCGCAAAACAATGGTGGGCACTGTGATTTTGAGAGGATCGACAACCGGCAATTTGGAACACATGTCGACATAAGTGCCTGTGGGCATGGAATCATCCAGAGTCAAAATGGCATCGGCAAAAGCACTGATGGTGGCCTCGTCGGCTGTGCCTGGATGATCGCGATCAAAAATGCTGTGTACAAATGCACGATCAATGGGACGGCGATTTTTGGACAGAAACTCTGGCAATTTTTTGCGGCGCTGCTCTAAGGTGTGGCTGCCCTCACCCGTCCAGACAAATGCATCTAAAGCCAATTTGCCAATTCTCTCTGGGTGGTTTTGTGCAAACAATGCTGCCTTCAAAGCACCCGAAGAAATGCCATACATGTGCAGCTTTTGCGACACGGAGTGCTTCAAGATGTACTCACTGCCAGCCGCCAAGTCATCAGCGCCATTGGCGATGTCTGAATTGATGGGGCGGTGTTTGTCAGAGCGGCCATAGCCCTCGTTGTCCATGGTCCAAGTGTCAAAGCCGCGCTCATTGAACCAATCCATGACAGAAGAATAGGGACGGCCGGGCACAGACAAATCAAAGGTGGGTTGCGAGGCCATGGACGAACCATGCACAAAGAAAATGGTGCCTGCATAAGGCACTTTGGGGGAAGCTTTTTTCTGCCAAAGAAAAAGATTGATATCACCTTTTTTTGTCCAATGCTCTACACCACCAGACCAAGTCACGTTGCTCATGAAAACTCCTGTTGCTAAATCATCATTTAAGTTGCCGATAGCATAACGGGGGTCTTCGGGTTTAACAGCCTCCAAAACCCCAAGAGAGGGCTAAGCCGCCGTCTTGTCGTGCCAGAAAGTGCAAAACGGCGTGAAAAAATTTCCAAGCCCACGCTGGGTTGTGAAATTCAATTGAATTTGTTCAGCTTGAAATCAAAGATGCGAGCTCAGAAGGCGATTGAATTTGGGCATGTGCTTGCCACTTTTCAACATCACCCTGAGCCCCTAAATAGCCATAGGTAGCCGCCACCGTTTTCATTTGGGCAGCATGACCCGCCACGATGTCGCGCTCATCATCGCCCACATAAATGCATGCACTGGGGTCTAAGCCCATCCGCCTTGCTGCTTCCAGCAAGGGTTCTGGATGAGGCTTGGCGTGTGGCGTGGTGTCGCCGCAAATGAGGACGGCCGAAGATTTAAACAGCGGCATGGCCTGCGTAAGCGGTTCTGCAAATCGTTTGGACTTGTTGGTGACAACACCCCATGGCAATTTGGCGGCGACCAGTGCAGCAATCATTTGCGCAACACCCTCAAATGCAAACGTTCGTTGCGTCATGCAGGCCTCGTAATTGCGAAAGAATTCTTCTTTCATGGCGTCGTAGCCGGGATGCTCGGGCGTGAAACCAAACGCCAAGGCAATCATGCCGCGGGCACCTGCGCCGGCCATGGGCCGGTAATGCAGCAACGGCAAGGAAGGCATGCCGCGGTCCACCCGCATCTTATCGACGGCCGCCCCTAAGTCTGGCGCACTGTCAATGAGCGTGCCGTCAAGGTCAAACAAGACGGCCTGAATGTTTTCAAACTTCATAAGGGGTGACCTTGCGGTTTCAGTTGGCCAATGGCTTTTGGGTGGCCATCAAATAATTGACGTCGGTGTCGGCGTTCATTGCATAAACGCGGGTGAAAGGGTTGTAAGTCATGCCCTTCATCTGGTTTAACTCAAGACCTCCAGCACGCACCCAATCAGCCAATTCACTGGGCTTGATCAAACGCGCATATTCGTGAGTGCCTTTGGGCAACAAATTAAGCACGTACTCAGCGCCAACAATCGCAAACAAGAATGATTTTGGACTGCGATTCAGGGTTGAAAAGAACACCCAACCGCCTGGCTTCACCAATTGCGAGCAAGCCTTGACCACAGCGGCGGGGTCGGGCACGTGCTCCAACATTTCCATGCAAGTGACCACATCAAATTGTCCCGCTTGTTGTGCTGCCAAGTTTTCTGCGCTGATTTCTTGGTACTGCACACCTTGCGTACCCGCTTCAATGGCATGCAACTGCGCCACCTTCAATGACTTCACAGCCAGGTCAATGCCTAAGACTTGTGCGCCTTGTCTGGCCATGGCATCGGACAAGATGCCGCCACCGCAACCGATGTCAACCACTTTTTTCCCTGACAGTTGCACCAGCGTTTGAATCCAATTCAATCGCAAAGGATTGATTTGGTGCAGGGGCCTGAATTCACTTTCGGTGTCCCACCAACGGTGCGCCAAGTCAGAAAATTTGGCCAATTCGGCAGGATCCACATTGGCGGAAGAAAATTGGGAAGGGGTAGTTTGTGAGGTCATAGATGGCATTGTGTCTGAAAGTAAAAAAGCCTCCCGAAGGAGGCTTTTTAGAATCAACCAAAGCTTGATTTAATTCAAGCTTGCTGTTGATCAGTTGGGGCGTGTACCCACAACTTCGATTTCCACGCGGCGGTTCTTAGAACGGCCAGCATCTGTTTTGTTGTCAGCAACGGGTTGTTTTTCGCCCTTGCCTTCAGTGTAAACGCGGTTTTTCTCAATGCCCTTGGTGATCAAGTAGGCTTTGACAGCGTCGGCACGCTTCACAGACAACTTTTGGTTGTAAGCATCAGAACCAACAGAGTCAGTGTGACCCACAGCAATGATCACTTCCAAGTTGATGGCTTTCACTTTGCCAGCCAGGTCGTCCAATTTGGCTTTGCCGTCAGCTTTCAAAACTGATTTGTCAAAGTCAAAGAAGGTGTCGGCAGCGTAAGTTACTTTAGTGGCTGCAGCTGGTGGAGGTGCTGGGCGAGCAGCAGCTGGTGCTGGTGCAGCAGCTCTTGCAGCTGGTGCTGGTGCGGGAGCAGCAGCTCTAGGTGCTGGTGCTGGTGCTGGTGCAGGTGCAGCAGCTCTTGGAGCAGCAATGGCGCCATCGCAACCAGCAGCAGCTGTAGCGGGAGTCCATGTGGCGTCGCGCCAGCACAGTTCGTTGCTGCCATTTTTCCAGGCTTGGCCTGTGCCATTGCGCCAGTTGTCTACGGATTGCGCGCTTGCTGCAGTTGCCAAGGCAGCTGAAGCCAACACCATTGCCAATTTGTTGAATTTTTTCATGGTTCTCCTCATGGGGATAAATACCGCAGACATCCTGCGAAAAAAGATACGTTTTGAATGACCATCACCCAAAACGTTGAAATCATTGTGCCATAGACAATGGTGAATTCCCCAATTTGGTGAAATCAGCGTGATCAGGGTCAATTCAAAGCCGATCATGTGTTGCAAATCAACGACACTCTTTAGACCTAAAATGACAGTCTTTCACCCAGTGCGCCTGACCCCTCATGACCCAGTTTGCCAAAGAAACCCTTCCTATTAGTCTAGAAGAGGAAATGCGCCGCAGCTACCTCGACTACGCCATGAGCGTGATTGTGGGACGCGCCCTGCCGGATGCCCGAGACGGCCTCAAACCGGTCCATCGTCGCGTTTTGTTCGCCATGCACGAGTTGAACAACGACTGGAACCGCGCCTATAAAAAATCTGCGCGTATTGTGGGTGACGTGATTGGCAAGTACCACCCCCACGGCGACCAATCTGTCTATGACACCATCGTTCGCATGGCGCAAGATTTTTCGATGCGTCACATGCTGGTGGACGGTCAGGGCAACTTTGGATCGGTCGACGGCGACAACGCAGCGGCCATGCGATACACCGAAATTCGTTTGGCCAAAATTGCCCACGAAATGTTGGCCGACATCGACAAAGAAACAGTCGACTTTGGCCCCAACTACGATGGCTCTGAAAAAGAGCCTTTGGTGCTTCCAAGCCGCATTCCCAACCTTTTAGTGAACGGTTCTGGCGGTATTGCGGTCGGCATGGCGACCAACATTCCACCTCATAACTTGAACGAGGTGGTTGACGCTTGCTTGCATATGTTGCGCAACCCAGGTGCCACCATCGACGAGTTGATGGAAATTATTCCTGCACCCGACTTTCCGACTGCCGGCATTATTTATGGCATCAATGGCGTGAAAGATGGCTACCGCACAGGCCGCGGCCGTGTGATCATGCGCGCCAAGTGCCACTTTGAAGACATTGACAAAGGCCAGCGCCAATGCATCGTGGTGGACGAGTTGCCCTACCAAGTGAACAAGAAAGACCTTGCAAGAGCGCATGGCCGAGTTGGTGCACGAGAAAAAAATCGAAGGCATCAGTCACATTCAAGACGAATCTGACAAATCTGGCATGCGCTTGGTCATTGAGCTCAAGCGTGGTGAAGTGCCTGAAGTGGTGCTCAACAACCTGTACAAACAGACCCAACTGCAAGACACCTTCGGCATCAACATGGTGGCCCTCATCGACGGGCAACCCAAGTTGTGCAACCTGAAAGACCTGATCAGCGTGTTCTTGCAACACCGCCGAGAAGTGGTCACTCGCCGCACCGTTTTCACCTTGCGCAAAGCGCGCGAACGTGGCCACGTATTGGAAGGCTTGGCAGTGGCCATGGCCAACATCGACGAGTTCATTGCCATCATCCGCAATGCGCCTACCCCGCCAGTAGCCAAGGCCGAATTAATGACCCGCAGCTGGGACTCCAAATTGGTTCGCGAAATGCTGACACGCACACGCGCCGATGGTGGCGCTGTGAATGGTGACGACTATCGCCCCGATGGCTTGGAAAAAGAATTTGGCATGGGCAACGACGGCTTGTACCGCTTAAGCGATACCCAAGCGCAAGAGATTTTGCAAATGCGTTTGCAACGCTTGACCGGACTCGAGCAAGACAAGATTGTGGTCGAGTACAAAGAAGTCATGTCTGAAATTGAAGACTTGCTCGACATCTTGGCCAAGCCCGAGCGCGTATCCACCATCATTGGCACCGAACTGGGCGAATTGCGCCAAGAATTTGGCCAAACCAAATTGGGTGCACGCCGCAGCTTCATTGAAAACAATGCGCAAGATTTGGCCACTGAAGACTTGATCACGCCCACCGACATGGTGGTCACGCTGTCGCACAGCGGCTACATCAAGAGCCAACCTTTTCTGAATACCGAGCAAAAACGCGGCGGTCGCGGCAAACAAGCCACCGCCACCAAAGAAGACGATTGGATCGACCAGCTTTTCATTGCCAACACGCACGACTATATTTTGTGCTTCTCCAACCGCGGCCGTTTGTACTGGCTCAAAGTGTGGGAAGTGCCTGCAGGCTCACGCGGCTCGCGCGGCAGGCCCATCGTCAACATGTTCCCCTTACAAGAAGGCGAAAAGATCAATGTGGTCTTGCCTTTGACAGGCGACATGCGCAGCTTCCCTGCCGACCATTACGTATTCATGGGCACCTCCATGGGCACCGTGAAGAAAACATCGCTGGATGAATTCAGCAACCCCCGCAAAGCCGGCATCATAGCGGTCGACTTGGATGAAGGCGACTTCTTGATTGGCGCTGCTCTCACCGATGGCAAACACGACGTGATGCTTTTCAGCGATGGCGGCAAAGCCGTTCGCTTTGACGAAAACGATGTGCGCCCCATGGGCCGCAATGCACGCGGCGTGCGCGGCATGATGCTGGACGAAACGCAAAGCGTGATCGCCATGTTAGTAGCCGAAGACGAGCAACAAAGTGTTTTGACAGCCACAACCAACGGCTACGGCAAGCGCACCTCCATCACGGAATACACGCGCCATGGCCGTGGCACCAAAGGCATGATTGCCATCCAGCAATCTGAGCGCAATGGCAAAGTGGTGGCCGCCACTTTGGTGCGCGCCGAAGACGAGATCATGTTGATCACCGACACCGGTGTGTTGGTTCGCACGCGTGTTTCTGAAATCCGTGAACTGGGCCGCGCCACTCAAGGTGTGACCTTGATCGGCTTGGACGATGGCGCCAAATTGTCTGGCTTGCAACGCATCGTAGAGAACGACGCCATCGTGCAAGATGAATCAGACGAGAACCATGCCGATGATGAAGGCGGCGCAGCGGAAAGCGGCTCGACTGAATGACCAGACCCTACAACTTTTCTGCCGGCCCTGCCGCCATTCCCGATGCAGTCCTGATTCAAGCTGCCAGCGAAATGCTGGACTGGCATGGCAGCGGCATGGGCGTGATGGAAATGAGCCATCGCGGCAAAGAGTTCATGTCCATTTACGAAGAAGCAGAAGCCGACCTTCGTGAGTTGCTGGCCATTCCTGCCAACTTCAAAATCTTGTTCATGCAAGGTGGCGGCATTGCCGAAAATGCCATCGTGCCATTGAATCTTTCGCAAGAAGGCGTGGTCGATTTTGTAGTCACTGGCAGCTGGAGCCAAAAATCTACAAAGAAGCCGCGCAATTTTGCAAACCACATTTGGCGGCCAGTGCTCAAGCCTCCAACTTTTCCAACATTCCGTCACCAGCGCAGTGGCAGTTGAGCTCTGACGCTAGCTATGTGCATGTTTGCACCAACGAAACCATTGATGGCGTGGAGTATCACAACTTGCCCGATCTCAAGGCGCTTGGAAGCTCGGCGCCTTTGGTCATTGATTTTTCTTCGCACGTTGCATCGCGCAGTTTCGATTGGTCCAAGATTGGCGTGGCCTTTGGTGGCGCACAAAAGAACCTAGGTCCTGCGGGCCTTACCTTGGTGGTGGTCAGAGAAGATTTGCTTGGCAAAGCCATGAAGCATTGCCCAAGTGCCTTCAATTACAAAATGGTGGCCGACAACGGCTCCATGTACAACACGCCCCCCACCTATTCCATTTACATGGCGGGCTTGGTTTTCAAATGGCTCAAAGCACAATCAGAAAATGGCGTCACAGGCGTGGCCGCCATGGAACTGCGAAACATAGCCAAAGCAAAGTTGTTGTACGACTACTTAGACCAATCTCAGCTTTATGAAAATCGAGTTGAAAAATCTTTCCGCTCGCGAATGAACGTTCCTTTTTACCTGCGAGATGAATCGCGAAATGATGCATTCTTGGCTGGCGCCAAGGCGCGTGGTTTGTTGCAACTCAAAGGTCACAAATCTGTTGGCGGCATGCGCGCCAGCATTTACAACGCCATCCCCCTAGAAGGGGTTGTGGCTCTGGTGTCTTACCTCAAAGACTTTGAAGCCACTCAGGCTTAAACACATATGACTCAACCCATTCAAACAGACGCTTTGGCCGACTTGCG
>JGI25917J50250_1000235_pt1 | contig 14594 bp, 16 predicted proteins | sample LauGreSBDMM110SN_4_FD_50250 | JGI IMG/M metagenome (IMG submission 50250) | reverse complement strand
ATAATTTTTCATTTTTATGGTTTTAACATTATTTTCAAAGGCTTTCAAATTCTCGTTTTGTAGATAACAATCTTCGTCACCGTCGCTGTTCTGAACACATAATCCCACATATATATTTTGAGGATATTTCGCATTTGTGTATAAAGATTCCAACGTTCTGCTGCAGTAAAAATCGCGGTAACTGGCTATGCTTACAAAAATTGTTTTATTACTCATTCTTATAATATACAAGCATATTTATTTTACCAATAAATTTTAAGGCGAATTATACTAAATTTACATCTTGTATTGTTTTTTTGTCGGTCTTTAACGTTTCCGTAAAGGCGGTGCTATTTTGAACCAGTTCTTTAATTGAACGAAATTCTCTTGAAATCTCTGCTATTTGTTCTCTCAATTCTTGAATTTCACGTTGTTGACGAATTATTATTTCGTTATTTTCTAAATTTTCTGACCAAGACACTGACTTTTTTGATTTTTCTTCCGCAAGCTCCACAGAAATTTGCTGCGCTTCGACAGTAACGTCAATTTCGCCATTTATTTTAATAGTGTTGGGTTTTATATTTGGCGTCTCATTGATAGAAGTAAAATTCGAAGATCTCATAATATTTTGTAGTTCTTGCTCACGTTGTTGTGTGTGTTGTTTTATTAATTCTTCCATATTTGATATGGCTTCGTCTTTTACTACTTCCTCGAATTTAATTTCCGGCGGCAACGGTCTGGCTACCATTTGTTCATATTGTTTCTGACGTTCATTAAATTGCATATTATACACCTCTTGTTTATTCAAACTATCTTGTGATACATTACGTGTATATGTAGTAATTGGTTCTTCCTTTACATATTTTTTCTCTACTTGGGTTGGCACAACGGGCGGAGGAGATCTTGTTATAGTGACCGACGATTTCGCATTGAGCATTTCTTTGAGAATATTTATCATATTTCGTATTACTTCTCGATTAAAATTTAATAGTTGTTCGTTTGAAAAATTACGGTTACGGTTTTCATTATAGTATCTTTCTATGATGTTACGAAACCATGCTTCGCGGTAAGGGCTGCCTAACGGATAAATATGATTAAAAATGGCTTGATTGGATATGATACCCCATAATAATTTTTGGTTTTCTGGGTGAATAAATGCGGACATTAGTAAATTATTTAATAAGTATATTATGAAATAATATTTATGTTGATTGCGTAGGGATTAATAATACTCATTTTTTCGATTTCTTAGATTTATTTTTATTTGATTTTCTTTTTTTGGATCCCTTACCATGTTTATTCTTTTTAGAACCGCCGGCTTGGGCTGGTGTGACGGAATTATTATTAACTTCATCCACCGGCGTTACGGTTTTAATTTCATTACTCTTATCAGGAGAAGGACTGCTGTTTGATCCAAACAATCTAGAGAAATAATCAGTTACTGCACTAAACATTCCTGACATTAAGAATATATAGTATGAATATATTTAAACTTTACGCTTTCTAGTTTTACGCACCTTGGATTTGGACTTTTTTGCGCCTCCAATTTTATTATATTTTGCGACATTAGATTTGACTTCAGTACTAAAACTTGGTGTTATTTTATTAGGGTCCTGTTGCGTTTCATTCGGTTTAGTATTAACAACGTTTCGTATTTGTTTTACTAAATTGGTTAGTTCAAAATCGACTTGATCAAATCCGCTTGGCATTATTTTTCCAAATGTACTCACCCAGAAATTACCGAGATAAGATCCATTCGAGTTTTTATATTGTGTCGGAAACCATGTAAATTTTGTAGTAATGGTATTTTTATCTGTTGACATATGAAATATACTATACTATAGGCATAAAATATTTCGCTGTGTTAGTTACTATTAAAATATACTTTTCTATAGTTGAATATGTATTTATCAGGGATGCGTTTTTTCTTAAACATCTGTATTAGTTGATTGTGCGTGTACGTTTTTTTACCTATTTTCTTCGTTAACATTGTGATTAAAAAGAAGAGCGAATACATTCCGCATTCGGTGTTACCCATTTGATGCTCAAACGGGGCATTTTCGTGGAATTGAAACGAAATTCCTATTTCTTTACCCTGCGTAATAACGCGATCCACAAACGCCTTTATTTCAGAAGGGACTTTATCACCGGCACTATCTAAAAAGAAGATGAATTTTTCCTGTATATTAATGTAAAGCGAAACCCAATGCGATCCGTCTTCGTTATGTTTATCTAAATTAAACACTACACCGATTTGAGTTTTTCCGTTACTTTGCTGCTGTTTCAGTGAAAACGTACATAACTCTTGCCAAACGCATTTTCCGCCCTTGCTTGGTGGTTTGGTGTCGAAGTCGATTGGTGTGGGTCCGATAAATTTGAACTCTTTGTGTTTTTCCTCGTACTGTTTAAGGACCTCTAAAATATCGAAATTAGATAACCACTCATCTGGGTTAGATTTCCATTCCGGTGGATGATCTGGCGCAAATGAAAGTTCATCAATCTGTTTTCGAAGCGGCGCGTCTTTGATCTCTTCTAACCAACAGTCTTCCTTATCACATGTTTGAATGCGACTTTTCAGCTCATGCCAAAGAAGATGAGGTGCGCCGACGGTTATTTTATTAGTTGGATGCTGTTCGTTATAAGATTGTTTTATCTTTTCGAGAACATCTTCGGTGAAACAACTTTCCGCAACTGGCGTTTTTCCTTCCACGATCGGATTACAGTTCATCTTCTTAAATGTTTTTGATTTCGTAGTGATTGTTTTACCTCCTTTTTGTTTCTTATATTTGGTTTTTGCCATTTAATTATAATGATAAAAAATAGAATTAAAAATTAATACTGTGATATTATATACTAAATGAACAATATTCGCCCTATCATTCGATCGGTCTTGAAAAGATGCACAAATGAATATTGTGATGTAAAATATTGGGAGGCATGTAAATTAAACAATCATTTAGCTTGTCCATCAGCTGATCGACGCGTGCTAACTGGATGGGTGGGCGAAATGCATACCAAATCCGTTGCTACAAATTTGGAGAATGCATTACACTCAAACGCCGATTTAAAGGATAAAATATAGTAGTAGGATATAGAATGAATTTTGGAGGAATAGATAAAGAAATATATAGCGAATTTAGTAAATTTTTTTATGCAGTGGGGTTCTTCAGTGAACTTATTATGATTATTTTGGTTTGTGCTTTATTATTTAATCAGCATTTTGATCTAATATTTTATGTTATTGGTATTAATATTAACGGGTTGATTAATCGTACATTAAAACCGTTATTGAAAGGTCGCCGCCCAAACGATCCAGTGAAATTTTTAGACTCCGAAAAATTCGTAAGGAATAGTAACGCGTATGGAATGCCGTCGGGACATAGTCAAAGCGTGTTCTTTTCTATTGTTTACCTTTATTTATGTACAAAACAATATGTTCCTTGGGTAATTTTGGGACTATGTATTGGTGCCTTGATGTTTTATGAAAGATGGGTTTTTCATAATCATACAGTGGCTCAATTGGTTGTAGGCGCGGCGCTTGGATGTGGTGTAGCGTATATTACAGTTTATGCAAAGGACTACATTAAGGATTATGTTAATTATATGAGAACAAACAAAATCCCGATTACTTTTCCTCCTCTAAAGTAAAATTATTTACGCGGACGAGAGAACATTTCCATGGTAAATGCATTAATGTCTTTTTCTTTTTTAAGAACACGATCTTTACCCCAAAACGATTTTGATGCAGAAGGCTCTTTGGGTTCTTCATCAATAGCACCAAACAACATGTCTTCGTCATTATCTTCATTATTTTGATTGTATTCGTTCGTGTTTTCCAATTCCTTCATTTCAAAATAACGAATGAGCGATTTCATATATATATCAAATCCTTCTTCAACCTCTTTAGTTATGCCGTCTTTTGGATTTTCAATAAGACGAGATGTAATATCAATAATGTCTACCGAATACTTACGTAATTTGGCCTTATATTCTTTGTGTTTTTCGTATTTTTCGGGATCGGTCTTAGATAAATACTTACTGTAGTGATTTTTATTGAGAAGTAGCTCGAGTGTCAGTTTATCAATATGATCGTTAGTTGAAGAAAGGGACGCGGGAGGTATAAATTCTTCATGTTCACTCATATACAATAGGTCGTTAATTAGTTTTCATAGCAATTCGGCATAATTTCGCACGTATTATATAAATCCGTGATAAGTTTCTAAAATTGCAACATAATGATAACATTCGTTATTCATATTCATTATGAGGTTCGTTTTCATCATGAGGTTCGTTGTAAATAATACTATAAGAATTGTCTAAATTTATCACCATATGATAATATTGATCGGGAATATAAACCGCTTGTCCAGCGTATTGAACAAATATGAAAATATTTTTAATGTTATTTATCAAATTCATTCCATTTTTATCAAACCATTCTTTTGTGTCTTCTTCTATTTGTCCATATTTTGCGTAAATTCTTTTTAAATAAGAAGAATTGTGGGACGAGTTCGGAAATACGACCCATAATTTTTTCCCACAAATTAAAAAATTAACATTTGGGCCGTGATTATGTAAATGGGTTCCCGAATTTAAAGAACCAACAGAGATTACGATATTTAAATCGTCTGAATTTATAAAATACGCATTGGGCGCGGGTATGTAACTTGTGACAGTTTGAATTAATTCGCTGTTGTTTTTAACATAGTGAAAAATATAAAATTCATAACGTTTGTTTTTCATTTTCGATAAAAATGTAGACAGTTTCATTGTCCCTTTTTTCAAATTACTATTACCCGATTTACCGTAATCCAAATTATAATCTTTAAATAATTCAATAAAGCGACGCTTGGATAAAGTATTTGTTTTATCAAATACTATTGGTGTCTCGATAAATGATGGAATTGTTATTTCATTGTACCTGTTAATCTTTACGATTTTATGATTATTGTTGTAAACCTTTTTATATGCGTTTTCGTTAAGATTTGCAACATATTTTTTTAATAGTAAATCGCAGGTTAATAATAACAAAAATAACAAGGTAATCAATATTAAAATGTTAATGTAACCCATCATAGAAAATATTTATATTTTTATCCCGATTTTAAACCGGGATAGCTAAATGTAATCGCCGTTATATGTGAACCCGTAAGAATTTTCTAAATTGATTGCTGCGTGGTGTTGACCATAAGGGACATACACAGTTTCTCCCGACCTTTGAATAAAAATACAAAGATCTTGTAAGTTTTGCTTTAAATTTACATACTCTTTGGAAAACCAGTCTATTGTTTTATGTTTTTTGCAATAGTCGTAATAATTATTTTTACTTAAGTAAGCGTCATTGTTCGTTCCCTCTGGAAAAATTATCCATAATTTTTTACCCTCTATTAAATAATTAAGACTATAATCATGTCTGTGTAAATTTGTTCCGGTGTCTTTTGTGCCGGTGTATATAACAACTTTTGGGTAATCCTTTATAAAAAAAAGATCAGGAAAGGCGATTAAATTTTTGATAGCATTAACTTGTGGGGTATATTCGCGATTTATATCAAATAAATATTTGTCTGTATTATTATTCTCTACTTCTTTTAAAAAGTCTTTATACTTTATCTTTCCAATAGGAATATTGCTAATGCCGTCCTTTGCCCAATCTAAATAATAATTACCTAGTGCTTTCGTAAACGCATTTTTTGAGATACAATTTTTTACTTTAAAAAGTATGGGCGTGTTTGAATTTGTCGTAACCATTATATCATCATAGTTATTAACGTCGATGGTTTCATGAAGGTCTGTGCAAATGTTTTTATATTTGTCGTCAGTTTTGGCGTCATTGTTTATTTTAATAGCAATGTATTGTTCTACAATATCATAATCCATAATCACAATTAACACTAATAATGATGACACTAATATGATTAATACATATAATTCCATATATCTTAATCATATAAATCTCTATTGATTTTAACTAAATTTATTATTTCTTCTTTCTTGTTTGCTTTCGCACTTCTTTCTCGGCGGCTTTTTCTCGTTTGCGTGTCTCGCGATCTGCAATTTTCTGTTGTTTCTTTGCTTCTTTTTCAGCCGCTTTATCGGCGGCTTTCTTAAGCTTTGCGCTATCTTTTCCTAATAATTCACTTCTTGCCTTTTCAATTTCGCTATCAATATTGGCAGCGTACTTCTTCGCCAAACCATTTATCGTTTCGTCCTTAAATTCTTGTCGGAAGCCTTCCTGCTTACGTAATGTTTTACGCAACTTTTCTTCCGCCTTTTTAATCTTTTTGGCGTTTTTCTTTTCGTCGCTAATCGTTTTCTTCAAAGTTTTGCGTAATTTTACGTATATCTTTTCTCTCTTTTTCATAGTTTGTTTGATCGCTTTCTTTTCGAGTTGTACAGACGTATCAAGGTCTTTTTTCTTCATTTTTACCGCAGCGCGCATCGTTTTCTGTTCATCTTTCAGTACCATTTTAACTACACTTCGTTCCAAATCACTCAAGTTCGTTTTCAGTAGCTTCTTTATTTTCTGCACACGAGCCTTATAAATTTCCATATCGTTTTTCAGCGACATCTGTAACTGATCAATACGTTCATTGGCCAAATTGATTTCCATATCATATTCGATAACCGTTGGGTGTTGTTTCATGTTTTCGCGTAATTCGTTAGGGGTCTTTGTTACCTTTCCGCATTTGGTTCTCATCTGATAATAAGGCATGTTTGTATAGTCCTTGAATTCTTCTTCAAATTGTTCTCGATTACTGGTGATATCAGCCAATGCGTCCTTCTTGAATAAATTACGGTTCTTGATCTGTTCGCGAAGTTCCTTGATGTTCTCTTTTATTTTTGTCATATGTTCTTTGGCTTCCGCCACAAGTTCTCGAATATTCGATTTTACAATACTGTCGCACGATTTTTTTAATTTCGGGTCGTCAATATTTTGGCATTTTTCTTTTAAGTGACTGAACGCGTTTTTGTCCACTTCATTGATTTCGCCTTGTAATTTCTCATTGTTTTCGACAATTTTATTTTTCAATGCCTCGATGTCACTTTCCGCATATTGACGAACCACAGTTTTATCGAATTTTTCTACATTACCGAGATCTTCTACGATCGGCACCTCAATTGATTTTATTATGGGCTGTGAGAACTGACGCGCGTCCTTTTCGCGGTTCAAATAACTAATATGTCCGGCGATTTCGTTCAAAAATCGTTCACGACCATATTCCGAAAACGTTCCATCCTCTTCCAAATATACTCTACGAAATGCGTCGAATTGATATTCGATTTGTTGATAGGGCGACTTAAATAAGTTAATGAGTTGTATCATTTCCATCGGTTGGCGTGCCACAGGAGTGGCCGTCATAAGTAGCAACTTTACCGAATTTTTACCGGACACGCTATAGGACTTCATGACAGCGCGATGAAACGCGTCCATATCGGGCTGTTCTATCTCCGAAAGTCCGCCGCCGTATAACTTATGCGCCTCATCTATAATAAGCAAGGTCTTCTGAAGAGGATCTGCTTCTCCATTCATTTTGACCAGGGTCTTATAAAACGCATTCTTTTTAGCCACCAAATTACTGAATTGTTTATAGGACATCGGGCGAATTCGCCAAGACTTGGACATCAATTTCATTCTTTTCTTCATATCTGATGGAATTGTAAACGCGTCGTTTTCCATACGATCACGAATGTTCTCATTACATACTTGTTCAAACATATTTTTCCAGATGTCGTTTTTTAGCGTGGTTCGAGTGACCCATAATATTGTGTAATTCTGTTTTTCAAACGTCGATGTTGCGGTCGCTATTGCTGTGCATGTTTTTCCCGTACCTACGGAATGCCAAAGTAACATCCCTTTCAACGGATTTTCGGGAGTAAAATAATGACGCACAAAATCCTGTGTAGGCGTATAGGTAATTACATTTCCTCCACCCGCCTGTTTTTCAATACAAAGGTTCTCCATTTTCACCGGATCCCACGCAAACTGAGAAAAGTTCTGGTTGATGTATTGTTTTGTTTCCTCATGACCCTTTTGCTTTACTCCATCGGCGCCGATCAAGATCTCGAGCGATCCATCGTCTCGTGTATTCACAATGAGGGGTGGTAAATCATGACGTATACGTAATGTCTGGCGTTTGGCTCCTCCATAAACAAATTCGGCTCCTTCCGGTAAATCCTCTTCCGCATATTCATCGGGAATAGAGAACAAATGAACGTTTTTATTAAGATCGTAGTCAACAGATCCGACCACACAAGTTTTCTCAAGATCATGTGAGAAATTTAATTGTCGGATATCCAAATTCATGGACTTCAAATACAATTCCATCGCCCCGCTTGTCCCCAAAAAGCCCGCCCTTAATTTGTCATGGAACTCGAGATCGTATATAAAAACATGGAGCGGCCATCCGTGCGTAGGATGGAATTCGAGACCTTTCTGTCCACATGTTCTCGTTCCACGACCAATAACTTGTTTTTGATCCGCAGCGACAACCGATGGTTCGAATATATGTACGTATTTGATATCAAATAAATCAATTCCCTCTTTAAACCCACTATCCATAACCATAATACGAATAAGTTCGCCGTTTACGTTATCGGGACGTTGGTTGAATTTCTGTAATATGGCTTTTTTCATCGCGACGCTAATTGCCTGATCAAATACACCACCTGAACATAACAGATAGAGGTTTTTATTCTTGGTTTTCGAGAGGTCGGCGTCACTCAAAAATTCTAATGGTCCAAATTTCTTCTTTTTTGCGTTTTCTTTTTCCTTGGCCGTATATCCGCAATGAAATCCATTGGCGATAAGTCCAGAAGCCAATAATTTCGCACCAGCCGAACTTGATTTCAGATCGGAAAATACAAAATGCTTGAAGAGTTTACCATGTTTTTGCATATCTTTTTTGTCTAAATCCTTTATTTTTTTTAGGAGGGCGGCCAACTTCGGTGAAACTCGTTTTACATCATTTAGTAATGTGTCCGGTGAAAAATCCAAAGTATCGAATTTATAGTCGTTCTTGCTTTTACCTATGTTTGATTTTTTTCGAACACACTCCGGATCAAATGTTGTAATTTTGCGCTCTTCAATTGTCTTTTCCAAATCATGTATCTCAGTCATTATTGGATAAAATATAAAATATGGGGATATAATATATTGGTGTAATATAAAATGAGTTCTGTTCCGATGACTTCGATGACTTTTAACTTACCAACTTCAAGTGCTAATTTAGGAGGACCCTACCAGGGGTATTCTCCGCAACAAACTCTCGGAAATTTTAAGAGTGCCGAGCAGAGCATGACGCGCAAAATTTTGCGCAGTGCTTGGAATACCCAGAACGCAACCGGCACAATAAATGGCTACAAGCGCGTTATTACTCCCTTTCGCGCAGTAAACAATTTAGGTGATTTTTTGTCGCGCAAACAGTACGTTTGTGGCGGATCGAACCAGGTAAACAAGACGTTCCCTGGGCGTCAAGGACCTATAGGTAGCATTCTTTCGCGCTGTGACAACACAGGTGTTCCTGCCGGCGCAGGAAACATGCGTTTCGTTTCCGATTCATCCGATTATATTACATATAAAAAACAACGCGCAATGAACCAGAATTATAATGACTTGAAGAACGGAGGCGANGAGAGCCATGCTTCTTGNGTAGCTTTCAGACGTGTTCAAATGTAATTCCTATAATGATGTATAAAAATTATGTTGCTGAATATTATTTTCGTAACATAATTTATAATATGTACAAGTATTTAGCCGAATATTTCGCGTCACTTCTTTTCGTCTACATTGTTCTTGCTACGGGCAATCCTTTGGCGATTGGTGCCACACTTTCATTAGTATTGTTATTCACCACCAATGTTTCCAAAGGTTATGCCAATCCTTCGGTATCCATTGTCATGGCATCTGCCGGTCAGATCTCAACAAGCGACTTAGTCCCCTATGTTCTAGCACAGATATTTGGTGGGTTAACTGCTCTTGAGATCTACAAACGCTATCAGCTCTAAGGCAGGGAACCTACGTTTCCCCTGCGACCCCTCCCTTATTCTGGAGATAATTTGAAATAACCTCTGAAAATTGGATCAGAAGTTATTTATTTAAGGGAGGGGTCGCAGAGGAACCGTAGGTTCCCTGCTCTAGCGGTCTATCATTCGATAAACAACATATAACGCGACAACCGAAAGAGAAGCGAAATAAAATTGGCAAATTTTATCTTTGGTAAGAAGTGCTACTATTGCGGCATTTGGTCCTGCGGGACCGTTTTCGATTTCTATTTTTTCATTTATTTTCTTAAAAATACGTTTATGCACCCGTTTCTTGGGTGCACTTTTCATAGGATCAATATCCAAATTAGTGTCTAATGGTTTATCTACGGCGAAACTACCAAAACAAGACGTCGGCGATTTATTTAATATGTCAATACCATTTTGTTTTTGTGCGATAATTTTTCCATTTCCTAAAGATTGTATATTCATTGTATACAATGAATATACAAATTATTTTCATAACTTGACAAAATAGATATAAAGATATTTTGCCAGATTAGATAGAGTGATGTGTGGTATTTTTGCTTTACTAAATGACGATAACCGTTACTTAACAAAACAATATATAACCGAACAGTTTGAAAAAGGAAAGGGTCGTGGTCCGGAATTTTCCAGATTGGCGTCCGTTATGGTGAAGTCCCTTTTTGGATTTCATCGTTTATCCATCAATGGATTGAACCCCAAATCTCATCAACCGCTTATTATTGGAGAAGTCGCACTAATCTGTAATGGTGAAATTTATAATTATAAAGAACTCTATAAAATGATGGGTGTGGTTCCCAATACTGGATCCGATTGTGAAGTTATTCTACATCTATATTTGAAATACGGAATGGACCAAACTCTTCAGCTGTTGGATGGCGTTTTCGCCTTTGCATTAGTGGATTATCGTATGTCTAGCGAAACAGCGAAGATGTATATTGCAAGGGATCCTTATGGTGTTCGACCGTTATATGTAATGAAAAACGATCAAAAAATGATACAAGAAGATAAAGATATTCTTTATGGTTTTGCGTCGGAAATGAAAATGCTTTCCGATATATGTAATGTAACAAACGCTGAGATGAAAAAAAAAGTAAATGTGCGACTTAAATATAGAGTACAAAACGATATTTCGTCGAATTTTAATGAAGACGATCAATACACGGAATACAACATCGAACAATTTCAACCAGGTAGCTATTCTCTATATGAGCTTGGATTTAAAGTTTATTCTTATTGGGAGTTGAAGAAAGAATATGTGCGATATCATTCCACGGGGTTTCATTCCGTTATACCTAGAAATGATCATTCGAGCACGCTCCCTGCTGTTCTAGAAAACATTAGATCTTATTTGACTGCCGCCGTCTATAAGCGATGTTCTACGACTGAACGTCCAATTGCCTGTCTTTTGTCGGGTGGTCTAGATAGTAGTTTAATTGCAGCATTAGTAAACGAATACCATGTTTCGCGTGGTTTGCCTATTTTGGAAACCTATAGTATTGGATTAGTCGGATCGGAAGATCTTAAATACGCCCGTATTGTGGCCGACTATCTCGGAACAAAACATACGGAAATTGTATTGACTGAGGAAGACTTTTTGACCGCGATACCGAGCGTCATTAAGGCCATCGAAAGTTATGATACCACATCGGTTCGCGCGAGCATTGGAAACTGGAAATTGGGCGAATACATTTCACAACATAGCGAAGCCAAGGTGATTTTCAATGGAGATGGTTCGGATGAGCTATGCGGCGGATATTTGTATATGCATAAAGCACCCGATAGTCTGGAGTTTGATCGTGAATGTCGCCGACTATTGAACGATATTTATTTATATGACGTGTTACGATCGGATAAGTCAATATCCAGTCATGGTTTGGAACCCAGGACGCCATTTTTGGATCGTGCGTGGGTACAATATTATTTATCCATTCCGTTGGAGTTACGAGACCATCGTGCAAACCAACAATGCGAAAAGTTTTTGCTGAGAAGTGCTTTTGATGGAGGCGAGAAACCACTTTTGCCCGCTGAAGTTCTTTGGCGGCGTAAGGAAGCGTTTAGTGACGGCGTTTCAAAGACGTCGCGTTCCTTGTATGAGATTATTCAGGAATATGCGGACGCGCGGTTTATTGAGGATGACTACCGAGAATATAAAATTGGTGTTCGAACAGAAGATACGATTGAAGGTATTGTGTTATTGAATGATAAAATGCGCGGCGTCAATGATCATTTGATGCCTGTTACGACGGAACAGTATTATTATCGTAAAATCTTTGAACAATATTATCCTGGAATGGGTAAAATTGTGCCGTATTTTTGGATGCCGAAATATGTCAACGCAAAAGACGCGAGTGCGAGAACATTAGATATTTATTCATTTCGAACAAATCATTTGTCCGGGAACACACAATTGTGGTGAAGGAATACATACTGGTGCTACAGGAGTAGTGGTAGTAATTAAACGACAGGACCAAGGGCTCGTGCACGTTCGTCTTGTCGTAGTCCGTGGCTGCTGGGGAGTGCAGATCGGCGCGGTCGGAGAACATATTGGCGCGCCAACCGTACAGGAAGGCTGTCCAAAAATTCCTCCTTCTTGAAATCCTTCTAGCTTAAGACGATAAACAAATTTATGAGTAAAATAGTAAACTAAAGCAAAAAGCGTAGCGTGTGTAAATGTGACTAAATATTTGGATCCTTTAGCCGGAATTCTAAATATAACGCCAGGCACAAACGCAAAAAACAAAAGTGCAGAAAATATTGTCGATAATAAATTCATTTATGTATATTATTTATTTACATTATTTTTTGGAGGTCAGTTTTTCTCAATTCTGAGACATTTAGTAAATTATTTACTCATGAATATATATAATGTTGAAAAGTTTCCCAATTGTTAAGGTGATTAAGAAAAACTGGAAAGTAATAGCGCTTTTATTGCTATTGTTAGTTGTCGCGTTGGTTATCTTAGGGCTTTATCCGAAAATCCAGGAAGGGGCGTCAAATCCTTTTGTTCAAACCGACGCTACAACAAATACTGCCACTATTCTCGCAAAGGGTGCTAAAGGCGATTTAACAATTGTTAGTTTGGGATTATCAAATGCTGCTGCACATCCAGTTGCTACAATTGCTCAAGAAGGCGATAAATATAAGATCTCAAATTTACTACCAAATATCAGATATAACGTTAATGTAAAAGATGCGAGCGGCAATGATTACGCAGGCAAAATAATTACACTTCCTGACGATAAAAGTATTACTCCGCCTACGTTTTTATCGAACGATTTACAAAATACGTATTCTCAATTAGACGCAACCGGCAATGTAGTGTGTTGTATAAAATTTGATGCAGGCGTTGATCTTCCTTATGAAAAAACAGTTGGAGGTGACAAATCTGGATTTATTATTACGTCGTTTACAATAACCGATCCTTCGAAAAAAACATACCCTAATAAAATAATAACAAATCCGGATACAGGAGAACCAGGTTGGTGTCAAGTTACTGGTTTTAACGAACCTGGAAAAAAATACGAAATAGCAGTTTCTTCCACAACTAATTTAAAAGGTCTTCTTAATACCGTATACTCATCTGCATTTAACAAAAAGGGGAAACCGGATACACTAGTTAGCTCCACGTCAGAGAAAATAATTGTTTATACAGCCCCTGTTGCTGTAACAAATATTAATTGCGTAATTAGCAAAACGGCGCCATACAAAGCCACTGTAACATTTGATACAAAGAATGGAAGCGATACTTCTTATGCAACATCGTTAAACTGTAAAGGATCTTCAATGAAAGAGTTTAAGGCAACTGTTGCCAACGGAAAAGGAACAATTATAATTGATAATATTCCAGCAGGCGTCAATTATCCAAGTATTATAATTAATTCTATGGTAAATTGCAATTCAACAAATTCTGCACCCACAGACGGGACAAATGATTGTTCGTCCGTGTGTAATCTAACTATTCCTTCTAATAAAAAATACAAGAAGAAATCAACAGACAATTTAAATAATATTGCCGAACCCTCAAAATCTACGTTTGCCGTAACCACACCTAAGTAATTTAATCATATCACAATAATATTTATGTTTATCAAAAATATTATTATATCTAGAAATCAGCGCTGAAATCAAAGACGTCCTTATCTACCGTCTTATTTGCCAATGCGTATTCCGAATTGGTGCGCTCGAAAAAGTTCACCTTTGTCTCAATACTAATCAACTCCATGAAATCAAAAGGATTGGCCGAGTTATAGATCTTATCATATCCCAACTGAAGACACAAACGATCCGCGACAAACTCAATATATTGCGTCATCAGCTTTGAGTTCATACCAATCATACGGCAGGGAATCGCCTCTGTAATAAACTCCTTCTCAATCTCCACTGCCTCCTTGATAATCTCATAGATACGCGATTTATTGAGCTTTCTCTCTAACTTACTATATAACAAAACTGCGAACTCTGTATGAAGCGCCTCATCACGAGAGATCAACTCATTGGAAAACGTCAATCCGGCCATCAATCCGCGCTTTTTGATCCAATAAATACACGCAAACGAAGATGAGAAAAACAAACCCTCGATAACGGCG
>JGI25917J50250_1000234_pt1 | contig 14617 bp, 10 predicted proteins | sample LauGreSBDMM110SN_4_FD_50250 | JGI IMG/M metagenome (IMG submission 50250) | reverse complement strand
TCACCTCGCGTTGGACTTGCAATGCTTCCGATCATGCTTCTTCTTGGGTACATAATTCTGACAATCGGAAAAGGTCGACTCTCTGCAGCTAATGATCTACCCACAGATGAAGAAGATTTAGCTGCAATGGCTAATAACTCTCCCGCAATTAAATAGCTTCAAGCGCAAATATTTTTAATGCGCGGCTTCGTTCCAACTCTTACCAATTCCGACGCTAACATCTAGCGGTGCTTTTAGCGGATATGCCGCCGCCATCTCGCGTCGCACTAAAGCTGTGAGTTTTTCTTCTTCTCCCGCCATCACTTCTAGAATCAATTCATCGTGTACCTGTAAAAGCAGACGTGATTGCAGTCTCTCTGTAATGAGCGCTCTCTGCACATTGAGCATTGCCTGCTTAATAATGTCTGCGGCCGATCCCTGGATCGGAGCATTTAGCGCCATGCGTTCTGCGATCTCGCGACGTTGGCGGTTATCGTGCAGCAAATCTGGCAGATACCGACGGCGCCCCATCACTGTTTCGGTATAACCAACTTTACGGGCCTCAACAACAACGCTACTTAAGTAGTCACGGATCCCACCGAAACGTAAAAAGTACTTATCCATTAACTCCTGAGCCGCCGGTGGTGAAAGATCTAACTGAATCGCCAAACCGTAGGCGCTAAGTCCATATGCCAATCCATATGACATCGCCTTTATCTGGCGGCGCATCTCTGGATCGACATCAACTGCTGCAACTCCAAAGACTAAAGCTGCAACTGTGGCATGTAAATCTTCACCGCTTTCAAATGCAGCAAGTAGCCCTGCATCGTTAGATAAATGAGCCATAATGCGCATTTCAATCTGGCTGTAATCCGCAGTTAGTAAAGAGATGTAACCAGCGCCCGCAACAAATGTGTTTCGAATACTTCGCCCTTCCTCAGTGCGCACCGGAATATTCTGCAAGTTAGGGCCTACCGAAGATAAGCGACCAGTAGCAGCAACAGTTTGTGCAAAGTGGGTGTGGATTCGCCCATCAGAACCAATTTCTGCGATCAAACCTTCCACTGTTGTGCCAAGTTTTTTGGTTTCACGAATACGTAATAGTGATTCCAAAAGAGGATGTTTAGTCTTCTCAAAGAGCCAGTTAAGCGCTTCTGCATCGGTAGTAAATCCAGTTTTAATCTTCTTCGTCTTGGGCAGATTTAATTCATCAAATAGGACAACTTGCAGCTGCTTAGGCGATGCCACATTAAATTCGTGGCCCGCGGCAAGGTGGGCTGCCTTGGTTTCACGCGCAACTTCACCTTCAAAGAAGGTAGCCAGCATCTCTAACTCTTTGCGATCAACTGAAATTCCACGATTCTCCATAACTGCTAAGAGTTGGGCTATGGGAAGCTCAAGATCAGAAAATAGCGGCAGGACGCCACGATCGCGCATCTCAGTCTCCAAAGATTTACGTAAGGTGAATAGGACTGCTGCGCTAGTTAATAACTCTTGTTCGGCAGATGATGAATCTATCGTTGCGCCATCACCCCAACGTTCTAGCAGATCACTTAAATTTTGGGCCCGAACTCCAGGATTGACGAGATAGGCCGCTAATGCGGTATCAAAGATAACTCCGTCAAAAAGATTCTCGCGGGCCAAAGATTTTGCATCGTGGGCGATCTTCGGGATCTTTACATCCTGAGCCCACTCCCCCATCTGTGATGAGTGAATTAAATGCACATCCGTTGGCGAAAATGCGATGGCGTATCGTTGCAGTTTCTCTTCGTGCATTTCAAAGGCGATAGCAATCTCACCTTTATGTGCTGCTATTCGAAGGCTAAGTTCGGCTGGAGTTAAAACACTGCCTTCTGCGACAGGTGCAAAGAGTATGAATTCATCAGCGACTTCCTCCTTCTTGACTACAGAATCTGGGTTAAGAATTGGCTTAAGCCGATCCTTCAACGTCCGAAATTCGAGTTGCTCAAATAACTTGGTTAAATCTGCCTCAACCACTCCTGACCAAGCCAAGGCATCAACTCGGTAATCGATAGGAGCATCGTGGACGAGCTGGGTAAGTTCGCGGTTGCGAATAACATCATCGAGGTTATCGCGCAACGATTGCCCAACTTTGCCGGCTAACTTATCTACATTTGCAATTAGATCTTGAAGAGATCCATATTCCACAATCCACTTAGCCGCAGTTTTTTCGCCGACTCCTGGAACCGATGGCAAGTTATCACTGGGGTCTCCGCGAAGCGCCGCAAAGTCTGGATACTGATCTGGCGACATCCCATACTTCTCTTGCACCACAGCAGGCGTCATCCGCGCCATTTCAGAGACACCGCGCTTCGGGTAAAGTACCGTTGTTCTCTCTGTTACCAATTGAAAACTGTCACGATCGCCGGTGCAGATCAAAACCTCTGCGCCTTCGCGCTCTGCTTGCTTAGTAATAGTCGCGATGAGGTCATCGGCTTCATACCCTTCTAAGGCAAACTGGGTAATCCCAAAACCTTTAACTAAATCATTTAAATAGGACATCTGCGAACGAAATTCATCAGGTGTCTTGGCGCGATTTGCCTTGTAATCAGGAAAAATATCGGTGCGAAATGTTTTGCGCGAGACATCGAAGGCAACGGCAACGTGCGTTGGTTTCTCATCCTTTAAGAGAGAGATCAGCATCGTGGCAAAGCCATAGATCGCGTTGGTGTGCTGGCCTTGCGCTGTAGTGAAATTTTCGGCAGGAAGGGCGAAGAAGGCCCGATATGCCATTGAATGACCATCGATTAGGAGCAATCGCTTCTGAGCCATGGCGTCATCCTAGAGAAGTACTCGTTAACAAGTTACTATTTCGAACTATGACGCAGCCNGAAAATACTCCGAACTATTTAGAATTGATCCGCGAACGTGGAAGCGGCGCCCTAGATAAGAAAATGGGAATCGAGATTTTAGAGGCATCCCCTCAACGCTTAGTTGGACGAATGCCAGTTGAGGGAAATACCCAACCAATCGGATTGCTACACGGCGGTGCCAGCGTTGTTCTCGCCGAGTCTTTAGGCTCTGTTGGAACACAACTTCACGCCGGTCCAAATCGAAAAATTGTGGGCGTTGATATCAATGCCACACATCACAAATCAGCGACGTCAGGTTTTGTTACTGGGGTCGCAACAGCAGTCTCCTTGGGCAAGACCCTGTGCTCCTATGAAATTGTGATCACAAATGAGGCTGGCCAAAGAACATGCACGGCCCGAATTACCTGCCTAATCCTTGCCGAGGTCTCAGTCGGTTAGTTAAGGTTAGCCGCTTAGCGCAATCAAGACCTTGGCGCCAGTACGCACCAATGTGGCACCAAGCCATAGGATGCGGCATCCAATGATCGATGCACTGAAAAAAAGATGTGGGGTGTGACTTGAACTTTGCAAGGAAGAAGACGAGCGCCCGCTTCATGCTCTCGTTAATCACCATACTAAGTGCAGCAGCTGGTATCTCTCTGGCTGCAGAACCTGCACACGCTGCAGATGCACCGACCAAACTTTACGGAGTTGTTACAGGTTCTAACGAACAACCGCTTGCCGGAGTGGGTTTATCAATTCAAGGTCCAGATGGCTTTAGCGCTGAGATTAAAACCGATTCACTTGGTGCTTGGGAAGTTCTTATTCCAACTAAAGGCACATATAGCGCGACAATCAATGAGGGTGATCTTCCTTCTGGGCAAGCGCTAACTGATCCAACAAAAGGAACCGTCAAGGCAAATGTTTTCATGCTTGGTGTGGAGCTTCGGCTTCTCTTTCCTGTAGGACCAGGAGTTGAGAAAGCCACAATGCTGGAACGTTCGGCCCAATTAACAGTAGATGGATTAATTCTGGGACTTATCATTGCACTGGCTGCCTTGGGGCTAAACCTAATTTTTGGAACAACTGGGCTAACAAACTTTGCCCACGGTGAGATATTAACCTTTGCCGGACTCCTTACATATTACTTTAGCGCCATAGCAAAACTACCGGTTCTTTTAGCCGCACCGATTGCAGTTTTGCTCAGCGCATTCATCTCAGGATTTTTGCAGGATAGATACCTGTGGAAACCCCTGCGCAAACGTGGAACCGGGTTAATTGCAATGCTGGTTGTTTCAATTGGATTTGCAATCTTTTTGCGTTATTTCTTCCTTTTCCTCTTTGGCGGAGATACAAGACAACTTCCACAGTATGCAGGACAAGCCGGGCTTGAACTTGGCCTCGTCAATATCACTCCAAAATCAATTCTTACAACTGTCATTGGAATCGGATTTATTGTTTTTGCAACGTTATGGCTCCTTCGTACCCGAATGGGTAAGGCGAGCAGGGCTGTTGCAGATAATCCCGCTCTAGCTTCAGCTTCCGGAATTGATGTACAAAAAGTTATTCGCGCGGTGTGGATCTTGGGTGCCGCCCTGGCTGGTTATGCGGGTGTCATTGTTACCGTTAATCAAGGGGTCAGCTTCCTAATGGGACAGGACATGCTCCTGCTGATATTTGCAGCCGTAACATTAGGTGGATTAGGTACCGCTAATGGAGCACTTGTTGGCTCCTTGATCATTGGTCTCTTCGTTCAGTTATCAACGCTATTTATTCCTACTGAGTTGAAGTATGTAGGTGCGTTGATAGTTCTTATCTTGATTTTGATTGTTCGCCCGCAGGGAATTTTGGGTCGGAAAGAGAGGATTGGCTAAATGGATATTCTCTTTATTATTCAACAAACTTTAAGTGCAACTCTTGGAGTTAATGCGATCATATTTGCGCTAGCTGCAATTGGTTTAAATATGCACTTTGGTTACACCGGCTTGCTCAACTTCGGTCAGGCTGGCTTTCTAGCCATTGGCGCTTACAGTGTGGCGGTTCCAGTTATCTCATTTGGGATTTCGTTGTGGATCGCACTTTTGATTGGAATTGTTAACTCGATTCTCTTCGCTCTCCTTCTCGGAGTTCCGACTTTAAGGTTACGGGCTGACTATCTTGCGATTGTAACGATCGCTGCCGCCGAAATCGTTCGACAGATTGCGCGCTCGGCCACATTCAATGAATCACTCGGTGGATCCGATGGAATAACTGGAAAATTCGGTAAGGAGTTCTTTGACCTTAATCCGTTTAAAGAAGGCCTTATCACTCCTATCCTTCGCTTTAATGGAAACGATCTCTGGGTTGTAATAACTGGTTGGATTCTTGTAGCGATCATTACTTTCATTATGTGGGTTATGGTCAACTCACCATGGGGTCGGGTTATGCGCGCCATCCGTGAGGATGAGGATGCTGTCCGCTCACTCGGTAAGAACGTCTACCTTTACAAAATGCAATCTCTGATCATCGGTGGCGTCATTGGATCCGTGGGTGGCTTTGTATATGCCCTATCGCGACAGTCAGTCCAACCAGATAACTACGGAACAGCGCTAACTTTCTTTGCATACACGGTACTTATCCTGGGCGGCGCTGCAAGAGTCTTTGCACCTATCGTGGGCGCAATGATTTTCTGGTTCCTGATCGTATTTATTGAACAAATTCTTCGTGCGGGAGTAAATTCAAACTTGATTCCGGATTGGCTCATTGGTGTAAATCAAGTCGGACAGATTCGATTCATGCTGATGGGTCTTGGATTAATGCTCCTGATGATCTTTAGACCACAAGGAATATTTGGTGATAAGAAGGAGTTGGCACTCGATGCAAAAGCGTAACTCCGGGGCAGACTTCGCCTTAACTACTTCGCAAACTCCTGGATCTTCAAAACCTGATCCAATTTTGATCGCAGATAAGATCACGCGCCAGTTCGGCGGATTAACCGCCGTTAACGTTAATCACGTTGAGATACAACGCGGCTCAATTACTGCACTTATCGGCCCAAATGGCGCCGGTAAAACTACCTTCTTTAATCTTCTTACTGGCTATGACTCCCCTAATTCAGGTACATGGAGTTTTAACGGCAAGGCGCTCAATGGAATTCCACCACATAAAGTTGCCAGACTTGGAATGGTACGGACCTTTCAATTAACCAAAGCTCTCTATCGATTAACAGTTATGGAAAATATGTTGCTCGGCGCTAGAGGGCAAAAGGGGGAATCGGTTCTTCTCTCAGTATTTCCTTGGATCTGGCGCGCGCAAGAGGCGCAGATCCAGATAAAAGCTACATCTATCCTCAAAAAATTTAAACTTATTGAAAAGCAAGATGATTTTGCTGCAGCTCTGTCTGGCGGTCAGAGAAAACTTTTAGAAATGGCCAGGGCGCTAATGGTTGAGCCAGAAATGGTGATGCTCGATGAGCCAATGGCTGGTGTAAACCCTGCACTAAAACAATCTCTCTTAGAACATATCAAAGATTTACGCAGTGAGGGAAAGACCGTTCTCTTCGTTGAACACGACATGGATATGGTTCACGAGATTAGCGACTGGGTAATTGTTATGGCCCAGGGCGAAATTATCGCAGAGGGTACTCCCGCAAGCGTTATGGGGAATTCTCAGGTAATCGAAGCCTACTTAGGCGCTCATCACGATACAGATTTATCAAGTGAAGGGGCGTGAGTAATGAGTTCATCTGAGACTACAGCGCTGGTTTCTGCGACGGATTTAGTAGCTGGCTACCTACCGGGAATCAATATTCTTAATGGCTGTAACTTGTATGCCAATAAAGGAGAACTCGTTGGCATCATTGGTCCCAATGGAGCGGGTAAGTCAACGTTGCTCAAGGCCTTATTCGGTCTTGTAAAAATACGTGAAGGTAACGTCACTCTCGCTGGTGAAGAGATTACCAATATGAGAGCCGACCAATTAGTCGCTCGAGGTATAGGTTTCGTTCCTCAAAGTAATAATGTCTTCCCATCTTTAACGATTGAGGAAAACCTTCAGATGGGTGCATTCCAATCTCCTGATGAATTCTCGGAGCGCTTTGACTTTGTCACCGATCTATTCCCAACTCTTAGAACTCGTCGCAAGCAGAGAGCTGGATCTCTATCTGGTGGTGAGCGCCAGATGGTGGCAATGGGTAGAGCCTTGATGATGAACCCTTCCGTGCTTTTACTAGATGAACCAAGTGCTGGACTATCTCCTGCCTTACAGGACGAAGTTTTTGTTCGTGTTCGTGAGATCAATAAAATTGGTGTTACGGTAATTATGGTTGAACAGAATGCACGCAGATGCCTGCAGATCGTTGATCGAGGTTATGTTTTAGATCAAGGAAAGAATGCTTATGAGGGAACCGGTAAGTCGCTTTCAACGGATCCTAAAGTTATTGAACTCTACCTAGGAACTCTGGCTAAAAAGTAACTCATCCTTATTCTTTAGATATAAGAATGGCCCGCCGGTTAACCGGCGGGCCATTCTTACTATGTATTTAGCTAATTACTCGCCCGCTGGCACATCACCAGAGATGAACTCTGCTGGAAGCGCTACGTACTTGTCATTTGCTTCGTAAACATACACACCCATTGTTGCGTATGAAGGATCGCCATTGTCTGCGAACTCTATTGGACCAGAAACACCGTCATAGTCGATNTCTGTTCCTTCTTCGATGAGAGCCTTGCACTCAGCAAAGGTTGTGCACTTTGTGCCATCCTTTGAAACAGATACTAGGTTGTCACGGATGGTCTTACCATCTGTTGCTCCACCTTGTTCTGCTGCAAGTGCGATCAAAACTACTGCGTCGTATGACTCAGCAGCATATGAGAAGTCTGTCAAAGCTGGATCTACTGAAAGTAGACGCTCCTGCAAACTTCCATCAGCCAAAACGCCAGGAAGGGTAGCCTTAACACCCTTCATGATTCCTGCAGGAAGATCCTTGTAAGCACCGCTTGAAAGGTTTCCATCTACTAGGTAAGTCTTAACCTTGTCAGGTCCGATTCCCTGCTTGATTAGCTCAGTGAAAATCTTTGCTGTCTCATCGAAGCCGATTATTGCAATCGCATCTGGCTTTGCAGCCTTTGCCTTTGCAACATCTGCTGAGAACTCAGCTGCCTGTGGGTTATAGACAATATTTGTTGATGTACCAGTAAATGCAGCCATTGCGTACTTAGCAAGACCATTACCGTATGCATCATCAAGGTTGAGAATTACAGCGTTTGTTGCGCCCTCTTTAGCCATCAACTGACCAAGAACTGCTCCCTGGAAAGTATCTGATGGAGCTGAGCGGAAGTAGTAACCGTCATCTGCATAGTTTGTGAAATCTGGTGATGTGTTTGCTGGTGAGAAGTGGACAATTCCAGCTCCTGCAATCTTGTCGATCACAGTAAATGAAACTCCAGATGATGCCGCACCAACAATTGCACTTACACCTGCTGCAATATGTGAGTCAGCAGTCTGCTGCGCGATATCAGTACTTGTATCTCCTGAATCACCACGAACGTGCTCAATATTTTCTCCAAGTACTCCACCTGCAGCGTTGATATCAGCAATAGCTAAATCAACTCCGGCAAACTCTGGGGGTCCGAGGAACGCTAGGCTGCCTGTCTCAGGCAATAATGAACCAATCTTTAGAGGACCAGATGCTGTTCCTCCACCACCGCAGCCAGCAAGAACTAAGCTAGCGACAGCAGTAGCAACCACGATGGCTGCCTTGTTGAATTTCTGCATGTTTTCTCCTTTAGTAAGTTCCGTTATCAAAGGTATCTAGATGACCTTCAAGAAGGGCTACCGAAGTATAACTAGCCATCAACTATTGGTAAACACCAATTTGCGCTCAAAAATGGGCTGATTCCAGATAAATTCACAAAATCTGGTCAGGAATTATGGCGCAGTTTGCCAAGATCATGTTGCTGGGGCGATTAAGAAGGAAACTGCTCTGCCTGCTTTGGGTCGATCACTGCCAAGGCCACTTCTTTCATTGTAAGCCTTCTATCCATCGCTGCCTTTTGAATCCATGAAAAAGCTTGTGGCTCACTCAAATTAAGGGCAGCCATTAAAATACCTTTGGCTTTGTCAATNATTTTGCGGGTCTCTAGCCGCTCGTGAAGATCGGCNACTTCATCAGCAAGTGATCGCATCTGCAAATGTCGACTGATAGCAATNTCGATTGCTGGAATCAGATCACCGATGGAAAATGGCTTAACAACNTAGGCCATTACTCCNGCATCACGNGCTCGNTCCACAAGTTCACGTTGCGAGAANGCNGTCAGCATCAATACTGGTGCGATTGCGATAATTTTTTCCGCTGCAGATATTCCATCGAGAATCGGCATCTTTACATCGAGAATTGCTAAATCAGGTTTATGTAATTGTGCTAATTCAATCGCTTGTGCTCCATCGGCAGCCTCAGCCACAACCTCGTAGCCTGCCTCACCCAGCATCTCAACTAAATCCATACGGATAAGCGCTTCATCTTCGGCAACGAGAATTCTGATCCGGGATGTTGTCGTACTACTTGTTGAGTTCATGTGCCTCGAGTCGGATTCGAACCGACACTATGCAGTGTTTGAGACTGCCCTCTCTACCGTTGGAGTACCGAGGCCTTCAACTGCAAATCTTAACGGTAAGCAGGAGCCGCGCCACCCACTGCATCGCCTACGCGATGAACGCGCATCGCATTGGTTGAGCCTGGGATTCCGGGAGGCGATCCAGCGACAATTACAACTAGCTCGCCTTCTTTGCAGCGCTTTGACTTAAGTAGAAAAGTATCAACCTGCATAACCATTTCATCGGTGTGCTTAACCATCGGTGTTAATTCTGGTTCTACTCCCCAGTCAAGTGCCATCCGATTATAAGTACCAATTTCAGGTGTAAATGCCAAGATCGGAATTGGTGAGCGTAAGCGTGCAGTTCGTCGCGCTGAATCACCGGATTGAGTAAAGGTAACTAAGTATTTGGCGCCAACAATTGCACCCACTTCGGCTGCTGCCTTGGTGATTGCGCCGCCTTTGGTTTTTGGCGTTGATTTCATGGGGCGGATCAAGTCCATTCCGCCTCCTTCTGTATGGGTAATTATGCGCGCCATAGTCTGGACGGCTTCAATCGCGAATGCGCCCACAGAAGTTTCGCCAGATAACATCAAAGCGTCAGCGCCATCTAGAACCGCGTTTGCGCAATCTGTAGCTTCAGCGCGAGTTGGACGAGAATTTGTAATCATAGAGTCCAGCATCTGAGTTGCCACAATTACCGGCTTAGCTGCTTCGCGTGCCAACTGGATGCAATGCTTTTGTACTAAAGGCACCTCTTCTATTGGAAGTTCAACGCCTAAATCACCGCGCGCGACCATGATGCCATCGAAGGCGTTGACAATCTCTTGTAAATTTTCTACCGCCTGAGGTTTTTCGATTTTAGCTATTACTGGGATGCGAATTCCGACCTCATCCATAATACGGTGCACATCGACAATGTCATCTGCGCTGCGAACGAATGAGAGCGCGATGAAATCTGCGCCAACTTTTAATCCCCAGCGAAGATCATCCTTATCTTTCTCAGAGAGTGCAGGAACTGAAACGGCCACACCAGGCAAGTTAATTCCTTTATTGTTGCTGACGGCGCCGGGTTCAATAACCTTGGTTACGACATCGTTACCTTTAACTTCAATAACTTCGATGGTGACTTTTCCATCATCTATCAAAATTCGATCTCCCGCTTTGCAATCACCGGGTAGACCTTTATAAGTTGTACCGACACGATCTTTGGTACCTTCAATATCATCTGTGGTAATCGTGAAAATATCTCCACGCACTAAATCGTGCGGCCCTGCTTTAAATCGCGCTAGACGAATCTTGGGTCCTTGTAGGTCGACCAAAATTGCTACTGGCACACCAGCCTCTTTCGCTGCCAGACGAACCTGACCTAAACGGGCTTGATGTTCTGGATACCCACCATGTGAAAGATTGAGGCGCGCCATATTCATTCCCGCATCAATAAGCTGACGAACTTTTTCGGGTGAATCAACTGCCGGACCCATTGTGCAAACAATCTTCGCGCGACGCATGAGGCTACCTTATCTAATTGAGTTAATAACTTGTTAGTTCAATGGAGCCTTTAAACCATAAGAGAGCGATCAGTTGGTTCAATTGGTGCAGGCAATTGGGTTTCCCCTTCGAGGTATTTATCGACACCTGCTGCCGCGCTGCGACCTTCGGCGATCGCCCAAACAATTAGTGATTGGCCGCGACCTGCATCACCGGCCACAAATATTCCTTCAACACTGCTTTGATAATTTACATCACGCTTAATATTGCCACGATCGTCAAATTCAACTTCAAGCTGGGTAAGAATTGCTGATTTTTCAGGTCCAGTAAAGCCCATCGCCAAGAAGACAAAATCTGCAGGTAGCTCCTTCTCGGTGCCCGGAACTGGTTCAAACTTTCCATTCACAAATTCTGTTTCGATAATCTTTAGCGCCTTGAGATTTCCGTTGCCGTCTCCGACAAATTCTTCGGTGCTAACGGCAAATACCCGATTATCTAACTCTTCGTGTGCAGAAGATACGCGATAGATCATTGGGTAAGTTGGCCACGGTTGTCCGCTAGTACGTTCTTCACTTGGTCGCGGCATAATTTCTAACTGGGTGACGCTGGCTGCGCCTTGACGTATTGAGGTACCAAGGCAATCTGCACCGGTATCTCCCCCGCCCAAAATCACTACATGCTTACCGGCGACGTTAATATCTGGATTTGTAACTTCACCAAGGGCTTGTTTATTTCCCCACGGTAGAAACTCCATCGCTTGGTAGACGCCTTTATTCTCGCGCCCTTTGATCGGCAGATCGCGCCATTGTGTTGCACCCACAGCTATAACAATTGCATCATATTTTCTCCGTAGATCTGCGCCAGTTACTTCAACGCCAACATCTACACCAGGACGAAAACGTGTTCCCTCTTTCTCCATCTGATGTAAGCGGCGATCGAGCACACTCTTCTCCATTTTGAATTCAGGAATTCCGTAACGCAGTAGACCACCAATTTTGTCAGCACGTTCGTAAACTGCGACGGTATGTCCGGCGCGCGTTAACTGTTGTGCGGCGGCAAGACCAGCAGGGCCTGAACCAATTACTGCAACGGTCTTGCCGGTTAAGCGATCAGGCGGTGTCGGCTTTACATTTCCTGCACTAAAAGCTTCTTCAATCGTCCGTAGTTCTACCTGCTTGATGGTTACTGCATCTGCGTTTATTCCAATGACGCAAGCGGTCTCGCAAGGCGCAGGACACAGGCGTCCAGTGAATTCTGGGAAATTGTTGGTGACATGCAGACGCGCCATCGCTTCTTCTTTATCACCACGCCACATCAAATCATTCCACTCTGGAATTAGGTTGCCGAGTGGACAACCTTCGTGGCAGAAGGGAATTCCACAATCCATACAGCGCCCAGCCTGCTTTTGCAGGTGCTCCATACTCTGCGTTTCGTAGACTTCATGCCAATCTTTAATGCGCACGTCAACCGGGCGACGCTTGGGCAATTCGCGTGGCGTAGTTAAAAATCCCTTTGGATCAGCCATTTGCTGCTACCTCCATTACATATTGATCAACTGGAAGACCATCTTTTGTCGCTCTTTCGATTGCGGCAAGTACTCGTGCATAATCGCGCGGCATAATCAAAGAGATTCGATTTAAGGCCGCACTCCAATCCTTAAGGAGATCAGCGGCAACTTCTGAACCGGTTTCAACATGGAATGTTGAGATAACAGATTTAATTAATTCTTGCTGATCTTCGGGCACTGCCAAGATATCAACCATCTCGGTATTTACCTGAGCCGGATTAAGATCGAGAATAAAGGCGCGTCCACCAGACATGCCTGCAGCAAAGTTACGACCGATGCTACCCAATATCACCACAGTTCCACCAGTCATATATTCACATCCGTGATCGCCAACGCCTTCAACGACGGCGGTTGCGCCCGAGTTGCGTACGCAGAATCTCTCTCCGACTAGGCCACGGATAAATATTTCACCTGATGTTGCGCCATATCCAATAACGTTGCCGGCGATTACATTCTCGTGAGATGCGAATATGGCACGTTCATCTGGGCGAACGATTACGCGACCGCCAGAGATTCCTTTGCCTACATAGTCGTTGCTATCTCCGTATAGTCGGATGGTAACTCCACGAGGCAGAAATGCCCCAAGTGATTGACCAGCGGAACCATGCAGAGTTACATCAATCGTTCCAACCGGAAGTCCTTCGGCACCAAAGCGTCGGGTGACTTCTGCACCCAACATTGTGCCAACTGTGCGATTTACGTTGCGTACCGGCATATCAATTCGCACCGGCTCCTTCTTATCAAATGCAGCAGCGGCAAGAGTGATTAATTGATTATCCATTGCCGCGGCAAGTCCATGATCTTGAACCGCCGTGCGATGAAGTGGTGAATCAACATCTGGTCGGACTAATAACGGCGCTAAATCAAGGCCGCTCGCCTTCCAGTGATTTACAGCATCGCGGGTATCAAGATATTCAACGTGGCCAATTGCTTCTTGCAGTGTGCGGAAACCAAGTTTGGCCAAGATCTCACGGACTTCTTCAGCAATATATTCAAAGAATGTTTCTACAAACTCTGGCTTACCGGTAAAGCGTTTACGTAACTCTGGATTTTGTGTTGCAACGCCTACTGGACAAGTATCTAAGTGGCAGACGCGCATCATTACACAACCTGAGACAACTAGTGGCGCAGTTGCAAATCCATACTCTTCAGCGCCGAGAAGTGCCGCGATAACTACATCTCGACCTGTCTTTAATTGGCCATCTGCTTGTACAACGATGCGATCGCGTAGCCCATTGAGGAGCAAGGTCTGTTGGGTTTCAGCTAGACCAAGTTCCCACGGAGCCCCAGCATGTTTAAGCGAAGTAAGTGGTGATGCTCCGGTTCCACCATCGTGGCCAGAGATTAATACGACATCGGCATGTGCTTTAGATACGCCAGCGGCAACAGTTCCAACGCCAACTTCAGCGACTAACTTAACGTGAATGCGCGCATTTTTATTGGCGTTCTTTAGATCGTGGATCAATTGCGCAAGATCTTCAATGGAATAAATATCGTGATGTGGCGGAGGTGAGATCAGTCCAACTCCAGGGGTCGAGTATCTTACTTTGGCGATCCACGGATAGACCTTATTACCAGGAAGTTGACCACCTTCACCAGGTTTTGCACCTTGGGCAATTTTAATTTGAATATCATCTGCGTTAACTAGGTAGTCACTGGTGACACCAAAGCGACCGCTGGCAACTTGTTTAATTGCGCTGCGCTTGGAATCGCCATTAGCCATCGGAATAGCTCGCGATGGATCTTCACCACCTTCACCGGTGTTGGACTTTCCACCGAGTCGGTTCATGGCGATCGCTAAAGTTTCGTGAGCTTCTTGCGAAATGGACCCATAAGACATCGCACCCGTTGAGAAACGCTTTACGATCTCTGAAATTGGCTCAACGTCATCAATGGAGATAGCGGGGCGCTCTCCCTCTTTAAAGATGAAGAGTCCACGTAGCGTCATCAACTCTTTGCTCTGAGTGTCTACCTTGCTGGTGTATCGCTTAAAGATGTCATAGCGCTTGGAGCGAGTGGAGTGCTGCAGTGTAAATACAGTTTCTGGATTAAATAGATGTGGTTCCCCGTCGCGGCGCCATTGGTATTCGCCCCCGATTGGCAGGCGCTTGGCGCCGGGAATCTCTCCCCCGACTGGGTATGCGATGAGATGGCGCGCAATAGTTTCTTCTGCAATCACATCTAGGCTAATTCCA
>JGI25917J50250_1000223_pt1 | contig 15081 bp, 13 predicted proteins | sample LauGreSBDMM110SN_4_FD_50250 | JGI IMG/M metagenome (IMG submission 50250) | reverse complement strand
GCTTGATAGACCGCTTGCTTACCACCATTAGTTACTAATACTTGATCAGATGTAATTTCATAATTTGAATCACGTTTAGTTTTTTTAACAATCGCATCCCGCAGTTCTGGTAATCCGGCAGCTGGTGTATAGCGGTGATTAGCTACAACTTTCACAGCTTCAATTGCAGAGTTAACAATGTAATCAGGAGTTGGAAAATCTGGTTCACCGGCGCCAAAACCAATTACTGGCCGACCGGCTGCCTTAAGCGCTTTAGCTTTGCTATCAACTGCAAGAGTTGCTGANTCTGCNATAGCTGCAATTCGTTTTGAAACTCTAGGTTTTTCAGATGCGCTCATGGGGCTTAAGTGTGCCATCTACGCTTAAAAGAGGCTTCATATTTATCTCAGTTTTACCTTCGACTACTACCTCCTCTACACTTTCGCCCCCGNCGCTTGTATTAGGTCATGATTTTTCATGCCTTAATTCGGGACAAAGGGCAGTAGCTCAATTGGCTAGAGTTGCCGTCTCCAAAGCGGCCGGTTGGGGGTTCGAGTCCCTCCTGCCCTGCAATTAAGGATTAAAAGTTTTAACTTAAGTACCACTTAAGTAAAAGAGTAAAGGAATAGGTAGATGAGCGAAGAGATCGTCTCAACTGAAGAGGCCACAGGCATCTTTGGTCGCATTGCCCTGTTCTATCGCCAAGTGATCTCTGAGTTGAGCAAGGTTGTCTGGCCAACTCGCAACCAATTAACCACCTACACCGCAGTGGTTTTAGTTTTCGTTGGATTTGTTGTTTTAGTAGTTTCAGCTTTTGATTTAGTATTAACAAAAATAACTTTTTGGGTATTTGGCTAAGGTGAATTGGAAAATATGATGTCAATTGATACCCCAGCGAATCCACCAATGGATGCATTTGAGGCAGCATTAGCTGTTACTGAAACCGCCCCGGTGATTGAAGAAGTATTGCCACCGGTAGTTGAAGATGTAGTTACCGATACTGTTGAAGAAAATGATGAGAATGCTGAATTTCGCGCTGCTTTGCGTAATGCCCCAGGTGAGTGGTTTGTAGTTCACTCCTACGCTGGATATGAGAAGAAGGTAAAAGGAAATTTAGTAAACCGTATTCAATCTTTAAACATGGAGGATTTCATCTTCCAGATTGAAGTGCCAGAGGAAGAGGTTCGTGAGCTTAAGAATGGCGCGATCAAAGTAGTAAAGCGCAATGTATTTCCTGGATATGTTTTAGTGCGGATGGAATTAACTGATGAGTCCTGGTCATGCGTTAGAAATACTCCAGGTGTTACTGGCTTTGTTGGTAACGCCCATCATCCATCACCGCTTACTTTGCCTGAGGTAGAAAACATCTTGGCTCCTCGCCCACTTAAGAAGGGCGGCAAGATTGAGATGAAGGATGTTGATTATGCAATTGGTGAATCAATCACCGTTATGGATGGACCTTTTGCAACATTGCCAGCAACCATCTCTGAAATCATGCCAGAGCAAGCAAAGTTAAAAGTATTGGTTTCAATCTTTGGCCGGGAAACTCCGGTTGAACTTTCATTCCATCAGGTCCAAAAGATTTAACTAGACAAGAATTAACAAAAGAGAAAAGGACATAACATGGCACCAAAGAAGAAGGTAACCGCACTTATTAAGTTGCAGATCCAGGCTGGAGCTGCCACACCCGCACCACCAGTCGGTCCAGCTTTGGGTCAACATGGTGTGAACATCATGGATTTCGTGAAGGCTTATAACGCAGCAACTGAGAGCCAAAAAGGAAATATCATCCCAGTTGAAATTACTGTTTTTGAAGATCGCTCCTTTACTTTTATTACTAAGACCCCACCAGCATCACGTTTAATCTTGAAAGCTGCTGGAATTGAAAAGGGATCTGCGATCCCGCACAAAGATAAGGTTGCAAATCTAACTAAGGCACAGGTGGAGGAGATCGCCAAGCAAAAGATGGTGGATCTAAACGCAAATGACTTAGAGATGGCATCAAGAATTATTGCCGGTACTGCTCGTTCGATGGGTATTACCGTCTCTAACTAAAAAGAAAAAACTGTGGGAGAACCTCGCTGGTTCGCAAAAACCACAACCCCAATCTTGAAAACCCTTTCAAGATTAATTAAGAGGAGAAGAAATGAAGCGAAGTAAGAAATATAAGGCCGCCGCTGAAAAAATAAAGATAGATAACCTTTATCTTCCCGGTGAGGCAATGAAGTTAGTTAAAGAGACTTCAACTGTTAAATACGATGCCACCGTTGATGTTGCATTGTTCTTAGGTGTAGATCCAAAGAAAGCAGATCAAGCAATTCGTTCCACTGTAAATCTGCCACATGGCACAGGCAAGACGGCAAGAGTTTTAGTTTTCGCAGGTGGTGAGCGAGCTGAAGAGGCAAGAGCAGCGGGTGCTGACATTGTTGGCGCCGATGAATTAATTGATGAAGTTTCAAAAGGTCGCCTTGATTACGACGCAGTTGTTTCAACTCCGGAGTTAATGGGTAAGGTCGGCCGACTTGGAAAGGTACTTGGACCTCGCGGTTTAATGCCAAATCCAAAGACTGGAACTGTTACTACCAATGTTGCCAAAGCAGTCGCAGATATTAAAGGTGGAAAGATTGAGTTTCGAGTTGATAAGAATGCAAACCTTCACTTTGTAATCGGTAAAGTTTCATTTACCTCCGAACAATTAGCTGAGAACTATGCTGCAGCCATTGAAGAGGTAATGCGAGCAAAGCCAGCATCTTCAAAGGGTCGATTTGTTAAGTCAGCAACCATTTCTTCAACTATGAGCCCAGGAATTAAAGTTGACACCTCTATCGCTCGCGATGGTGGCCCACAGATTCAATAAATACCTGATTTTGACTTGGGTAGGCCTTTTCGCTTACCCTTGGCTTATTCAAGTTGAACTAAGAAATTAGTGAGACTGAAAACCAAAGACTGCAGGTCTTTTAAAGTAAATCTTTAAAAGGTAATTGTTGAAAAACAGCCCGCATAGGTGTAATCGATAACCTCGAGTGCATTTATGCGCCGGGGTTTTTCTTATTTAGAAAGGATGCCAAATGGCAAGTGCAGATAAAACTGCTGCGGTAGCTGAGATCGTTGATGATTTCCGTACCGCAAATGCAACTGTACTAACTGAATATCGTGGCCTCTCAGCCACGTTATTGAAGCAACTTCGTCGCTCACTTGGCGTTAAAAATAAGTACTCAGTTGTTAAAAACACTTTAACTAAGATTGCTGCAAAAGANGCGGGTGTTGATCTAGATCCAGCAATGCTTGCTGGCCCATCTGCAGTTGCATTTATTAAAGGTGANCCAATTGATGCTGCCAAAGCATTGCGTGATTTTGCTAAAGAAAANCCACTATTAATAATTAAGGGTGGAATNTTTGATGGTAAGGCAGTTACAACTGCTGAGATTATGCAGCTTGCTAATCTTGAATCTCGTGAAGTTCTACTTGCCAAGATTGCAGGTGCTATGAAGGCATCTATGTCTAAGGCAGCTAGAACATTTGACGCACTTCGCATCAAGATGGAAGCCGGCGCACCAGCACCAGTTGTTGAGCAGGCACCAGTTGCTGAAGTAGCGGTTGAAACTCCAGCACCAGTGGCAGAGCAAGCACCAGAAGTTGTCGCCGAAGCAGCACCTGCTGCTGAAAGCACAGAAAACTAAAACCGACCCCCAACCCGCACTCATACCAAGAGTTGGAGTCGGGAACAAAAAGAAAAGGAATGAACATGGCAAAACTAAACACCACAGATCTACTAGGCCAATTCAAAGATATGTCTTTGGTTGAACTAACAGAGTTTGTGAAAGCATTTGAGACAGAGTTTGATGTAACAGCTGCAGCCCCAGTCGCTGCTGCTGGTGGCTGCTGCCGCTGGCGGTGCTGCTGAAGCTGTGAAAGATGAGTTCACCATCATCCTTGAGGATGCTGGATCTCAGAAGATCGCAGTTATCAAAGAGGTTCGTGCGCTTAACTCCAGCCTTGGCCTAAAAGAGGCAAAGGATCTAGTTGATGCCGCACCAGCAACCCTGATGGAGAAGGCTGATAAGGCAACTGCTGATAAGGCAAAGGCTGCGTTTGAGGCTGCCGGGGCTAAAGTCACAATCAAGTAAGCATCTTCCAATTAGACAGGAGGGGCGCAGGTTAGATACTCTGCCCCTTCATCTTTTTTAAAAACCAAAAGGTCAAAGGCATATAGCGGCTAAGACCTAGCGGTAGCCGTGTGTGTAACGCAGTTTATTACTGGAGGAAACTTTGGCCGCTTCGAAAATTAAATCTCAGGCTCCACGTCGTGTTTCATTCGCAAAGATTCGCGAACCACTTGAGGTTCCAAATCTACTTTCGCTACAACTAGAAAGTATTGATTGGCTATTAGGAAATGATGCTTGGCGCGCTCGCTTAGCAGATGCCGAGAAATCTCATCGTGGTGAAGTACCAAAGCAATCAGGACTTGAAGAAATTTTCGAAGAAATCTCACCGATTGAAGATTTCCAAGGCTCGATGTCACTTTCATTCCGTGATCATCGATTCGAGCCACCTAAATACACAATTGCAGAGTGTAAAGAGCGCGATATCACCTACGCAGCTCCACTTTTCTTAACTGCAGAGTTTACTAACAACATCACTGGAGAAATTAAATCCCAAACTGTTTTCATGGGCGATTTCCCATTAATGACACCACGAGGAACTTTCGTAATTAACGGCACAGAGCGAGTTGTAGTTTCACAGATTGTTCGCTCTCCCGGTGTTTACTTTGAGCGCACAATTGAAAAAACTTCTGACAAAGATGTTTTCACAACCAAAATTATTCCTAGCCGTGGCGCTTGGCTTGAGTTTGAAGTTGATAAGAAGGATATGGTCGGTGTTCGTATCGATCGCAAGCGCAAGCAATCAGTTACTGTTTTCTTAAAAGCACTTGGTTGGACCAGCGCCCAAATTCTTGAACAATTTGGTGAGTTTGAATCAATGAAGTTAACTTTAGAAAAAGATAACGTAGAGACCCAAGATGATGCGTTGTTAGATATTTATCGCAAACTTCGCCCAGGTGAGCCACCAACTAAAGAGGCAGCTCAGAATTTAATTGAAAATCTTTATTTCAATCCAAAGCGTTATGACTTGGCTAAAGTGGGCCGATTTAAGGTTAATAAGAAGCTTGGAATGGAATTAGATCTAAGCCGTGGTCTATTAACTATCGAAGATATTGTTGGCACAATTAAATACTTAGTAGCCCTTCATCGCGGCGATGCTTTGATGGAGTACGGCAAAGAGGTTCGAGTTGAAACTGATGATATTGACCATTTTGGTAACCGTCGTCTGCGCACCGTTGGTGAGTTAATTCAAAACCAGGTTCGCACCGGACTTTCTCGAATGGAGCGGGTAGTGCGCGAGCGCATGACCACCCAAGATGTAGAGGCAATTACGCCACAAACTTTGATCAATATCAGACCAGTTGTCGCATCTATCAAAGAGTTTTTTGGTACATCACAACTTTCACAATTTATGGATCAAACAAATCCACTTTCAGGTATGACTCACAAGCGTCGTCTTTCAGCCCTTGGGCCCGGCGGTTTATCTCGTGAACGTGCTGGCTTTGAGGTTCGAGATGTTCACCCATCCCATTACGGACGTATGTGTCCAATTGAAACACCAGAAGGTCCAAACATTGGATTAATTGGATCCCTTGCAACCTATGCTCGAGTTACACCATTTGGTTTTATTGAAACCCCTTATCGCAAAGTTGTTGAAGGCAAGGTAACTGATCGCATCGATTACTTAACTGCTGACGAAGAGGATGAACACATTATTGCGCAAGCAAATGCGCCATTAACTGATGACAATCATTTTGTTGAACCAAGAGTTTTGGTTCGCCGCCGTGGTGGTGAGGTTGAAAACATTCAAGCCTCTGAGGTTGATTACATGGATGTATCACCACGCCAGATGGTTTCAGTTGCAACTGCCATGATTCCATTCTTAGAGCATGATGATGCCAACCGTGCGCTGATGGGTGCCAACATGATGCGCCAAGCAGTACCGCTAGTAAGAGCAGAGGCACCATTAGTTGGAACTGGTATGGAGTTTCGCGCTGCTGTTGATGCTGGTGATGTATTACTTGCCCGCAAACCAGGAGTGGTAACTGAGGTTAGCTCTGATCAGGTAATTGTTAAAAATGATGATGGTTCAAATGAAAGCTACTTTGTTGAGAAGTTTGTTAGATCAAACCAAGGTACTAGTCGAAATCAAAAAGTAATTGTTTCTGTGGGCGATAAGATCGAGGTTGGCCAAGTTGTTGCAGATGGTGCCAGCACTGATAAAGGTGAGATGGCGCTTGGCAAAAACTTACTTGTGGCATTTATGTCCTGGGAAGGTCATAACTATGAGGATGCGATCATTCTTTCCCAACGCTTGGTGCAAGATGATGTGCTTACTTCAATTCACATTGAAGAGTATGAAGTTGATGCTCGNGATACCAAGTTAGGTGCAGAGGAAATCACTCGTGATATTCCAAATGTTTCTGAAGAGGTATTAGCCGATCTTGATGAGCGNGGAATTATNCGNGTGGGAGCTGATGTAGTTCCTGGCGATATTTTGGTAGGAAAAGTAACTCCNAAGGGTGAAACTGAATTAACACCGGAAGAGCGTTTACTTCGCGCAATCTTTGGTGAGAAGGCCCGTGAAGTTCGAGATACATCACTAAAGGTTCCTCATGGTGAATCTGGCAAAGTAATTGGTGTAAGTATTCAAGATTCTGCAGAAGGATTTGAATTAGCAGCTGGTGTAAACCAGGTGGTTCGAGTCTATGTTGCGCAAAAACGTAAGATCCAAGATGGTGACAAACTTGCTGGCCGTCACGGCAACAAGGGTGTTATCTCAAAGATTCTTCCAGTTGAAGATATGCCATTTTTAGAAGATGGCACACCTGTTGATGTGGTATTAAATCCACTTGGCGTACCAGGACGTATGAATGTTGGTCAGGTATTAGAGACGCATCTTGGTTGGGTTGCTAAATCTGGTTGGAAATTAGAGGGTAATGAAGATTGGCAACAATCACTTCGTGAGAATGGTTATGCCGAAGCACCTGCAAATACCAAGGTAGCAACACCAGTATTTGATGGTACAAAAGAGGAGGAGTTATCTGGTCTTCTTGGATCAACTCTGCCAAACAAAGATGGCATGCGTTTAGTTGGCGCAGATGGTAAAGCACAATTATTTGATGGCAGAACTGGTGAGCCATACAAGCAAATGATCTCAGTTGGATACATGTACATCTTAAAGCTGCACCATTTAGTAGATGACAAGATCCACGCTCGTTCCACCGGTCCTTACTCAATGATTACGCAACAACCGTTGGGCGGAAAAGCACAATTTGGTGGTCAGCGATTTGGTGAGATGGAGGTCTGGGCACTGGAAGCTTACGGCGCCGCTTATACCTTGCAAGAGTTGTTAACTATTAAATCTGATGATGTTCTAGGACGTGTGAAGGTTTATGAAGCAATTGTTAAGGGTGAAAATATTCCAGAGCCAGGAATTCCGGAGTCATTTAAGGTTTTGGTTAAGGAAATGCAATCACTTTGCTTAAATGTTGAAGTACTTTCTTCAGAGGGTGTGGCAATTGAAATGCGTGACACCGATGAAGAGGTATTTAGAACCGCTGAAGAATTAGGTATCAACTTATCCCGAGTTGAGCCAAGCTCTGTAGAAGAAGTGTGAGGAGAGGATAACCATGTTAGATGTTAACTTTTTTGATGAGTTAAGAATTGGTCTTGCCTCCACTGAAAATATTCGTGAGTGGTCATTTGGTGAGGTTAAAAAGCCAGAGACAATTAACTACCGAACTCTTAAGCCAGAAAAAGATGGTTTGTTTGATGAGAAGATCTTCGGACCAACTCGTGACTGGGAATGTTATTGCGGTAAGTACAAGCGGGTACGGTTTAAGGGAATTATCTGCGAGCGATGCGGCGTTGAGGTAACTCGTGCCAAGGTGCGTCGTGAGCGTATGGGACATATTGAATTAGCAGCCCCAGTAACTCACATCTGGTACTTCAAAGGTGTACCAAGTCGTCTTGGGTATTTATTAGATCTAGCACCAAAGGATCTTGAAAAAGTAATTTACTTTGCTGCTTACATGATTACCGAGGTTGATACTGAGGCTCGTACTGAAGATATGCCAACCTTAGAAAAGAAGTACTCCGCTGATGTCAAAAAGGTTGAGTCACGCCGTGATCTTGATTTAGATACTCGCACCAAAAAGATGGAATCTGATTTAGCAGATCTAGAGGATGAGGGCGCAAAGGCAGATGCTCGCCGTAAGGTGCGCGAGGCTGGTGAGCGCGAGTTGAAAACTATTCGTGATCGCTCACAAAAGGAGCTAGATCGTCTTGATGCAGTTTGGAGCAAGTTTAAGAATCTTAAGGTTCAAGATCTTGAAGGTGATGAATCTTTATATCGTGAACTTCGCGATCGTTACGGTATTTACTTCAAAGGATCAATGGGAGCACAAGCTATTCAATCACGGCTTGAAACCTTTGATCTAAAAGCTGAGTTTGATAAATTAAATGAGTTATCACAAACTGGCAAAGGGTCAAAAGAAGACCCGAGCAATTAAGCGTTTGAAGGTGGTTAACTCATTCCTTAATACTCGAAACAAACCAGCATCCATGGTGCTTGATTGTGTACCGGTTATTCCACCAGATCTTCGTCCAATGGTTCAACTAGATGGTGGACGATTTGCAACCAGTGATCTAAATGATTTATATCGCCGGGTTATTAACCGTAATAATCGCTTAAAGCGCCTTGCTGATTTAGGTGCACCAGAGATTATTGTTAACAACGAAAAGCGTATGTTGCAAGAAGCGGTTGACTCATTATTTGATAATGGTCGTCGTGGTCGTCCAGTAACTGGACCTGGTAATCGCCCACTTAAATCACTTTCCGACATGTTAAAGGGTAAGCAAGGACGTTTCCGTCAAAACCTACTTGGAAAGCGTGTTGATTACTCTGGCCGTTCAGTAATTGTGGTCGGTCCACAACTNAAATTGCACCAGTGTGGTCTGCCAAANCAGATGGCACTTGAGTTGTTTAAGCCATTTGTAATGAAGCGTNTNGTTGACCTAAACCATGCACAAAATATTAAATCTGCTAAACGAATGGTGGAGCGTGCTCGACCAGTAGTTTGGGATGTGTTGGAGGAAGTAATTGCCGAGCACCCAGTACTGCTAAACCGTGCGCCAACTCTGCACCGACTTGGTATCCAAGCATTTGAACCACAACTTGTTGAAGGAAAAGCTATTCAGATTCACCCATTAGTTTGTACAGCATTTAACGCAGACTTTGATGGTGATCAGATGGCTGTTCACTTACCTCTTTCAGCTGAAGCACAAGCTGAGGCACGAGTATTAATGCTTTCTAGCAATAATATTTTGTCCCCTGCTTCAGGTCGTCCAATCACATCTCCTACCCAGGACATGGTGCTTGGTCTTTACTTCCTAACCTCACTTCGTGAGAAGCAGTTAGGTGAAGGCAGAGCCTTCTCTTCAATTGCTGAAGCGGTAATGGCATTTGATCAAGGCAGCCTTTCTTTGCAAGCAAAGATCAAATTGCGTATTGATAAGAGCGGTGTTGCTGAGATTAAAGAAAGTACATTAGGTCGTGCTTTATTTAATGAAGTACTACCAGCTGACTTCCCATTTGTTGATTACGATGTAACTAAGAAGCTACTTGGTTTAATTGTTGATAATTTGGCTGAAGGTTATGCCAAGGTAACAGTGGCACAAACACTTGATGCACTTAAATCACTTGGTTTCTACTGGGCAACTAGAGCTGGTGTGACTATTTCGATTAATGATGTTGGTAACACCAGGACGTAAGCGTGAAATCTTAGAAGGATATGAAACTAAGGCGGATAAAGTTCAATCACAGTATGAAAAGGGATTGATTACTGATGATGAGCGGCGCCAAGAGTTAATTGAGATCTGGACACTTGCTACCAATGAGGTTGCTAAGGAGATGGAAGATAACTTCCCTCGTACAAACCCGGTTTGGATGATGGTTTACTCAGGTGCTCGTGGAAATATGATGCAAATTCGCCAAATTGCTGGAATGCGCGGACTTGTTGCTAACCCAAAGGGTGAAATCATTCCTCGTCCGATTAAATCAAACTTCCGTGAAGGTCTCTCAGTTCTTGAGTACTTCATTTCAACTCACGGTGCTCGTAAAGGTTTGGCTGATACCGCACTTCGTACCGCAGACTCTGGTTATTTGACCCGTCGTCTTTGCGATGTGGCCCAAGATGTAATTATCCGTGAAGAAGATTGCGGAACAGATCGTGGCCTTACGCTAAAGATCGCGGCAAAGGATGCAACCGGCACATTACTTCGTGATGATCATGTGGAGACATCTTTGTTTGGTCGAAACTTAGCCGAAGATGCAACTGCAGCTGGCAAGGTAATTCTTGCAGCAGGCACAGATCTTGGTGATCGTAATATTGACACATTAGTAGCAGCTGGAATTGAAGAGGTTAAGGTTCGCTCAGTTCTAACCTGCGATAGCAAGGTTGGACAGTGCGCAATGTGTTACGGCCGATCAATGGCTGCTGGCAAGTTAGTTGATGTCGGCGAAGCTGTTGGAATTATTGCAGCGCAATCAATCGGTGAGCCAGGAACTCAGTTAACAATGCGTACCTTCCACACTGGTGGAGCTCAATTACTTGGTGAAACCCAAATTACCCATGGTCTACCTCGTGTTCAAGAATTATTTGAAGCACGAACTCCTAAGGGTGTTGCACCAATTGCTGAAGCTGCTGGAACTGTTTCATTCCTAGAAGATGCAAAGGGTAAGAAGATTGTGGTTACACCAGAAGATGGTGGTGAAGCAGTTGCTTATCCAGTTACTCGTCGTCAGAAACTTCTAGTTGAAGATGGTGTGCGAGTTATTGTTGGTCAACAATTAGTTGTTGGCGCAATTGATCCTAAGCAAGTTCTTCGTATCTTGGGACCTCGCCAAACTCAGATTCACTTAGTAAGTGAAATCCAAGAGGTTTATCGTATGCAAGGTGTTTCAATCCACGATAAGCACATCGAAATTATTGTTCGCCAAATGCTAAAGCGCATCACTGTGCTAGAGCCAGGGGATGCTGATTTACTACCAGGTGAGTTAGTTGAGCGCGGTCGCTTTGAAGAAGAGAACCGTCGCGTAGTTTCTACTGGTGGCAAAGCAGCCTCAGGACGTCCGGAATTAATGGGTATCACTAAAGCCTCCCTTGCAACTGAGTCATGGCTATCAGCTGCATCATTCCAAGAGACAACACGTGTACTTACAGATGCTGCTTTATCTGAAAAGAGTGATCCACTACTTGGCCTAAAGGAAAATGTGATTATCGGTAAGTTGATTCCAGCTGGAACTGGACTTGCCCGTTATCGAAATGTTCGAGTTGAGCCAACTGAGGAAGCAAAGGCAGCAGTTTATGCAGCTTATGACCAGTTTGAGTTCACACCGTTTGAATCACAAGGTTCAGGTGAAGCGGTTCGTTTGGATGATCTCGAGGTTAGATAAAGTAATTCTGACTGGGACGGTGCGTTAAATTGCACCGTCCCATTTTTTAATTCAGATTAATCCCTATCTTAAGTTTTTGCATACACCGTCAATATTGCAGCCACAAAGTGGCAGATAAAAGCTGCTGCTGTCATCGCATGAAATAACTCATGAAAGCCAAACCAGTTTATGGAAAAATTTGGTTTTTTAAGTGCGTAGATCACCCCGCCTGCTGAATATAAAACGCCACCAACTAGAATTAAAACGAAGATCGCAACCCCACCAGAGTCTAAGAAATCTGGCATATAAATTACTGCTGCCCACCCAAGTGCTATATACCCAGAGACATACAGCCAACGTGGAGCAGATAACCAAAATATTCGAAGTAGTGAACTAAGCAGAGCACCACCCCAAGCTAGGATCAATAAGATTTTTGCTTGATCAGCTTCTAGTAAATAAATAGCAAATGGTGTGTAGGTACCGGCAATCAAAACTGCGATATTTGAGTGATCAATTCTGCGCCAGATAGCCCTGTTTTTATCACTCCAGCTAACCCGGTGATATAAAGCGCTGCAGGTAAACAAAGTAACTGCAGTAAGGGTGAATATTCCTAAGGTAATTCGCCCGCGAAGTTCATCGGCCAAGGTAATAAGTATTAAACCTGCCACCAGGCTGATTGGCGACATCACTAAATGGACAACACCTCGCAGTTTTGGCTTTTTCACCTATTAACCATAGGCGTGGATTGTGAGATCACTTCGGCGTGTCGCAACCTTGAGATTTGTGGGTAGGAGTAGAACCACCGTTTTGACCGAGATGGTGGCACTGGGCTACCCTTCCCGTCCTGCTCTTTTCTTCTTAGGGGCTGCACTAAAACATGCAATTTCGATTGCATCTTATCTGCAAGGAATGGGCAACACGCCCGACCTCGTGGGTCGGGAAAGTGTGGTTAATAAGTGAGAAAAAAGTTCGGATAAATAATTTAAAAATTTATTTATAACTTCAAATAACTAGGAGATGTAGTGCCAACGATTCAGCAGCTGGTCCGTAAGGGTCGCTCCGAGAAGTCAGATAAGACAAACACGCCTGCATTAAAAGGTAGTCCGCAGCGTCGTGGTGTTTGCACACGTGTTTATACAACTACACCTAAGAAGCCAAACTCTGCGCTTCGTAAAGTTGCACGCGTACGTCTAACAAGTGGCATGGAAGTAACTGCATATATTCCTGGTGAAGGTCATAACTTGCAAGAGCACTCAATTGTTTTAGTTCGTGGTGGACGTGTTAAAGATCTACCTGGAGTTCGTTACAAAATTGTTCGCGGCTCACTTGATACCCAAGGTGTTAAAGATCGTAAGCAATCACGCTCTCGTTATGGTGCAAAGAAGGAGAAGAAGTAATGCCACGTAAAGGCCCGGTCGCAAAAGATCCAGTTGTTGCAGATCCTGTATACAGCTCACCTGTGGTTACATCTTTAATTAATAAGGTTTTAGTGCATGGCAAAAGATCAACTGCAGAGGCAATTGTTTATGGTGCGTTAGAAAATTGCCGTACAAAAACCAGTGGCGATCCAGTAATTGTTTTAAAGCGAGCATTAGATAATGTGAAACCAACGGTTGAGGTTCGCTCCCGCCGTGTTGGTGGTGCGACTTATCAAGTGCCAGTTGAGGTAAAGCCAGCTCGGGCATTAGCTCTTGGACTTCGTTGGATTGTTGATAATTCACGTGAGCGCCGCGAGAAGTCAATGGCAGAGCGATTAGGAAATGAATTAATTGATGCCAGCAATGGCTTAGGCGCAGCGGTTAAAAAGCGCGAAGACACTCACAAGATGGCTGAAGCAAACAAGGCGTTTGCTCACTATCGCTGGTAATAAAAGAGAAAACGGAAAGGAGAGAAGAAAATGTCAGTTGCAACTGCAGTTGATTTAGCCAAGGTTCGAAACATTGGAATCATGGCGCACATTGACGCGGGTAAAACTACAACAACTGAGCGAATTCTTTTCTACACCGGAATTAACTATAAAATTGGTGAGGTTCATGAGGGCGCAGCCACTATGGACTGGATGGAGCAAGAGCAAGAGCGCGGAATCACAATTACATCCGCTGCAACAACATGTATTTGGAAAGATCACATGATTAACATCATTGATACTCCTGGCCACGTAGATTTCACTGTTGAGGTTGAGAGATCCCTTCGAGTTCTAGATGGCGCAGTTGCAGTATTTGATGGTGTGGCAGGGGTCGAGCCACAATCTGAAACCGTATGGCGACAAGCAGATCGCTACAACGTTCCTCGTATTTGTTTTATTAACAAACTAGATCGCACCGGTGCATCCTTTGATCGCTGTATCGAGATGATCAAGTCTCGTCTTAATGCCACACCATTGGTACTACAAATTCCAATTGGTGTCGAAGGTGATTTTTTAGGTGTGGTTGATTTAATTGCCATGAAGGCACTTGTCTGGCCGGGTGAGACTAAAAAAGGTGAAGATTATTTAATTGAAGAGATTCCAGCTGACTTAGTTGAGAAGGCAAAGAAAGCACGTCATGATCTAATTGAAACTTTAGCTGATTCAGATGATGCGGTAATGGAGAAGTATTTAGAGGGTGCTGAATTAACTGAAGAAGAAATTATTGCCGGAATTCGTCGGGCAACACTTGCTGATAAAGCAACACCAGTGCTTACTGGCTCTGCATTTAAAAATAAAGGTGTGCAGCCAATGCTAGATGCAGTAAACCGTTATCTACCAAGCCCGCTTGATATCAAAGCGATTGTTGGTCACAAGCAAGGTGATGCCGCAACAGCAATAGAGCGCCAACCAAGAAACGATGAGCCGTTCTCAGCACTTGCATTTAAGATTATGCGAGATCCCCATCTAGGTAAATTAACCTTCGTTCGGATTTACTCCGGCTCACTAACAGCTGGAACTGCAGTACTTAATTCAACTAAAGATAGAAAAGAAAGAATCGGAAAGATTTATCAGATGCACGCAAATAAGCGTGAGGAGATGGATTCAGCTGGAGCCGGAATGATTATTGCGGTAATGGGTCTAAAGGACACCACCACCGGTGAAACATTATGTGATGTAGATAAGCCGGTAATTTTAGAATCAATGGATTTCCCAGCACCAGTTATTTCAGTAGCAATCGAACCAAAGACCAAGGCAGATCAAGAAAAACTTGGCATCGCAATCCAATCCTTAGCCGAAGAAGATCCAACCTTCCATGTGAAGTCAGATGAAGAGACTGGCCAAACAATCATTTCAGGTATGGGTGAGCTGCACTTAGAGATTCTGGTAGATCGCATGAAGCGTGAATTTAAAGTAGAGGCAAATGTTGGTAAGCCACAGGTTGCATACCGCGAAACACTTCGTAAGACAGTTAGCCGTTATGACTACACCCACAAGAAACAATCTGGTGGATCTGGTCAGTTTGCAAAGATTCAAATCGCAGTTGAGCCACTTCCAACTGGTTCTGAGCAATCATATGAATTCGTAAATAAAATTACTGGCGGACGTATTCCAAAGGAGTACATCCCATCTGTTGATGATGGTTGCCAGGAAGC
>JGI25917J50250_1000221_pt1 | contig 15220 bp, 14 predicted proteins | sample LauGreSBDMM110SN_4_FD_50250 | JGI IMG/M metagenome (IMG submission 50250) | reverse complement strand
GCCCAAGACATGAACTCTAAATACAAAGAAACCTCCGAAGGTGGATTAGCAGTTGCAGTGAACATGGCAGATTGTTAGTTTCGGGTTTAGATCTAAACTATAAATCAATCAAACTTCCACTTCAATAGAGGTTAACGTAACACTTGGCATGTATTTCTACAAATTTACAAACAGCTATGGTTTACTTCAAACCGGTAAATTGATTGCCAAATAAAACTTAGTTTAAAACCAAAGCCCTCTATTGAAAATATTCAGTAGAGGGCTTTTTTATGATTTTTCTATGAATATTTATAACGTTCCGGCGCTTGGCGAGGTTGCGAACTTCGTAACCGTTTATTTTCCAATAAGATAAAAATTCTTGCGGAACGCAAACGTGAATTTACTAAAAAATTCGCAATCTTGCCAAACACCTGTTGGCAGATCGTTATCTTACATATTCACCATCTTTAAAGTTTTGAATTTCTATTAAATCCCCATCAATATCAAATAAATTTAGTGTTCCATTTCCGTCTTTTAAAGTGCCTTTATCTAATAGCTTTCCATTTCCATCAAAACAATTTATTATAGTTAATAGTTTTCCATCTGAATATAATCTTTCTGTATAGATTTTTCCATTAGTATGAAACCAATTCCATTGACCTATTAACTTTCCACTATCTAGTGTTCCAATTCCTTCTTTATTTCCGTTTTCGTGAAAAAATTTCCATTCTCCATTTTGTTTTCCTTCGTTAAATTCTCCAATCTGATGTAATTTTCCATTTTCGTGATAGATTTTCCAGATTCCAATTTCTTTTCCATCTCGATATTTACCTTTTTGAAATATCTCTCCATTTTTATGGTAAAATTTCCAATTTCCAGTTTTTAAACCGTCTGAAGTTTTTCCAATTTTTTTTAATTCGCCACTTTCATAAGTCTCTTTTGTGAGTTTACAAGAGACAAATAATAAAGTTGTAAAAATTACTATTATAATGTTTTTCATTGATTAAATCTTGTGTTTTTACACGTTTCAGTGATAATGTCTGCCAACTTATAAATACACGCTACAAACCTTCGTATATAAACCCAAATTCGGGTAGATTGTCGCTACACAGTAGCGCTTTATTTATTTCTCAAATATAAAAATAAATCTTTACAAAACACTATTGTTCAACACCATCCACCAAATTGCGCATAAACGTAGACGCTTTGGCAAGTTGCTCTGGCGTAAGTTGCCGAAAATCTGCCAACAGAAAAGGCAACTCATAACCCACCCATGCAAACAGTGGCGCATCGGGCGGAATCGGCAAAGTACCGGTGCTATAAACGCCCAAAATTTCTTTAGGTGTACACCTCAACCCGATGCACAACCGCTCGAGGTGTTCAAAAGAAATAGATTTTGACGTCGCACTCAGCATTCGATGTGCTGTCATGCGAGGTATGCCCAGTTTTGTCAAACTAAATGGAGTGGGCTTCATCCCTTTTTGAATCAGTAGCTCTTTTATTCTTAATTGTATCATAATCACTTTATTTTAAAATAGTAGGACTGTTGAATGCAAATTTAATTAAAATTTTACATTCGATTGTCATTTTATGCTGTTTGAGATACATTTTGTGTTAATCGAGATACATTTTATGTCAATCGAGTTACATTTTATGTTAATCTAGATACATTTTGTGCTATCCAGTAAACATTTTATGTTATCCATTAATCATTTTATGCTATCCAATATACATAATAAGCTATCCGATATCTCCATCTTTTTCAAAGCCCTCCCTTTGGGAGGGTTGGGTTGGTAAAAAAAAACCCCGAAAATAATAACTTTCGAGGTTTGTAATAAGTTGTGCTAAAACTATTCTTGTTTGATCTTTTTAAGTTCCTTTAGTTTCTCTTTCCAAACTTCAAGTCCCTCTTTATGAAGCGCGATATTCTTGCGCACTTCCAAAACAATAGAGTTTTCTTTCTTCGCATTCTTAGTATTCGTAAAAAACTGAATGTTGTTCTCTAATTGAAAAATCTCATTTTGAACTTCTTCAATTTTTCGCATCAAGAAAATCTTTTCATTGTCTAATTTTCTCGTGTCGTTGCTTTCAGAAAGGTTTTCAATTCGGTTAGAAAAACGCATCATGTCGGTGTCTTTCTTGCTTAAACTTAATTTTTCAAACAAACCATCTAACAATTTATTGAATTTTCCGTCAATGTGTTTTTTAGAAAATGGCACTCGACCAATTGTTTTCCAAGCTTCGATATGCACTTTAATAGCATCTAAATCAGTTTTATGATTGCCTGTCATTTCAAAATCCTTCATCGATTCTAAGTACTCTTTTTTCTTTTCAAAAGCGGCCTCCTCTTCTTGATTTTCTTCTTTGCGTTGCGATTTTAGTTTTTCAAAATAGTGGTTACAAGCGGTTTTAAATTCGCCCCAAACCTTATCAGAATATTTCCTCGGAACATGTCCAATCGTTTTCCATTCCTCTTGAATTTGTTTCATCATTGGCGTAGTAGCAGCAAAATCTTCACTTTCTTGCAATGCGATGGCTTTGGCAACCAAGGCATTTTTCTTTTCAAGATTGTCGTTTTGGTCTTTCTTAATGTCTTTGTAAAACGAATTTTTCAAAATATTAAAATCACGAACCGCATTTTTAAAATTTGTCCAAGTAATTTCGTTTACCTCAACCGGCACTTTTCCTAATGCAAAAAATTCATTTCTCAAAGCTTCCACTTTTTCAACATGTTTTTGCCACGAATTGTGCTCACTCATTTTTTCTGTCGAAAACGCTTGAATTTGCGCAATCACTTCATTCTTTTTTAAAAGATTTTCGTTTTCACGTCCACGCATTTCTTCAAACAAAATGTCACGTTTGTCGTGCATTTTTTTGGTCAAAGCTGAGAATTTATCCCAGATTTCCTCGCGGTGTTCTCTCGAAACAGGACCAATATCCTCTTTCCAAATTTTATGTAAATCTTGTAATTCTCTAAAAGCTTTGTTGGTGTCAACTTCTTCAACCAATTCTTCAACGCGAGCAATTATTTTGAGTTTTAAATCTAAATTGTGTTTAAAATCAATGTCTCTCGCTTCTCTATCAAGGTGCAAATAATCNTAAAAATTCTCTACATGAAAATGATAGTTGTTCCAAACATGGTTGTATTTGTCTTTCGGAATAGCGCCTGCATTTTTCCAACGTTCTCTCAAATCGTTGAATTGTTTCAACGCATCTTTGATATTTTCTTGTTGACTGATGAGGTTTTTTATTTCTTCAACAATCGCCAATCTGGTTTCTAAATTTGTTTTTAAATTGCTTTCTAAGCTTTTAAAATGCTTATTTTTTTTCTCTCTAAACTCACTATACAATTTGTCAAAGGCAGATTTCAAAGGAAAATTATATTGAAAATCTTCAATCGTATCAGGATTTTCAGTGTAGAAAGCTTTCTTTTTTTCGTCAATAAAATGATAATATTTACCTAAAAATGAAGACTTAAGTTGTTCAATGGCATCTTTAACAACGACAATTTTTTCTTCGACAACCAATTGTTCTAATTCAGAAACCAATTCTTCCATTGAAAGACTTTCATAATCTATACTTGGAATTTCAGCGTCAGAAGTTTCGCTTTCAACTTTATTTTCAGAAACGTCTTCATTTGAAATTTCTTCGTTTTCCTCTAAAACTTCTTCGTTTTCTTCTGAAACAGCTTTGATTGCCAGACTTTCGCTTTCTTCCGAATCTAAATCATCCTCTTTTATTACTGAATCTTCCACTTCAACGGTGTTTGCTGTTTCAGTTGCATCTTCAACAATAGTTTCTGCTAAATTAGTTTCTGCTGACACTATTTCAATAGCTTCTATTGGATTTTCAACTTCCTCTAGATTTGCTACACCTGATGGTTCAGCAATTACTTCTTCACTATTTGATTCTAAATTTGCAGTTGAATCAACTTCTAAATTTCCATCTGCTTGCGGCAGGTTATCATTCTTGTCGTCTAACATTTTGTAAATGTTTAGGGTTTATATAAATATTATTTTTTTTTAAATAGGGCGAAAGGTAGTAAAGGTGCATGAAAATTCAAAATAAAAGCCCTATTTATGACGAATTAGTTATTTTTTAATGGAAATTTTACTTTCTATTCCAGATTTCCCAAGCTTTTTCTGCTTGAAAAACCAACATTTCCATTCCATTTTTGGTTGTTGCACCATTTTGTTTGGCTTTCTGTAGAAAAGTAGTTTCTTCCGGATTATAAACCAAATCAAAAACGATATGATTAACGTTTAATAAATTATATGGAATATTGGGACAAGAGTTGATATCAGGAAATGTGCCAAGCGGGGTGCAATTGATAATGATTTGGTATTCTTGAAAAATAGCTTCGTTCAGTTTTTCGTAAGAAAGATAATCTCTTCTCAATTTTTGAGAAACAAAAGTATATTGAATTCCTAATTTTTTTAAAGCAAAAGCAACTGCTTTAGATGCTCCACCAGTCCCAAGAATCAAAGCTTTTTTGTGGTGTTCATTTAATAAACTGCTTAAACTTTTTTGAAAACCAAAAAAATCGGTGTTATAACCTTTCAATTTCCCTTTTTTAGTTATTTTAATGGTGTTTACAGCGCCAATTTTCTTAGCTTTTTTAGAAATCTTATCTAAAAATGGAATGATTTCTTCTTTGTAAGGAATCGTAACGTTCAAACCGCAAAGATTTGGGTTTTTTACAATTTGAGTAATTTCAAAAACCGACTGAATATCAAAATTTTGATAATTGTGATTAATTAAATTTTCTTTTTCAAATTTTTCAGTAAAATATTTTTTAGAAAAAGAATAATCTATATTTTTTCCAACAAGTCCAAATTGTTTTTTTGTAGTCATTATTATAAAAAATCAGCTACAAATTTCGGTGTTTTTTAATGGCATTTTGAACCATTTTTCTTTGCCAAACGACTGGAAATAAATTTTCAAGAATGGTGTGGTTTGTAAAATTCAAACGTAAACCATTGCTGATATGAAATTTTCCTTTTTTGTCATCACCCAACATAAAATATAATCCAGCCAAGCGGTATTCTACTTGGTATTCTTCTGGAAAATACTCTGTTGCTTGCAATAAAGTTTGAATTGCAAAATCAAATTCACCTAAAAACTGCAAAGTATCAACCCAAAAAAGCCAAGTGTCTAATTGGAAATCTCCAAATTCAACTGCTTTTCGGTAACCTAATTCTGCCTCTTCAAAAAGGTTCATTTTTTTGTTGATTGTCCCAAAACGTTTCCAGTACAAAGCATTTTGGTTGTCGATAGCCAAAGCCTTGTTTACAAAATAAAGTGCTTTTGTAAAGTTTTTTTCACGAACATAAAAATCTGTAATTGCAATCCAGCCTTTGTCTAAAAGCGGATCTTCATGTACTGTTTTGTTGTAATATTTTAAAGCGAAAGGTTTATTTCCTAATTTTTCAAAACACTTTCCAATGCGCAAAAGTGCGTAAGAAGTAGCGTCGTCAAGTTCAATAGTTTTTTTGTAGTTCTCAATGGCTTCTTCATATTGTTTCAAACGTTCGTGTGCTTTCGCTTTTTCCATAAAAGCGCCCATGAATTCATCATCAATTAGAGTTGCGTAGTCAAAGGCACGAATGGCTTCTTTATAGTTTTTCAATCCATAACTCAACCTTCCAATTTGATGCCATGCAATTTCACTGTATGGATTTAAATCAATGTACTTATTTAAATAATCAATTGCCCGTTGGTTTTGATCTAAAAATTCATAACAATAAACAACATTATAAAGCGAGGCTTGGTCTTCGGGGTCTTCTTCTAAGCACTTGATGAAATTTTCTTTTGCCAATTCTAAATTATCCATGAAAAGATGTTCCATGCCTAATAAATTGTAAACATCTGCATAATCATCAGTATATTCTAACGCAGTTTTTAACAGTTCAACTGCTTTTTCATGATCATCTCTTTTGGAATAAATATTGGCTTTTTGAATGTATATTTCATCATTGTTTGGTTCGATTGCAAATAAATCGTTCAACATTTTTTCTGCTTGATCGAGTTTATCATCATAAACTAACATTTCAACTTGAACTAACTTTAAACCAGTTGATTTGGGATGTTGTTCTAAAGCTAATTTTAAAGCTTTTTTAGCCAAATTGGCTTTTCCCATATCCAAATAATGAAGTATAATGTCTTCAAATTCTTCGGAATCAAAAAACAAAACTTTATTGGTTTTGAGCATCGATTCGTATTTTGAAATCGATAGGTTGTAATCTTCCTCTTCTTCTTCGCTTAAATACATATTCCGTGTTTAAAAACTTATTTAAAAGTAAGAATTTTAATATTTTATTAATTTTTATTTTAGAATTGTTTTGAACAATTTAATTAACAAATTCCACTGCTGGAATTGCCATTTTCAGCTCATTCATCGCTTCTAAAATTATCTCGCAACCTTCTTTTATTTCATTTTCAGAAATGGTAAGTGGAGGAGTTATTCTGATTGCGCAACCTTCAAACAACAACCAAAAAAGAATTAAACCTTTGTCTTGGCATTTGAAAATAATTTGGTTGGTAATTTCGGCACTTTCTGTCATTATCGCCAGCATCAAACCTTCGCCTCGAATTTCTTTTATCAAAGGATGTACCAAAAGCTTTCGAAAGAGTTTTTCTTTCACTAAAGTTTGTTCCATGATATTTGTTTGCGTTAATTCTTCAAGAGTTGCCAAACATGCTGCCGCAATGACAGGATGACCGCCAAAAGTGGTAATGTGTCCAAGTTTTGGATTATCGCTCAACAAATCCATTTTTTCTGCTGATGCGGTAAAGGCACCAACTGGCATTCCACCGCCCATTCCTTTCCCCATTATAATTACATCCGGAACAACATCATAATTTTGAAACCCGAACAGTTTTCCTGTTCGTCCAAAACCAGGTTGAATTTCGTCTAAAATCATTATGGCACCAACTTCGGTGCAACGCGCGCGCACTTTTTTAAGAAAATCGTTGTGCGGTTGAATAAATCCTGCACCACCTTGAATGGTTTCTAGAATTATACCCGCTGTTTTTGTGGTAATTTTTTCTAAATCTGCTTCATTATTGAAAGTAATAAAATCAACATCAGGAACTAATGGACGAAAAACCTGCTTGCGTTCTTCAAATCCCATCACACTCATTGAACCCATCGTATTACCATGATAAGCATTAAAACATGAAATCAATTGACTTCGTCCGGTAACTCTCCGGGCCAATTTTAGCGCACCTTCACAAGCTTCTGTCCCTGAATTGACTAAATAAGTTTTGTTGAGGCTTTCGGGTAAAAAAGAAGCCAATAGTTTGCAATATTCAACTGCGGGATTTTGTGCATATTCTCCGTAAACCATCACATGTGAATACCTATCCAATTGATTTTTAATGGCATCGTTTACTTTTTTAGGTTGATGACCCAAAGTACAAGCAGAAACACCAGCCACAAAATCTAAGTATTTTTTTCCGTCGCAACTATAAATATAAGAACCTAAAGCATAGGAAACTTGCATCCCTAGAGGATAAGGAGAAGTTTGTGCTTGGTATTTTAAAAAATCTGAATTCATTTATTTTTTTATTAAAACATAAAAGCAATAAAGCAACTTATTTGTTCTTTTTTGCCTTAATCATTGCTTCCAGCATGTCCCACATTTCCTCTGGAATCGCTTCCAAAAGGTTAAATTGTCCCGCACCCTTTAGCCATTCACCACCATCAATTACAATAACTTCCCCATTAATATAAGCTGAAAAATCNGAAACTAAATAGGCNGCGAGATTGGCCAATTCTTGATGGTCACCAACTCTTTTGAGAGGCACTTTTTTCGACATATCAAATTTTTCAGCCAAATCGCCAGGCAATAATCTGTCCCAAGCTCCTTTTGTAGGAAATGGTCCTGGCGCAATTGCATTGGTTCGAATGCCATATTTTGCCCATTCTACAGCTAAACTTCTGGTCATCGCTAAAACACCCGCTTTTGCCGTAGCACTTGGTACAACGTAAGCAGAGCCAGTCCATGCATAAGTTGTAACTATGTTTAAGACATTTGTGTTGGTTTGTTTGGTTTCAATCCAATGTTTTCCGAAAGCCAAAGTGCAATTTTTCGAACCTTTTAAAACAATATCAATCACCGTATCAAAGGCATTGGCTGATAATCTTTCGGTTGGTGAAATGAAATTTCCTGCTGCATTATTTAATAAGACATCTACTTTTCCAAACTTTTTTAAAACTTCCGCCAACATATTTTCGACTTGGTCGTAAAAACGAACATCACATTGAANTGGCAAACATTCTCCACCAGTTTCTAATGATAATTCTGCGGCGGTTTTTTTTAATTTTTCTAAATCTCGAGATGAAATAGCGACTTTTGCGCCCAACTCTAAAAAGTACTTGGTCATTGCTTTTCCAAGACCGCTTCCTCCTCCGGTTACTACAATTACTTTGTCTTCAAGGGCATTATCACGAAGCATTTTTGCTGAAAAATTCATATTATATTTTTTAAGTAGATTGTATTTCAATAAATATATTAATCAGTTGTGACTGAGTTTCCTAAATCTAATAATGCTTGTTTATCTAAAATTCCTTGGCCTGTTGGTGGTGCTGGTGGATTTTGGTTTTGTAAAACAATATATTTTCCATTTAAAGGTGTTGCATTTAAAAGTTTATTTAATAGATAATTAATGGATTCGCTCGGCAAAGCATTGTCTGAAAATTGAAGATAAGTAGAACCAGGAACAACATTAATTTGATTCAACACAGGTAAATCTACTTGATTAAGTTGGGGATTATTACTAATTAAAAATTGACCTGCACTTGTTAAAGATGGAAAATTAACATTTGTAAGTAATGGACTTTCCACAACATAAATTACATCGAAAGTAGTTAAAGCTGGAAAATTCAATTCACTGATTGCCGTATTTGCAATTGATAAATTCTTTGAAATTAACAATGAAGGTAAATCAAGTGATGTCAAACTCGGCCCTGTTAAATTAAAATCACCATTCAAATAAGAAGGTAAAGACAAACTGGTCATTACATTTGAGAATAGTATCAAATAACCATTGGAATAAGCATTTAAATTTATATACCCCAATTGTTCTGCATTCAAATTTACTTGTCCGTCAATTAAATTACTTAAATTGAACGCAGTTAATGATGGTAAAATAAATTCTAATGAATTTGCATGAGCTAATGAATTCATGCTAAATGAAGTTAACGCATCGCTAAAAACGCGAATATTAAAACAATTTGTCATATTCCCAAGATCTAAACTTGTCAAAGCTTGATTCCCGTTAATGGCTATGCTTCCGTTCGAAGTCAAAAGTTGCGAAAAAGAAACAGAGCCCAAGGCCAAATTATTGTTAATGCCAATTCCGCTTGAAGCCCTTGTTTTTGTTAAACTTGGAAAAGAAATGTTAGTCAAAACTGAATTGTTGTTAATTTCTAAAGCCTTTGATACAAAACTATATAGAGGAAAATCAATCGAAGTTAAAGCAGGATTTCCTACAATAAAACAATCATTGTAAATCGATTTTAACTGAGGCAATGACAAAGAAATTAAAGCTGCATTTTCAGTAACTTTTAATTCTAACAATTTTTCGAACCTAGATAAATCAACCGTTGTCAATGCCGTTGTATTGTCAATAATCAAGTTTTCAGTATTGTTGCCAAATTCTGTTGCTATTTGCGTAGCGGCCTCGCTATCCGTGATATCTCCGGTCAAAACGATTGTAGATTTACCCGGATTTTGACTGTTTGAAGCATACAAAGAATAAGGAACACTTAACAATTGTCCCACACCAGAAATGGTATAATTTGAACCGCCGTTTGGATCAGTTTCTGTTTTGAGGTAGTAAATTCCCGTTGCCCAATTGATAGCAGAAAAAGTGCCTAAAATTGGTGTTCCGCCACCCACTTCAATGCTTAAAAGTCCATTTTCATTGGTTGTGTTGGTTTGTGTTTCTTCATAAACTACTGTTCCAGTTGGACCGTCTTTCACAACACTTATTTTAAGACCAACAAGAGTATTTACAAGTAAAGTTCCTTCGGAATTTCTTATCACTGATTGATAACTCATTTTTTGCGGAGCTTGAGCAGCAGCAGTAATGATTGATACAAGTATCAAACAAAAAGTGGCAATATAATTTTTAAAATTATGCATTATCTGAATTTTATTTTTTAATGATTTTGAAAGTTTTAAACAACTGATTTTCTGAAGATACTTTCAGTAAATAAATCCCCCTATCAAAATTTTTTAAATTAATTATTGTTTCTTTATCTGCTATTTTCTGCGAATCAGAAAGTGATTTTCCATTTAGAGCAAACATCTGATAAAATAAAATTGCTTTGTTTTCGCCGATTTTTAATCGAAGTTCATCCGTAGTAGGATTTGGAAAAACGTTCATTTCTAATGCATTATTTTCGAAATTTGATTTTCCTAAAGTCATAATTTCATAGGGTTGCTGAACGCCATCACTAACGATGTTTCCGTTTGGGCTTTTATAAGAAATTTGCCCAACAGAAAAACTTGCTGTTCCGCCAGCTCCAGTTGCTTTCCCACCTGTCGCAACAACACTTTTTTGAGGATAAGTTGTTGAAAATGANAATAATATTAAAAGAAAAAATAGATTTATTTGAAGTGTTTTCATGTTTTTTATAAAATGCAAATTTACTAAAAATTGCTCGATATTAACGAAATATAAAAATAAGAGACAATCACTTCTTTTTTCGCTTATTTTTGTAAAAAAAAATAGCTTGGAATCAAAAGTTTTCCTGATAACGCCACCTTTCACTCAACTCAACACACCTTATCCGGCAACGGCCTATATTAAAGGTTTTTTGAACACTAAAAATATTCCATCAACTCAAGCCGATTTAGGAATTGAAGTGATTTTAAAATTGTTTTCAAAAAAAGGTTTAAGCGTCCTAACTCCAAAAGACAGGATTGAGCAATATTCTGATAATTCAAGACGAATTTTTGCACTTTGGGACGAATATTTAAAAACAATTGATACCGTTATTTTGTTCCTTCAAGGTAAAAATCCAACTTTGGCCATTCAAATTTGCCAAGATAATTTTTTGCCAGAAGCTTCTCGTTTTAAACAAATTGAAGAATTAGATTGGGCTTTCGGAACAATGGGAACGCAAGACAAAGCGAAACATTTAGCGACATTGTATCTTGAAGATATATCCGATTTTATTGTTGAATGTGTGGATGAAAATTTTGGATTTAGCCGTTATGCAGAACGATTAGGGAGAAGTGCAAATTCTTTTGATGATTTATATTTTGCTTTAAAACAGCAACTTACTTATATAGATGAAATTTTAATTTCAATTCTTAAAGAAAAATTAGAAAAAACAAAACCGACTTTGTTTTTAATTTCTGTTCCATTTCCAGGTAATTTGTATGCTGCTTTTCGTTGTGCCCAATTTGTAAAAAAACAATTTCCTAATATTGAAATTGCTATGGGTGGTGGTTTTCCAAACACAGAATTGCGCTCACTTTCAGACGCAAGGGTTTTTGAGTTTTTCGATTATATCACTTTAGATGACGGAGAATTACCTGTTGAATTATTGGCCTCGCCGGATTCTACTGAAGTCGGGGATTTAAGAACTTTTAAACGAACATTTATTCTTGAAAAAGGAAAAGTGGTTTATAAGAATAATTCTACTCGACCAGATTACAAACAATCGGAAGTTGGTACGCCGGACTATTCAGATTTGCAATTAGACAATTATATTTCGGTGATAGAAATTGTCAATCCAATGCATAGCATTTGGAGCGATGGTCGTTGGAATAAATTAACGATGGCGCACGGCTGTTATTGGGGAAAATGTACTTTTTGCGATATTTCTTTAGACTACATTAAAATATACGAACCTGTTGCCGCCCGATTAATTGTGGATAGGATGGAGGAGTTGGTAGCACAAACAGGTCAAAATGGATTCCACTTTGTTGACGAAGCCGCGCCGCCAGCATTAATGCGTGAAGTAGCTTTAGAAATTTTGCGCAGAAAAATAACGGTAACTTGGTGGACTAACATTCGATTTGAAAAAAGTTTTTCGTCTGATTTGTGTTTTTTATTAAAAGCTGCAGGCTGTATAGCAGTTTCTGGCGGTTTAGAAGTGGCTTCTGAGCGCTTATTAAAACTTATTGATAAAGGAGTAACTGTCGAGCAAGTAGCGGTTGTAACCAAAAATTTCACAGAAGTCGGGATCATGGTCCATGCTTATTTGATGTACGGTTATCCAACCCAAACCGTTCAAGAGACTGTTGATAGCTTGGAAATGGTGCGACAAATGTTTGAAATTGGTATTTTACAATCCGGTTTTTGGCATCAATTTGCCATGACAGCACATAGTCCCGTTGGGATGTATCCCGATAAATTTGGCGTTTTGAAAGAAAATAATGAAGTTGGAACCTTCGCAAATAATGATATTAATTTTACGGATAAAACTGGAATTGACCATGATCAATTTAGTTTTGGACTCAAAAAATCGTTGTACAATTTTATGCATGGAATTTGTTTTGATTACGAATTGCAAGATTGGTTTGATTTTAAAGTTCCAAAAACTAAAATTGCTAAAGATTTTATTGAAAGCGCACTGATTAAAAGTGATATAGAGAGTGATACACTCGTTTTAAAACCCAATGCTAAAATTATTTGGGTAGGAGGGACGCCAAATGTTGCACATTTTACAAAATCAAAAAAAGGAAATACTTGGGCAATGTTGACACTCACTTTTCATAACAAAAAAGAGTGTTTTGTGATTCAAATAGAAAAAGAAAAGGGAGAGTGGTTGTTGAAAATGTTAGAGAAAACTAATGTTTTGAAGCCAAAAGTTACCAATTTAAAAACACTCAAAGAAGATTTTGAACTCGATTTTGAAGATTTTGAACTATTTTGGTTTTCAAAACCAATTGATACTTTAAGAAATGCTGGATTATTGATTTTGTAAGCTAGCAATTAAACATATTACATTTATGAAATTATACATGATCATGCTCGGCTGCAAACCGCAAGGAAGACTGACAGAGCAACACGATATTTTTTTTGGAATCGGAAATTCTTTAAAAGAATTAATTCCTTCTATGAACGCTTTTTGGAAAGAAGCAAAAGGCAGAATCCACATTGATGCTTGGCGCGAAGTTAGCTTAGTTGATGGTTACAAGATTGAAATTGTGTCAAAAACCGAAGTTTTAGAAAATAAAGAACAACTTTTCTTCATCAATTTGGGTGGTTATAAAGAAAATGAGTTTGAAGAATACCACTACAAAGTGCTTTCTGTTGCTGAAAGTATGGGAGCAGCTGCTAAAACTGCAAAGGCAACAAGTTTTTATAAACATTGCGGTTTTAAAGGTGCGACTTCACATATTGATGATAAATTTGGTATTGATGTAGATGATATCTTCAATGTGAAGGATATTTTAGCGTTGGATTTATCTTCACAATTTCAACTTAAAATCACAAAATATTTAGAAAAATTGGTAGAAGATCAATTGCATATCGGCTATTTGAAATTAGAAAAAATTGAGTAATAATGGGCAGAAACAACGAAAGAAATATTAAAAAGTACAACGACAAGTTGCATAAAGCCCAAGACAAAGTAAAGCAAGGTGAAATTGACCGAAAAGAAAAATTGAAGGCAATTGCCAAAAAATTCAATGAAAATAAAACTTCAAATGACAACTAAGAAAAATGGAAAATGAAATCAATTTTGAAGATTTAAAAGCTAATTTTCAGCAAATAATGGATTTAATTGCGTCAAAAGATTTTCAAAAAGCAAGCGAGAACTTAAACCTTGTAAAAGAAATGATTGAAGAAATGATTGACTTTGCAAAGAAAGATACCGATTTGATTGCAATTAGTAAATACCAAATATTGTTGCAACAACTTCAAGAGCAATTATGACATTTAAATTAATTTATTTTACGATTTGTTTATCTTTACAAAACTTATGGCAGATAACCACATTGATTTGTAATCCAAAAAAGAAGTAAATTATAGTTTACCGCTAAAATGAAAAAGCTTTCGGTTTTTAATAAAATTTTTTTTGTGTGTAATTTGCTTTTGGCAATATTAACAATTGTTGCTTATTTCTTACCTTTTTTAACACCAAAATCGTTTCCAATATTAGCTGTATTGACACTTTTTTTGCCAATGATGTTGATTTTGAACATCCTTTTTTTGATTTTTTGGGGAATTCAGTTGAAAAGACAGGTGCTTTTATCTGCCGTAGTTTTAATGATTGGTTTTCCATTTATCAACAAATTTTACAAGTTTTCTAAAACAGATTTGCCAATTAATACAAATGATTTTGTTGTGATGAGTTACAATGTTAGGATTTTTAATAAATTTAAATGGTCTGATAAATTGGCTGTTCCGATAGAAATTGCCGATTTTGTAAAAGAAAAAAAACCAGATATTCTTTGCATTCAAGAATTCGCTAATGCAAAAGAGTTTGATTATTCGGCTTACAAATACAAGTATATTTTATCGAGTGGCGATAAAATTAAAACGGGACAAGCCATTTTTTCACAATTTAAAATGCTATACAAAGGCGAAATAAAATTTCCAAATTCGAGCAATAATGTGATTTATGCNGATTTAAAAATCAAGAANGATACCGTTCGTGTCTATTCTATTCATTTGCAATCGATAAAAATATCGCCAAATGTGCAAGAAATTAACCAAGACATTAATGAAATCGACCAGCAAAAATCCGAAGCAATGTTCAAGCGAATCAGCAAAGCTTTTAAAATCCAACAGCAACAAGCAGAGTTGATTAAAGAAAACAAATTAGAATGCAAATATCCNATAATCATTTGTGGCGACATGAACAACAGTGCGTTTTCGTATGTTTATCGCGTAGTTAAAGGAGATTTGCAAGACGCTTTTGAAGAAGCAGGAACTGGTTTTGGAAAATCGTATGATTTTAATTACTACCCTGCACGAATCGATTATATTTTTGCTGATAAAAATCTAAAAATAAAATACTTTCAGAACTTTCCTGAAATTGAAGATTCGGACCATTTTCCAATAATTGCCAGAATGGCTTTTGAAAAAGATTAAAACGCTTGCTTTTTCAAATAATCCAAAGCAAATTTTCCTTCATTGAAAAGCAAATCTAAAACGCTTAGGTTATTCAAAAAACCTTCTTTTTCTTGAAAAACTTGTGGGTAATTTTCAAAAGTTGAAATGTCTTTTTTTCCGTCAGCCAAAAACCTAAAATCTTTTGTGTTTGAAACTT
>JGI25917J50250_1000219_pt1 | contig 15275 bp, 16 predicted proteins | sample LauGreSBDMM110SN_4_FD_50250 | JGI IMG/M metagenome (IMG submission 50250) | reverse complement strand
AAGGTGTGTTCTATGGTGTGTCTTCTTCGAGACCTTGATGTGGACACAGCTGGGGTCGGGCATTGACCCACGTCCACCCGTCTTTTGCTTCGGTAATGTTGGGCCAAAGTATTGCGTCGTCGCGTCGTCCATCTGCAGCGTCGTCGTACCGTTCCATGGCCAAATCGCGCAATTCATCGTCGGACAACGCGGGATGTTGGATATCCCATCCGTTCATCTCGGCCAACAGTAAGAAAAATTCTTTTCCGCCAAACTCTCCGTAACCGCGATACCGAGATTCTGACCATATTCTTCCTAAATTATCTCGCAAAAAATAGGTGCGAGAATTGTCACTGTAGGCATAAATCAGACATGACCGGTTTGTATCTTGTGTCAAGAAACTAAAGTGTCCCATTAATCGCACGTGTTGCAAGGTTATTGTCTTTCTTTAAGATTCTTGTCGAGACCGACATATCCCATCGCGAGAGGAAAAAAGGTGGGTTTTCACGCACTTTTGAAAAGTGAGTGAAATGGGAGTCCCTATTGCTTAACGAGGAAGACCAGGGCACTTCCAGTAAATGTTGAACTGGACATCGCTGCCCAAAGGACGCGAGGCACAGACCGTGCTGATATTGGGTGTAACGCCGTCGGCCAAGAACATCATGGTTCTGACGGACTGGGGAAGGCCATTGGCACGGTACGAAAGGGTCGTGATGTAGGACTTGTTGGTGTTGGGGACAAGGCCGGCTTTGCGCTCTCCGCCTCCCACGTTTCTATTCGTCGAGCTATTGGACCCGAAACTGTAACGGCTGGCTTTGGAGCTGTTGGGACTGGGCATTATACTCTGGTCAAAGATAAAAAATAATTGGCTAAATACAACATCGGTTTGCACCTCGGGGATGAAGCATTCGGCATTTTTGTTGAACCGTGTGCGGAAAAGTTCAACGCCGGCGGTTGCCAAAGAATCGCCGAAGGATTCGACAAAGGAGCCCAGTTTGACCAAGGAACCCAAGGACTTGCAGCAACAGCAGCAGCAGCAGCAACAGCCACAGCAGACCCATGCGATGTTGGAAGACGATGTTCGTATTGTCAAGCACGAAAATGGAGAAGAGACGCTCGTGTTTGACCCGTACAATCCACAAAATCAGTTGATTACGACGGATCAAATCCAGACCATTCTTCACACGTACGGGGTAAATGCGCCGGTGCACAACTTTGAGCTATACAAGCGGGCATTTGTGCACAAATCGTATCTGCGTCGTCCCGACGCCGAAAATGCGCAAAACAACATTGTCCTGGCACCAAAACCGGAAGATTGTCTGGGACTCTTTACCAAATCCAACGAACGGCTAGAGTTTGTGGGCGACGGTGTCCTCGAATGCATCACAAAGTACGTCTTGTACCGCCGTTTCCCCAAGGAGAATGAAGGGTTCATGACGGAAAAAAAGATTGCGTTGGTGAAAAATGAGTCGATTGGCAAAATGGCACTGGAAATGGGGTTGCACAAGTGGCTCATTCTGTCCAAACACGCCGAAGCCAAGCAGACGCGCACCAATCTGAAGAAATTGGGCTGTCTGTTCGAGGCCTTTTTGGGGGCCATGTTTTTGGACTGCAACAAACTCGCCGTCCAGGACGAGCATTTCAAAGACACGTTTTTGACAGGACCGGGATTCCAAATGGTGCAAGTCTTTGTGGAAAACGTGTTTGAAAAGCATGTGGACTGGATTCATCTCATCAAGAATGACGACAACTACAAGAACATTTTGCAGGTCCGCATCCAAAAAGAGTTCAAGGTCACGCCCGATTACCTGGAATGCAGCGAGTACCACGTGGACCGTGGATACCACATGGGAGTATATCTGTGTCTCGGTCAGCCGATTTATGCGGCAAAGCGAGAAGACGCCATCCATGCCAAGACGTTTTTGACGCGGGGGGGATTTGATGCAATTCATCAACACATGTCGGTGCATCGACGCATCCTGGTCTTGCTGGGGGAAGGCATGCACAAAATCAAGAAAAAGGCGGAACAAGTGGCATGTGAGGAAGCCTTGCGCATTTTGCAACAATACTAACTTGAACCACGAATAAGCAAATTCATCCAATACGAATATTCGGTGACGAGTTTATTCTTGTTCTTTTGATTGTCTGGAGTCTGAGAACTTGGTTGCGGGAGGACGCGGTATTCCACCACTGTCGGAGTTCCGTCCTCGTCGAACCGAATGTGCTTTGGCACCAACACACTCTCCTTGCAACGACCGTAAATATAGGCCGTCGACAATGTGTCGACAAACTCGGCGAGTTGCTTGGCGGAATATGGACCGTGATACAAACATCGCACGGTCTTCCGCATGTACCTGTCGGAAAGCCCGTTTTGCAAACATCGCACGGTCTTCAGCGTGTACCTGTCGGAAAGCCCGTTTTGCATAGGAAAGCACGTGCGATTTCTGCAAATTAGGTAAGCCTCGAGGCCGGATCCATACTTCAGTCGATAGGAGAGGTTGTCTTGGACTACGGTCACAAACATGTCTTCCGCCACGGGCGTGTCATACCACATGGAAAAATGCACAAAGGCTCCCTTGGGCCCAAACCAGTCGATGCGCTCCACCTTGCCAACATGTTGTTCAAATATGGCCGGCAAGTGACGTCGGGCATTCCGAGGTACCAGAGGAAGGTACAGACTCTGGGTGATGAGGGAATCGTCTGGCGCATAAAGTGGCGTAGAGTGAGGGTAGCGGGGGGTAGGCAATTGCCCGTTTTGCGAAAATTGCTCGGGCTTCAGCAATTGCCCGTTTTGCATGTGTGTTGGTTGGTTCTACAAAGGTGCTCGTCTTTACATCCTTATTTATCCCGACACTCTTTGTTTCAAAGCCATCAAATTGCGCTCAAACAGGGCATTGACTTGGTCCACGTCGGCACCGGCCATCATGTCATCGGGTATGTAACTCACGTTGCCCTTGTGATAACACAGGATGGCCGGGATACCATTGATGCGGCGTTTGCTCTTGAGGAAACCATAGACTTCAAAGTTTTCGTCGACGTCGATGACGCCGCAGACTACCCGCGAGGAAAAAAAAACGTCTTTCTGAATCTTGTCATACCATCCGTGGACGAGAGGCTCGATGCGTTTGCACGGGCCGCACCACTCGGCACCAAACTTTAGAATCACAAGCCCGGGATTCTTGGACTGCAACAAGTCCGAAAATGCCTGGACGGAAGGAAGAGAGGTCAAGAGCGTCGGGTTCACGTCCGAAGAAGAAGAAGAAGAAGTGTCCATGAAGTGTATCCCGAGGTGTTTAAACGCAACCCAGACACGTTTATAAAAAAAAAAATATCCAACTAAGCTAATGGGTTGGGGTGTTGTTGGAAGAGCACTCAATCGTAGTAAAACATTAAATCGTATAAAAAATGTTGTTGGAAACACGACAATTGTAAAAGGCTTAAACAAAAATGTCTACAATTCGACCTTGTCCAAAGGATTGGGATGGGGGACACGGAAAATGCTTGTGAAACCAAGCGTTGCTGTAGCCAAAGGAGTGGGTACAGGTTCCATCATCGTAGGAAAGCAAGGTGCGAAAATGGGAGCTCAAACGTATGATTATTGGAAAAACCAAACGGCAAAATTACGTGGACAAAGGGATGGACAACCCTTTCAAAAACGCAATTATGTTGCGCGGAATGTAAGAGAAGGTTGCATCGACGTTCGAACGTTTGGCGGGAAATATCAATGTGTTGACAAGCAGACATTCACTTCACCTGTGGGAAAATCGATGCGGCACCGAAGACGGAATTTTAATCGCAATAGAACGCAAAGAAAACCAAATGTACGCAGCTAGCAATACGAAAAATGCAGCAGCAGACCACCACAATCTCAACGTCGAATCCTACTCGTTGCAAGAACTGCTGGCACTATTTGACATTGCCTCGTATCAGATTTCGTTGGAGGACATGCGCAGGGCCAAGAAGAAAATGTTGATGACCCATCCGGACCAGTCGCGTCTGCCGTCGTCGTATTATCTGTTTTATCGCCAAGCCTACGAAGTCGTCCTGACCTTTTACCAAGAACAAACTCGCCAACAACAGTCCACGCAGAATGTAAAAGACTATGTCCCGAGTCTGCCGACGTCATCGAGACCCGACGAAACCGTGGTGAAACAGCAACTCGACACCATGTCCGCTGGCGACTTTCAGTCACGGTTCAACCGACTCTTTGACGAGATGGGTTCGATGCATAAACCCGACCCACAACGGAATGCGTGGTTTACGCAAGCGGACCCGGTGCTCCCCAAAGTCCCCGACCGCGTGGCCAATATCAAAGACATGGGTCACGCATTTCATACCATCAAAACCCAACAACAGGCGGTGGCCATGACCCATTATCGCGGAGTCCAAGACATGGTGGTGTCGCAGGGGACGGCATCGCTGTATGACGACGATGACGACGACGAAAACCCACAACGTCAGACCGAGTATGTGAGCAGCGACGTGTTTAGCAAGTTGAAATACGACGATTTGCGCAAAGTGCACAAAGACCAGACCATGTTTGCCGTGAGTGAAACGGACTATGTGCCCTCCCCGTCGCGGACTTCGGTGGACCGCTATGCCCGCGAACGCGACGCATCGATTGGCACGCCGCTGAACGAATCGGAAGCCCAGCGCATGTTGCACGAAAATGCGCGCATCCATCGCGAACGGATGATGCAGCGTGAATATGCGGCGATGCAAAAAGAAAAGGAAAACGAACGGAAGAGTCAGGCCCTGTTGTCGCAATTTTTGTTACTCAAACGTTAGCAGTGTTCCCGGGGAGGTAAGCTAAACACAATACTCGAGGAGTGTGGCATACTCGGGCGTTTCGTCAAAGTCGAGTTGGTAGGCACACGTAAAAAAGTTTGACATACCCCCCCGAGAATTGCTCACCTCGAGCATTTCCAACACGTCCAACAGACGTTCCTTTTGTCGTTTACGCTCCAGATTGAGAGGATGTAAAATGTGCTGTCGCGGCAACAAGCTCGGGGAAACCACGTCCGCAATCGCGTGGTCGTCCCAGGGAAGAGTGCCACCGAGACGCAAATACAACCACACGTAGCCCACGGAAATGACATCGTCACGACGCGATGCATCGTGTCCATCATGTACATGCAAACTGACGTATTTAGGAGTTCCAAGGACATGTTCGCTCGGGGGTTTGGCCGGCAAATGATCGCGCACATCATCGACATAGACGGAAGACAAGCCGAAATCAATCAAGTAGACGACGCCGTTGCGCAACATGAAATTTTGAGGTTTAATGTCGCGATGAAGGATGCCCGCCTCGTGCACTTGTCGCACGATGCGTATCATCTCTTGCACCCATTCACAAATTGCTTGTGCGCTGGGCTTGGTTCCTCTATGTTGGACGACATCGGCGAGTGTCATTTCCAACAATGGTAAAACTAACATGTTGTACTTGACGTCGTCGTCGAGAACGACGGTGCTCCACCAATCTATGGGAGGAACGTTGCGGCAACCTCGGTCGCGCAAGTAATGCAGTATTTTGCATTCGTGTTTCAATGTTCGAAAGGTATTGTTGGTGTTATCCACGGGTTCGATTTTGATGGCCACTGCTCGCCCCGTTCGGAGATGCTCTCCGCAAAAGACTTGGCCGAAGGAGCCTGCACGCAGACGCTCACCAAACTTGTAAAACGGTCCATTTCCGTCTGCTGTAAACATTTTTCCATGCATACAGTAGTCCATGTCTTTACGTCGTTTTTACTGGAAATACATCATCTACTTTGTTCTGGCTGTACTGGTTGGATATATCCTGGGGTTGGCCCTTGCTTCTGCTTCTGCTTCTGCTGCTGCTGCAACTACGGACGAAGGGTTCGGTCGCATGTATCAGCAAGAGCTACGTCATCCGAATAACACGCCGATACAGAGAAAGCCCGCATCCACTTCCGCGGTGTTTGGTGGGTGGAATGGACTGGTGGACGAGCTCATGACAAAGTATTTTGACCATCGAGGATATCCGTACCAAGATACGGTGGATGAGATTTTGAAAACGTTTGTCACGCCGTACCCCAACAGTACCGTGGAGAAACAGACACTCTCCAAATTGTATGACATTGGTTACTACGTGATTCGCATAGTTCTTCCCCAACTTGCCAAGCAAAGAGTGCCCACCTCGTGGCCGCCTGTGGTGTGGAGTACGAATGCTGACACCATCTTGAGTAATGCGTCCCTTTTTGGCAACGGCAGTGGTTGGGGAGGATTGGCGAATTTGTTTGGAGGAGATGACGATTCATCCAACAATGGCAAAGGAAAAAACGGAACGTCGTCGTCGGGCGACGGGTCGAATGGGGCAGCATCCTCGTCTCTCTCCACCTCGTCTTCGTCTTCCTCCAGCAATCCGGCCACATGTAATGCGACGGACGGATGCGGTGGAAACCAGCCGTGTCCAACCAGTTGTGTTGAAGCGGCGTTGATGGGGTTATCGAAGAAACGTGCTCCTGCTCCGGCGGCAACGTCTGCGTACGACATGTCACAATTTTCACGCAATCTGACCGCGGACGAACTGAGTCAGTGGTGGTCCTTGTTTACAGACGGTACTTCTGAATTGCCCGACGGTGAATCGTCTTCTTCGTCTGGAAAGGGTTCAGGTGGAAAAGCTGCGCGCAGGGCTCCCGCGTTTTATCAAGCCGTGTTGGAACCGTATCAAACGGACCTGGACAAATACTTGAATCAAGAGATACAAAAGTATTTTGACGCGAATGGAAATCCAACCCAAAAATTTTCCGAATGGATTTCCAATCAAGGTGGCCCTCCCATGGACGAATTTCATCAAAACAAATCGGCGGATATGATTTATTACGTGTTGGAAAACGTGGTCAGCGGATTCCCCACAAAAAACAAACCGTCCTTTGACTTTACATGGAATACCGTGTTGCGATTAAGTGCTCGGCAGTTTTAACGTGCAATTTTCATAGAAAATAATCGGAATCCCCCAAAAATTGTACAATGAGTTCCCGAACATCATAGGGCAGCTCGGAGTTTTCGTTTTTCATAAACCGTATGACTCTGACGTGATTGTAAAATTTGGAAATGTAACCCAAATCGTACAAAACAAACCCTCGGGTATCATAAACTTGAATGTGAGAGTGTAAAAATGATGATGTAGAATAGTCTATGTTCTTTGCTAAAATATATTTACTGTTCTTATAAATATACTTTATTTGTAGCAACCATTTCTCACCCGGAAAAATTCCTTTTATAGAATACATCGCAATGTATTTTTCCTCTACTTGTGGATGTTGACACGGACGAAACCGGGTTACATCCATGTCTTTCCAGCTCATCTGTCCAACAAGGGTGTGTTAACGGGTGTGCAAACAACAACTTCCTTTCGAAAATTTGGGCATGAGCTCAGACAAAGTCGTTGGCTCTGGTGTTGGATTGTTGAACCCACTGGACCAGCCGTTTCACTTGCCCAGTGACTATTCGTTTTGACCGGGGACTTTCTTTCCAAGGATCCAGGAACGGGTCGTTCCAACATTCCAACAAGACCAAAATATGATTTGTTTTTGTTGTTTTATATTATAAAATTGTTTACAATGTTTGAAAAGCTCTGTTGTTGGATTGTTGGAACGACTGGCTCTCCTGGACCTGCCGTTTCACTTGCCCAGTGACTATTCGTTTTGACCGGGGACTTTCTTTCCAAGGATCCAGGAACGGGTCGTTCCAACATTCCAACAAGACCAAAATATAATATGATTGATTGATTATTCCTGAGAAAAGACTCATTTTTTACGACACTACTTTGTTACACATCTGCACCCCACAAAAATAAACAATGAGAAAAAACGTGAAACAAAATATTAACGACGACTACGACGATTGGTCTTGTTGTTGTTACGACGACGGTACGTCTTGTTGGATTTACGGGAATAACTGTTGCGGCGACGGTAGAGGGAAGACCGGCGGCGATACAATTGGTTGCCACTCACGAGAAGTGCGGGAACGGCCACGTCGACGAGACCCATGCCACCTATACGCTGACTACCACAAGACGCCATATATATCAAAGAGCAGATATTTTTTTGGCATCGAAATATCGAAACATGCGATAATCGGTTTGAAACGAAGTCCATTTGGTAGAACGCACAATGTGTTGGAATGTTGGACTGGTGAGTCCCCGGATAAGGGCTTCGCCCTCGGCCTTTCGTTTTTCGTGGGTGGATGCCGTGAGGGGGAGACCAAAGGACAGTTGCGAGAGTCCGTATTCGCCGCGATGGTCGTTGTAAGGGTACAGAGATCGGTTAAAGTTCAAGACGACTTTGGGTGCCTTGCTCATGGCGGACATGTGGTCAGCATACAAGATGCCTAAACCTCGTCGCGTTTGATTGTGAACAATGGGATACCGATACTTGGACGTCTTGTTGGGATGCAGGCGACGGGCATCAAAAGTGTTGCTGTGGAACAAGACGGGGATGCCTCGGCCTGCCGGAGCCTTGGACACCAACAAGTATTGAATCTCGTCAAAGGCGGCATTGGGCAAAAAAGGCCACTTGGTAACATCAAATTTTCGATGTTCGACGTTTTCTGCGTCGATGAGGATGGTCGTCGTGGCTGTGCCGTCGGCGACAACTTTGCGCGTTTGAATGACATAGACATCAAACCGCGTTTGCACGCCGAAAATGTCGCGTCCGTCCTTTTCCCCGTAAATGTGCAGAAAACGTAGCGTGTTTTCCCTTGTCATCAGAGAGTAGAGGGCCGACTCGGGACGTCGCCACACCGCAGGCGTAATAAAGGCCAAATATCCAGAAGGCCGTCTCAGCCAGAGAGGGTCGAGACATTGTTGGACAAATCGGTTCCAAAGCGTTCGCTTCCCCTGGGACCCCTTGTAGACGTTGAGTGCATTCGAAGATTGGAACGGCGGATTTCCAACAATGACGTCAAAAGGTAGAATGTCGGCTGAAATTGTCAAAAAATCGCCCTCGACCACATTGGCGGAGGTGCCAAACCGACGTCGCAACACGGCCACGTTGGTCGGATTAAGTTCGACCATGAACAACATGTTTTTTAAAATGTGGTGCGCGCGATGACGGGAATCGGGCATGGATGGAGACAATGTCTGCATGAGCTTGAGGAAGATGAGCCCGCCAAAATGGCCAGTGCCGGCAGCGGGGTCCAACCACCGCAACGACGGGTCGGTCCAGACCTTGGTCGGAATGTGTTCCAACAACTCGTAAATCAAAGTGGCCGGCGTAAACACTTCTCCCCACTTGTCCTTTTCACTGTCGCGCATCTTGTCGGCATCAAACCACTCCAGCACATCGTCCATGGTTCGTGTAAAGTGTGTGTGGGGGGGTGTGTTACAGGGTGTGTTTTCGAAGGTGTCAGTTGTCGAGGTGGTGTTCGATGTAGTGCTAGCTCTTGCTGCGGCATTTTTGTTCGCGAAAAATATCACAAGAACAATAAAGAATGTCGACGATCGAAAACCTCTTTTTCGTCTTTGTGATGAAAGGCACCGGAACACCGTCCCACGTCATCGTGTATTGTCACGACACTGTAAAAAAAAAGAGGGAATTGTTTAGCGAGACACAACTCGAGTATTTCGAGTCGGAAAATGTCGACATTGTGACTTCCGGCAACATGATTTACAAGGAAGATTCCGTCGCGACCATTCGACGAAAAATCATGGACGAGATAGGGGGGGGCGAAGAAGTGTACCTATTTACGGAATGCCAGAAAGATGTCACCCAGGCGTGGATGTCGCGTTTTCACGAGAACATGTCCCGTCCAAAAATGTTGGAATCATCGTTGGAATTTGGTGTGGACCTTTCGAATGTTGTCGCCTATTCTACAATGGAACAATGGCGAGGCGCGTTGACTGCACCACTACAACATGTGTTTGTGCCTCTGGGTCACGGCGAGTGGAACCGGATGGTGGCCAATCCATTTTCCGTCTTTGTTTCCAACAACTCTGCCCCACTGCAACAACAACAACAAGAGTCGCGATTTCTCGAATACTCGACGACATCGACCTATATTTATGCATGTCCGCAATCGGCAGTCCACGAATACGCCCGGGCCAACAATCTAGGTCCCGAGTTTGTATTGACCTATTTTCCCAAAGGGAAATACAAGCCGCGCACTACGAGCTCGGACGACGACGAGGAAACCCTGTATGATATCCATGTTGTTGGAAAGGAGGAAACTACTATGCGGACCGTGCGCATCCTGGAAAACGTGACGTGTACATGGACATTTCCCCAACAACAGACGGATTCGACGTGGTTGCCGTTGGAATCCATCATGAAACGGTTTCACGCCAGTGACGCTGTTCCCTGTATTGTGTACTTGAAACCGGGACAGGAACCTTTATTTCGATTGTACAAACCCTCGGCGGCCAGTTGGATGAAAACGTCTCCAACAAAGGGAACAAAGGCCGTGCGATGTTTGCAATTTCATTTGAAAAGCGGGGCAGTCATCACATTACATGCACAATACCAAGTTACTTTTTTTCTTCCCCGCGCCAGTTCGTTTGACGAAATAAAGAATACAAATTTTTTTGAACCTCTCGTTTCTGTTTTCCCCAAGGACATGTTGAAATCTCGTTCCTTGTTGGACATGAACCCGTGGCAACAATTTTGTTCGTTTCAGTACTCGGTCGCGTTGCCTTCGACCCACAACTTTGTCAAAACAAAACTGCCTCGGCCCTACGATTTTTTGCGCGAATTTGACATGAATCTAGACACTACGCGTACAATCATATTACGCAATGTCACAATGTTGGAATACGTTCCCATTCTCGACTTGTACTTGGATGCCTTGGTCAGGAATCACACCGTCAACGCCGCCGCCGCGTCTTCCTTTTGGACACCCCCCCCAGAAGAAGAAGCAGACGACGAGGACCACGACGAAGCAGAAGACGACGAAGACGACGAAGACGACCAAGAAGAAGCTACGGATAAAACAAACAATGAACCGCCGCTGTGGTTCCAACGACCGAGCGAGCAGTCTGGATTCGAGGTGTTGGAATCTCCCGCTGTAGCGCCGTCCGCGTCGGAATACACCGCCGCAGATGGTGATGTTGTCCCTGCGGCCATCCTTTCAATGTTGGGAAGTAAAGAGTGGAAACCTGCCCAAGCCCACGATTTTGATTTTTTGACCGCCATGGCGTATTTATATTCCAAACAGACGATGCGCCGGGGGGGCGTTCAACCCCGCGAGTTTCGCAAAATCATGGCGGAATCCCTTACCCTCGACCGCTTTTTGAGATATCACAATGGGAATTTGCCGGCCATGTTTCGCTCCAAGAACAAGCCCACGGGCGACGTCGAGCCATACAAGACAACAGAATTTGCGAAAACACTCGATTTGAACGACGAGCATCAGTTGGAGCTGTTGGAACAAACCGTTCAGAGCTACGAAACGTTTTTGGACGTGTTGCAATCGTCGGATACGCTGGATTATACATATCTGTGGGACATGATGACCGATGTGAATCCAGATTTGATGCCCCGAGGCATGAATTTGGTCATTCTGCAAATGCAGCACGGTCGAGCCCAACTCGTTTGCCCGACGAATGCATACTCTTCCTTTCCTCGACTCGATGTGAACAAAGAAACGGCGTTTTTGTTTCGGCGGACGTTGAACGAATACGTGCCACTCGAAAGGGGGGGAACACCGTTTACACGAAATGTGGGTCCACGGATTCCATCCTTGGCGCAACAGTGTTTGTCCTCCCCGAGTCTTCAAACGTACACCTTTCGGTCCAACCTGTTGAGCACGGAGATGCGTCGCCTTCTCGAGGACTTGAAGGCGTACGAGGTTTCCAATACAATCGTGCGCGGAAACAAGGTGGTGGCGCTCTTGGTCAAGGGTCATGACGTCAATCAACAGCCGGTGTACGTTCCCTGTCTTCCCACCGAAGAGGCAGCAGACGCGACGAACCATAGTAGTGGCAAAACAACCTACGTCCCGTTATCGTATGAAATAACCCGTGACCGGTTACGAGGAATTGCGTATGCGTCGCAGGGACGCATCCCGTGCAAGCCGTCGCACAAAGTCTCGAAGAATGGAATATTGCTGGGACTCGTTACTGAAGCCAATTCGTTTGTTCCCGTTGTCTCCACGAAAGACGACGACAACCACGATGATGGACTCTCCACTGTGACCGATTTTCCCGAGGAAGAAGAATCTATAGGACAAGAACACGTGGAAGAAGACGCGGAATCCAAGGCCCTTCGTTTGGAAAACCAATTCTATCACATGTACCAAACATTGGTACGACAACAGTTGACGCCAGAGAAGCGGGAAATGTGGAAAAAACAGTTGCAAAGTGTCACTATCAGTTACCAAAACAAGATTCAATTTTTCCAGTCTGAAATTCGAAATTTGATACAAACACATTTCCAGCGCATGGACCCCCGCGTGTTGGACGAAGTCATGCATGTGTGTGCGCCGGGAGACGACGGCCCCTATTGTTTGCAAAACGGGACAAACGGGACAAACGGCGAGACGGAGACTATATTCCCCAAGTTTAATCTGGTGGACCCGTCGGTCAACAATGAACTCATGTATCCCTTGCGCTTGGCGGATGAATTGGTACGTGTGCGTCGCCAACAACTCTCGATGTTGTATGATGAAGATGGCGGTCCCTCGTCGCATGTGGAGTACAGTATTCGTGACGACGAGATGGTGGTCACACAGAGTCGCATACCGGCCTTGGTGAAACAACTTTCCAACAACAACAACAACAACAACAATGCAACGACGACGACGTGGGATACGGCGACTCCTGACCGTGCAACTCTTTCGCCGGTGGACATTATGGATGCCGTCGAGTATGTTCAACAATGTATTGTCGACGCCGACCGACGTATCACGGGCTTTTGGAAAAAGGTGTTTCCAAAGACAACGACTGAAACCGTGTTCCAACAATCGAACATGATGAAGCAGCAGTCCTCGTGTGCCTTTGCACCATTGATGTATTTGAATCAAGTCAATCACGGAACTCCAATTACCGAGTCCTCCGTGCGCAATGTCCTGTGGACCGCCTTTGAGACCATGCTGTCCAGTGATACAGACCGAGACACGGTATTGGAACTCCTCGAAGTAAAAACGGTGGAAGACGCGAAACAACGCGTGTTGCATGCACCGGAGTACACCTTGTCCGACGTGGATTGGTGGGTATTTTGCCAACAACGACGAATTCCTGCATTCCTGATATGGCCACCACCCCCAACGACGTCGTCGGAACAGAAAGGGACAACAGCAGCAGCAGCAGCAGCAGCAGCCGCAATGCCGTGGTTGCGTCTCTATTCCGAGCCCGCCGAAACCACCGCGTACTATTTCATTTCCAAAAAGAAGAAGAATTATAGTATCATCACCAAATCTTTTGCACTTTCTGCATTAGACACGAGTGCACTGCGAGATGAACAAGGGAAACTCGTAGTACAAGAAATTTAAGCCGGGGACGCGCCCTCTACATTGCTGGCCACAGGGCGGAAGGTGGTTTGGACCAACATGGACGACTGTCCGACGGGTGCCATGCTGGCGACCACGTCTTCTTCCAATGTGCGCGAAATGGTGGCGGGGGCAGCAGCCCGAGGAGCACGGCTGTCCTGGGGAATCGGAATCGTGGGTACTGTAGGGGGTTTGTTGCTGCTGCTACGAAGACGTGACGTACGGGGGGAAGATGCGGCGAGCGAAGGAAGGGACGAACTGCGACGCAACAGCAAGTAGGCGACACCCACGTATAAAACTGCTAAAATGGGATTGGCGTAGAGAAAGAGATAGAGAATGACCAAGAAAATGACGAGCAAACTAAATGGGGATTGGACGATGGGAATGAGCGAGGCGGGTGTTGACACTGGAAGGACAATGTAGAGAACAAAAATGACGCCGACTAGGATTTCCACAGTCGTGATATGTTTGATCCAACCGGGGAGTTTCATTATTATATGCTACTTGGTTATATTTTTTCTTTCTATTAAAAAAAGGGGGGGAATGCTGTCGTACCAAGGAATAATTGCATTTTGTTTATTTCTTCTGTTTGCGCATCGACAGTGGAAACACGACTCCTCGATTCAATCCGTGATGATTCGTGGTGTACTTTTTGCAATTGTGTTGGTCGTCCTGTCATATATTCTCGAGGACGACTCTCTCATTTTGGAAGGAGCAGTAGACATGAATTGTTCTTGTTTACGAGACTGCATCAAAGGTGAATCGAACATCGTGGACCCAACCAATAAAAAGTCTGCGAAGGCCCCGGCCCCGGAACCGGAACCGGAACCGGAACTGGAACCGGAAGAACCGGAAGAACCGGAACTAGATTCAGCACCAGCACCAGAACCTGCTGCACCACCACCACCACCGCCAAAACCAGAATGTTCCAAAGATTCGGAATGTCCACGCTACGTCTACAATACAAGTTCTACGCTACCAAAGGAATGTTACAACAGTAAATGGTATGGAATTCGACATTCGAACGGAAAACAACAGTTTGACTGTGTGAATAAAACCGTATTTCGTGCGAATGGAAATTTGTGTCCACCGGGTTTGAATAAACAAAATGACGAATCGTGTGGGTAACCGCCGCTGTTGCGCCGATTCGCGAGTGGTTACATGTCAGCTATCGATTCCAGCCCTGAAAAACACAAGCACCGCAAGCTATAGTAACATCGATGCAGTCTATTGTCCCAAAGATAATCCGAACGGTCCGAAAAATGCTCCAAGGAAATGGTATGGATTCGTAAAACCTATTGAAGGGGTTGAAGATATTGTGAACCGGGCCATAACAACATATAAAACGTTTGAACAATCAGATATCCAAGTTATTCCGGTAGATTGTCAAACAATAACAGACCACTTATTCATTAATGAATATGACCATCGACCCACGGACGATATTAAATTACAAACCGCGTATATAGGTAACGGATTAGATTTGGCTTAATAAAAATTTCACAGTCTAGAGTAGTATGGATTTTCTCGTCGCCTTTTTGTTATTTGTAATTTTTGTTCCAAAGGCGGTTCCAATGAAATACAGCAACGTCTTCGTGCGTGCAAGTCTGTTTGCTCTTGCGATAGCGATAGTGTCTTCGACGACCTGGGTTAACCAAGAGAATGTGCAGAGTGTGACGCAACAATGTTTAACGTCGTGCGCGTCAAAATCACAAACCAAATCTGTGGCTGCATCACCACCGCCACCGCCAGAGGTAGTTGCTGCACCACCACCACCACCACCACCACCACCACCACCTGACCCATGGAAACCCGGACTTAAAAACGGGGAAGGACATATAGTCGGTCGTCCG
>JGI25917J50250_1000218_pt1 | contig 15306 bp, 11 predicted proteins | sample LauGreSBDMM110SN_4_FD_50250 | JGI IMG/M metagenome (IMG submission 50250) | reverse complement strand
TTGTAACCAAAATAATTTCGGGTAACAACCAAACTATTTTTGTGCCCAATGGCGCTTTGTCCAACGGCAACATTATTAACTATTCTGTGGCCGGAACTCGAAGAGCAGATTTGCAATTTGTGATTGCCTACAATACCGATTTACAAAAAGTAAAATCTTCGATATTGATGATTCTTAAAAGCAATCCACAAGTTTTAACTATGCCTGAACCTGTTGTAGAAGTTGTTGCTTTGGCAGACAACGGCATTCGAATGGCTGTAAAACCATGGTCAAAAACAGAAGACTTTGGAGCAGTTTGTGCATCAACACTCGAGAGTATTAAACTCGAAATGGACATGAATGAGATTCAAATTCAACCATTTATGAAAGAAATGTCTGTTTAGATAGCACTAAATCATGATTGGAAATTCTTTTTTTGCTTGGGAAAAATCATTTCTCCTAGTGGTAAAATGATTTCTCCTGGTGGTAAAATGATTTCTCCTGGTGGTAAAATGATTTCTCCTAGTGGTAAAATGATTTTTCCTGGTGGTAAAATGATTTCTCCTACTGGTAAAATGATTTTTCCTGGCGGTAAAATGATTTTTCCTGGTGGTAAAATGATTTTTCCTAGTGGTAAAATGATTTTTCCTAGTGGTAAAATNATTTTTCCTAGTGGTACAATCATTTTTCAAGCCCCAATTATTATCCTTTAGATGATGAACTCAGAAAATAATTGGTTGTTTTTAATCTTTAATTATAAGTCGAGCGAATTCTGCCAATACTTCTAGTAATGGTAACTTTTAATTTATTATAGTCGTTAATGGCGCTCAAAATCTCATGAATGTCTGCCTCTGGCTCGTCAATGTTGATGCTTTTCATTAAATTTTCATTCAATTTATTGATGAGGTATTCGCGATAAGCAATGATATTGTCTGTCACCAAACGCACCAAAATTTCATTTTCTGTTTTTTCCTTGACAAAAACTTGCTTTTTTTCGAGCCAACCGTGCAATTGGTGCTTTTCGTCGTCCATGAAAATATCGGTAACAACTTGCGAATAATCTGGGTTTATTGTGTTGAGGTATTTAATTTTATCGAAATGCTCTTCCGACTGAAACTGAAAAATCAAATCGTCGTAAATCGCTTTGAACAATGGATTTGAAAACTCAACTTCGTCTTCTTGTAGGTTCAAAAAAATACGTTGATAAATTTTAGATTTGGTGTGTTCAACGACTTCAATCTCTTTTTGATTTTCATCAAACTTGATAAAAACATCCTGAAAGTCTATTTCTTCGTTTCCATAAAGTAAAAGTATTTCTAAAATTGATTTTTCTAAAATGTTCAGAATGTCAATTTTTTCTGGTGCCAAATTGCTGTTTTCAGCTTTAACAATTTCAAATGCCTTTTGGTCTTGCTTTTGTTTTTTTCCAACTTCAGCAAAATCTTTATTAAGCATTTGCGCCAAAGTGCTAACCAATACTTGCTCTGAAATGTCCATGATTCTCGAGCATTCTTGGATATAAATTTCCCTTTGAATGCGGTCTGGAATTTTAGAAATACTGGTCACCATATCACGGATCAAATCTGCTTTTTTGATAGGATCGTTCTTTGCATCTTTTATCAAAAGCGACGCTTTAAACTGTATAAAATCTTTGGCATTTTCATCTAAATATAAAACCAACTCTTCGTAAGGGGTTTTTTTGGCAAAACTGTCAGGATCTTCACCATCTGGGAAAGCGCAAACTTTTACGTTCATTCCCTCTTCCAAAATCAAATCAATTCCACGAATAGAAGCCCGAAGTCCGGCCGCGTCTCCATCAAAAAGCACCGTAATGTTTTTGGTCAATCGGTTGATCAAGCGAATTTGATCGGGTGTTAAAGCCGTTCCAGAAGATGCCACAACATTTTCAATTCCAGCTTGGTTAAACTGAATTACGTCGGTGTAACCCTCTACCAAAAAACAGTTGTTTTGCTTGGCAATGGCTTGTTTTGCTTGATAAATTCCGTAAAGTACTTTGCTTTTGTGGTACAAATCGCTTTCGGGCGAATTGAGGTATTTAGCGGCTTTTTTATCGTTGGTCAAGATTCTTCCTCCAAAACCCAAAGTTCTGCCAGACAAACTCTGAATAGGAAACATTACTCGTCCTTTAAAACGATCAAAAGGACGGTCTTCTCGGGGAATCGTGAGTCCAACAGCTTCTAAAAATTCGAGTTTATAACCTTTTCCAAGCGCTTCTTTAGTTAAAGCATCCCAAGTTTCTGGCGAATATCCTAAACTAAATTTTTTGATCGTTTCGTTTGTAAATCCTCTTTCTTTAAAATAAGAAAGTCCGATTGCTTTTCCTTCCTCAGCATTTAAAAGCGTTTCATGAAAATAGTTTTTAGCAAATTCTGTTACCAAAAACAAACTTTCTCTTACATCTGTATTGGCTTTTTCTTCGGCGGTTTGCTCGGTTTCTTCAATTTCGATATTGTATTTTTTTGCCAGATACCGAATTGCTTCAGGATAAGAAAATTTTTCGTGTTCCATCACAAAAGCAATCGCGTTGCCGCCTTTTCCGGAGCTAAAATCTTTCCAAATTCCCTTTGCTGGCGACACCATAAATGATGGAGAACGCTCATCTGAAAATGGACTTAACCCTTTGAAATTGCTTCCCGCNCGTTTGAGTTGCACAAAATCGCCAATNACCTCCTCAACGCGCGCGGTTTCGTAAACAGTATCTATGGTGGATTTTGAAATCAAAGTATTTTAGTTAGATAAAAGAAGATAGACTTTTAGATGATGGATTTTAATATTTCGTAAAATTAAACAAATTTAAAAATTTAAAATCTTTTTTAGTAGTTCATTTAATAAAAAAAGTGCTTCATCGATGAAACACTTTTTACAATCTAACTAANTACTTTAAAATACTTAATTAAGATTCTAACGAATGCCTAGATTTTTATGTTTAATTATTTTCATATTAAATCAACACAAATCAATCTTTTAAAAAAAAACTTTTTTCCAAAGTAATTGCTAAAATCAAATACTACAAAACAAAAAAATCTTCGTACTTTAGCACATCAAAAAATAAATGCACGATGACCTTTCAAGACCAAATAAAACAAGGAATTCCAATGGAATTGCCTTCTCCAAAGCCGTATGATTCAAGCGTAAACCATGCGCCAAAAAGAAAGGATATTCTTTCGAAAGAAGAAAAAAAATTGGCCTTACAAAATGCGTTACGCTATTTTGATGCCAAACACCATGCAATTTTAATTGAAGAGTTTAAATCAGAATTAGCAATTTACGGGCGCATTTATATGTATAGATTTCGTCCAGATTATGCGATTTATGCGCGACCAATTTCAGAATATCCAGGTAAATCAGAACAAGCGAAAGCCATCATGCTGATGATTCAAAACAACCTTGATCATGCCGTGGCGCAACATCCGCATGAGTTGATAACTTATGGTGGCAATGGAGCAGTATTTCAGAATTGGGCCCAATATTTATTGACGATGCAATACCTTTCTGAAATGACAGACGAGCAAACTTTAACAATGTATTCTGGTCATCCGATGGGATTGTTTCCCTCTCACAAAGAAGCACCTAGAGTTGTGGTTACCAACGGAATGGTAATTCCTAATTATTCAAAACCAGACGATTGGGAAAAAATGAATGCGCTTGGCGTTTCTCAATACGGTCAAATGACAGCCGGAAGTTATATGTACATTGGTCCGCAAGGAATTGTTCATGGCACAACCATTACGGTTTTGAACGGATTCAGAAAAATAAAAAAATCGCCTAAAGGAGGATTATTCGTAACTTCTGGTCTCGGCGGAATGTCTGGAGCGCAACCCAAAGCGGGCAATATTGCAGGATGCGTGACGGTTTGTGCCGAAGTTAATCCGAAAATCACACACATTCGGCACAGTCAAGGTTGGATAAATGAAGTTATTGAAAATATTGATGAATTAGTTACACGAGTAAAAACGGCTGTCGAAAGCCAAGAAGTTGTCTCCATCGGATTCTTAGGAAATGTGGTTGCTATATGGGAACGATTTGACGCAGAAAACATTCACATCGACTTAGGATCTGACCAAACTTCGCTGCACAATCCTTGGGCTGGAGGTTATTATCCAATAGATTTTTCGTTTGATGAATCTAATGATTTGATGGCAAATCATCCTGAAAAATTCAAAGAAGAAGTTCAAAAAACCCTGCGGCGTCATGCCAATGCAATTAACAAGCATACCGAAAAAGGAACTTATTTTTTTGATTACGGAAATGCATTTTTACTAGAAGCTTCGCGCGCAGGAGCAGATGTTTTTGCAGAAAATCATATCGACTTTAAATACAATAGTTATGTGCANGACATTATGGGACCAATGTGTTTTGATTATGGATTTGGACCCTTTAGATGGGTTTGCGCCTCTGGAAAATCAGAAGATTTAGTCAAAACCGACGAAATTGCATGTGCAGTTTTAGAAGAAATGATGAAAACTTCACCAATTGAAATCCAGCAACAAATGGCAGACAACATCCAATGGATCAAAGGTGCTCAAGAAAATAAATTGGTTGTGGGTTCGCAAGCTAGAATTCTTTACGCTGATTCAGAAGGAAGAATTAAAATTGCCGAAGCATTTAATCAAGCAATAGCAAAAGGGGAGATTGNAAACATCATTTTAGGACGAGATCACCACGACGTTTCTGGCACAGATTCTCCTTACAGAGAAACTTCCAATATCTACGATGGCTCGAGATATACCGCCGATATGGCGATTCAAAACGTGATTGGAGATAGTTTCCGTGGAGCAACTTGGGTTTCAATTCACAATGGAGGTGGGGTAGGTTGGGGCGAGGTAATCAACGGAGGATTTGGAATGCTTTTAGACGGTACCAAAGAAGCTTCCAAAAGATTGGAATCAATGCTTTTTTGGGATGTAAACAATGGTATTTCACGNAGAAATTGGGCAAGAAATGAAGGAGCAATTTTTGCCATAAAACGTGCCATGGCAGCGCAACCTTTGTTGAAAGTAACCATCCCTAATNTAGTTGATNAAGATTTGTTGAATTAATTTTTAAAATTAAATTGTATGANAAAAATTAAATTGCTTTCGGTAGTATTTTTGATATTTTTGGTTTCCTGTGATGCAGTTCGGGTCTATTCTGACTATGACAAAAAGGTGGATTTTACNCAATTTAAAACATTTGCTTTTTATAAACAAGGCATCGATAAAGTGGAAATTTCGGATTTAGACAAAAGGAGAATTCTTCATGCGATTGAAGATGAGCTGTTGGCAAAAGGATTTTCTAAAAGTGATAATCCGGATTTATTGGTTAATATTTTTACTAAATCGCGCGAACAAGTAGATATTAATCAATTTAATGCAGGTTGGGGTTACGGTTGGGGATTTGGCTGGAATCCATGGGGATTTGGCGGTTTTGGCGCACAAACAACGGTCTCAACTTCAACAGAAGGCACTTTGTTTATTGATTTAATTGATGCTAAGAAAAAAGAAATGGTTTGGCAAGGCGAAGGTCAGGGTGAATTGACAAGAAATGTAGATAAAAAAGACGAAAACATAAAAGCATTTGTAACTAAAATTTTGACCCAATATCCACCAACAAAAAAGCAATAAATTAAATATAATTTTACTAATAAATTAGCACTGGAGAATTTTTTTAATTATTTATGACATGAATTTTACAACTCCAATTGTAATTCCTAAAAGCAGTTTTTTTATCGATTATGGAACTAAAATAATTTCGTTAGGTTCTTGTTTTGCAGAAAACATAGCAGAAAAATTAGAGTATTTTAAATTTCAAAACCAAACTAATCCATTCGGAATAATTTTCAACGCTGTTTCAATTGAAAAATTGATTGAAAGAACGGTAAATAGCAACTATTTTACCGAAAACGACTTGTTTTTTCAGAATGAGCGTTGGCATTGTTTTGAAGTCCACTCCGACTTGAGCAATAACAATAAACTCGATTTACTCGAAACTTTGAATAATCTGCTGGATAAGTTTTTTCTTCAGATGCAATCTTCAAATGTTTTTATTATTACATATGGAACTTCTTGGGTTTATAGGAATATAAATAGCAATAATGTTGTTGCCAATTGTCATAAAGTGCCACAAAATCAATTTACAAAAGAATTATTGTCTGTTGAAACCACTTTAAAATCGATTCAAAACACTATTTTTTTGATACAATCTGTCAACAAAACCGCAAAACTTATCTTTACAATTTCGCCTGTTAGGCACATTAAAGATGACTTTTTTGAAAATAATGTAAGCAAATCCCATTTGTTTTCTGCTATTTTTCAGTTGATAGAAAATAAAGATGTTTTCTACTTTCCATCGTATGAAATTTTAATGGACGAGTTACGCGATTATCGTTTTTATAAAGAGGATATGCTTCATCCCAGCCCAATGGCTATTGACTTTATTTGGGATAAATTTAAAAATTATTGCATAAACACAGATGTTTACNCTACTTTAAGCGAGGTTGAAATTATCCAAAAAGGATTGCAACATCGGGCTTTTAATCCAGATTCGGCAAGCCACAAACAATTCTTATTGCAACTGCAAGAAAGAACTAATTTGATTCAGGAGCGCTTTCCAAACATTCTATTTTAAAAAATAGAATCCTATGCAATTCTTGAAATTCACAAAGAAAAATCAGGTAAAAAAGTGTTACCAATAGATTAGAACTTTATTTGCCAATGCTTAGTTCAGTGTGAATTTTTAAAAGAGTTTTTAAGGAAAATTCGTTTTATTTTTTCCGATCAATTACGTAATTCACCATCAAAATTAATGCTTCTTTGTAAATTGAATTAGGGTAATTCTCTATAAGTAATAATGCTTCTTTTTGAAATTCATACATTTTTTGCTCGGCATAAGACAAACCGTTTTTTTCGATTACAAAAGCAATTACTTCTTTCACTCGTTTTTTGTCTTTGTTATGGTTTTTGATGGAATTGATGACCCATGATTTTTCTTTACTCGAACAATTATTCAAAACATAAATCAAAGGCAAAGTCATTTTTTGTTCTTTGATATCGATTCCGGTTGGTTTTCCGATGGCTTCATCCGAGTAATCGAACAAATCATCTTTAATCTGAAAAGCCATTCCGATCAATTCGCCAAATTTTCTAATATTTTCAACTTCTGTCTCGTCGTCAATCATAGATTTTGCTCCAAGTGCACAACAAGATGCAATGAGAGTTGCGGTTTTTTTCCGAATAATTTCGTAATAAATGGCTTCGGTAATGTCTAATCTTCTGGCTTTTTCAATTTGAAGTAATTCACCTTCACTCATTTCTCGAACCGCAACCGAAATGATTTTCAACAAATCGAAATCGCCATTGTCTATAGAAAGCAATAAACCTTTTGATAATAGATAATCGCCTACAAGCACTGCAATTTTGTTTTTCCAAAGTGCATTTATAGAGAAAAATCCGCGCCGTTGGTTGCTGTCATCCACCACATCATCATGCACTAAAGTTGCGGTGTGAATAAGTTCTATAACCGATGCGCCACGATAAGTACGCTCATTTACATTTCCGTTTGACACCATTTTTGCGGTCAAAAAAACAAACATCGGACGCATTTGTTTACCTTTACGGTTTACTATATAATAAGTAATTCGATTAAGCAAAGCTACGTTTGAGGTCATAGCATCGTAGAACTTTTTTTCAAAAAGTTCCATTTCCTTTTGGATTGGCTGTTTTATTTGCTCGGTTATTCTCATTCGCCATACAAAGATACTATCAAAATAATGAAATTTTAATTTTCAATTAAACCTTTTTAAAATATAAANGTCATATCAACAAACTTTAAAAAAATTAGTAATTATGAAAACAAAAATTATTTTATTCGGAATGTTTTTGTCCTTCCTTTCAATTGGTTGCAACAAAGACGACAACAATTCAAGAAGCACGATGAGTGTGGAAGAAGCAACGGCAAATACCAAAATGGACATTGCCAACGATGATGTTTCGAAAGTAGTCGAAGATCAATTGGGTGTGGAAGATGGAATTTCAGGACGTGGAATTACTGGAATACAAGGTTTTTTACCTGCTTGTGCCACTGTAACAAGAATTCCTGAATTTGGAACTGTTATTGAAGCTGGAACTTTAATCACCAAAACCATCGATTTCGGAACGACGGGTTGTCCGTTGGCAAACGGAAATGTATTGAAAGGACAAATCATTATTACATTTAATTATCAACCAACCGCAACTTCGCATACCATCAACTATCAATTTGTGGGTTTTTATCATAACGCAATTCTTTTTGAAGGCAATAAATCTTTCACACGTATAATGTCCGTAGCAAGTGCAAGTGTGCCAAGCCATCCTATTGTTACCATGAATTTGGATATGACAGCTACCTTTCCGAGTGGAAAAATTTACCATAGAATTGGGACTAGAGTGAGAGAGATTGTTGCTGGTTACGAAACGGCAATATTAGTAGATAATGTTTACAATGTTACAGGAAGCTGGACGACAACATTTCCAAACACCACAGTTCAAAATAGCGCAATCTCAAGTCCTTTAGTTGTGAAATTGAGTTGTGCGAACATTGTTCAGGGGGTGATAACTTCTACTAGAAACGGAAACACTTCAACTTTAGATTATGGAAATGGAGATTGTGATAATTTGGCTGTATTTATTTTTAATGGCATTGCACACAATATCATTTTGGGAAATTAATCCTTATTTTAGAAAAGCAAAAAAGAGTTCAGTTTTTATCGATTGAACTTTTTTTTATGTTTTTTTATTGTATTTTTATAAAAATTTACTACTTCTGCAGATGGATAATTCTATACTTTGGTCACTTCGCTTGGGATATTCAAGTAGGCAAGCTGCTATAATTGAAAAAAAAGGTATAAAATCATTTTTAGAGCAATCTTTTAATGCAGAACTTGATCGTTCACTTCCAAGTTTTTTTGAAAAAATCCCAAAGTCTTTATTTGATATAAAAGAGCTAAATGCTAAAAGAAGAAATTCAAACATAGAAGAAAGGAAAATTTTTAATTTAGAGCAAGTTGCTATTGGTGTTGAAATGCAAACTTGGTGGTTAGAAAAAATGATGAGTACTCAATTTCCATTAAGGGAAAAAATGACTTGTTTTTGGCACAATCATTTTGTGGCGACCAGCCAAAGTGTTAAAGTTTTTTATTGGATTTATCAGCATAATATTATTCTTAGGGAAAACGCTTTTGGAAATTACAAAACGCTCACCAAAGCCATTTTAAAAACCAATGCAATTGTTCAATACCTTGATAATAATAGAAATGTTAACACAAAATTAAACGAAAATTTAAGCCGAGAATTATTAGAACTTTTTACATTAGGAATCGGAAATTATACCGAAAATGATATAAAAAATGGTGCAAAAGGATTGGCTGGATTAGGTTTGGGAGAGCAACAAGCTGCATATATTCCGAAATTTGAAGTAAATGAAACCTTTGAATATTTAGGAAAAAAAGGAAACTTAAAAGTAGATGAAATGGTTGATGCCATTTTTGATCATCCAAAAGTTGCTTTTTTAATTACCAAAAAAATATTGAAATGGTTTATATATGATAACCCGCCAGATCAATTGGTTGACTATTATGGAAAATATTTCAAGTCAGTAAATTTTGAAATAAAACCACTCTTAATTAAAATTTTTTCAGAAGAATTTGCAAAAAAAACCGCTGGAAGTAAAATAAAAGATCCTTTGGTTTTTTTATTTCAAGTTTTTGATGAGGTATCAATAAAACCAGATGCTGTTTTAATTAATAAGTTACTTCTGCAACAAGGATTGAATTTATTCAATCAAGTCAATGTGAAAGGATGGGAAGGCGGCAGGTCTTGGATCAATAGCCAAACTTTTCAGCAGAGAAATACCATTGTAGATATAGTGTGTACTTCAAAAAACTTTATTCAAAGAAAAATGAATTTAGTAGAAAAAGAACTACTAGAAAATCTAAAAAATGATAATTTAAAAGTTGAAATTAAGTGGCTCAAAAACAGTAATTCTAAATCAATAATTAACAATTTCACCAATAGATTATTGTTTGACACCGACGAAAAATTAAACAAAGATTTAGATGTAATTTTAAAATATGATTTTGATCCGAAATCCGAAGGTGCTGAATTTGCTGTAACTCGACTTTATAATTCAATTTTGAAACTTCCAGAATTCCAATTAATATAATTGACCATGAATAGAAGAAATTTTTTAGCATTAACTGGCACTTTTACTGGAGGAAAACTATTACTACCAGATTTTTTATATTCCTTTTCAAAACAAAATGCAATTTTCAATCCCAATCAATGTTTGGTTTTTATTCAACTTAATGGAGGAAATGACGGATTAAATACTTTTATTCCTTTCGAAAACGAACTTTATTATAAAGCCCGACCGACAATTGCTTTGTCAAAATCAGAAATAATTTCCGCAAATAACGGAATGGCATTTCATCCATCGTTAATAGATTTTGCCAGAATTCAACAGAATGGCGATTTAACAGTTATTCAAAATGTGGGTTATCAAAATCCTGTTCGGTCTCATTTTAGAAGTCAAGAAATTTGGCAAACTGCACCAGAAAAGCAAGAATACCTAACTTCTGGATGGTTAGGAAGATTTTTAGACATTCATTGTAAAGATCATACGCCAACAGCGGGAATAAATATAGATGCCTACGACAGTTTCGCACTTTTAGGCAAAGAACCAAATTCTCTAACTGTAAGAGATCCAAGAAGTTTTTCATCATCAGAATCTGTAGAAAACAAACTAGCAACTTCAACCAATCCACAGTTAGATTTTGTTCGGAAGGTGGCTAACTCAATTTCTGAGGGTGCTGCAGAAATTCAAAAAGCAATTGTAAAAACTAAAGATACCGATTTTTTGTACCCGAAATCTGAACTTAGTGGCAAATTAAAATGGATTTCAAAGTTAATTAAAGGCAATTTGAATTCAAATGTTTACTATACATCTACCAACGGTTTTGATACGCACGAAGAACAATTGGGAATACAAAAAAACAAACTTTCAGAGGTCAATAACTCAGTTTCCGCTTTTTATGATGATTTGAAAGAAGCCAAACTGTTAGAAAATGTTACTATTGTTGTTTTTTCTGAATTCGGTAGAAGAGTGAAAGAAAATGGGGGAGGTACAGACCACGGAACTGCTGCTCCAATTTTTATAATTGGCGGAAACAATAAAGGAAAAGTAATTGGCAAAAACCCCAATCTGCTCGATTTAGATGAAGGCGATTTGAAACATGAAATCGATTTTAGAAGTGTTTATGCAGCATTATTAAAATCTAAAATGAATTTTGATGGTTCTAAAATTGGTATTGTCAATAGACCTTTAGAAGGTATTTTTTAAATAGATACTAGATTCCTTTCAACAATTCTGAAATACTTGTAACATCAATACCACAGATTTTTTGTAGTTCGAGGATGGTTCCATGTTCGATAAAATCATCTGGAATGCCCATTGTTTTGATGGAGCTTTTGTATTGATTTTGTGCAGCAAATTCTAAAATTCCACTTCCGAAACCGCCTTTTATTGTGCCGTCTTCTATCGTTATGATGGTTGTGAATGAGCCAAAAATTTCATTTAAAAGCGATTCGTCTAAAGGTTTTACAAATCCAAAATGATAATGGGCTATCTTATTATTTGAATTTATTGCCAACGCTTTTGTAACGTTATTTCCGATAGTGCCAGTAGATAAGATAGCAATGTCGGTGCCTTTGAGTAAGCAAACGGCTTTTCCGATTTCGATTTGATTGTAGTTGCCATAATGGTTTTCTTTCCAATCGGCAATTTCACCACGACCTCGCGGATACCGAATGCAAATGGGATGTTCGAGTCCCAATTGTGCCGTATACAAAATATTTTGCAAATCGATTTCGTTCAACGGGGCATAAACAATCATGTTGGGAATACAACGCAAAAATGCCAAATCAAAAACGCCATGGTGTGTAGCACCATCCTCGCCCACCAAACCTGCACGATCTAAACAAAAAATAACAGGTAAATCTTGCAAAGCTACATCATGAATCACTTGGTCGTAGGCGCGCTGCAAAAAAGTAGAATAGATGTTGCAAAACACCATCATGCCTTGGGTTGCCATTCCTGCGGCGAGTGTAACGGCGTGTTGCTCTGCAATTCCAACATCGAAAGCACGTTTTGGATAGGCATCCATCATTAGTTTTAGCGAACTTCCGGTTGGCATGGCAGGTGTAATACCCACAATTTTTTCGTTTTTGTGTGCTAAATCTAAAATGGTCATTCCAAAAACATCTTGGTATTTTGGAGGCAAATTTTGTTCAATACTAGGATGAATTTCGCCAGTGTTTTTATCAAATTTTCCTGGCGCATGGTATTGCACCTGATTGTCTTCGGCTTGCTGTAACCCTTTCCCTTTTGTTGTTATCACATGTAGAAATTTAGGTCCTTTTATCTTTTTTAATCTTTCTAATTCAGCTATAATTTGAACGATATCATGTCCATCGATTGGACCTGAATAGGCAATGTTTAAAGATTCAACAATGTTGTTTTGATCCGGGTTTTTACCCTCTTTAATAGCCGTAAAATAGTTTTTCAGTGCACCTACACTGGGGTCTATTCCAATTGCGTTGTCATTCAAAATAATTAAAAGATTAGCATCAGAAACGCCCGCATGATTTAGCCCTTCAAATGCCATCCCGCTGGCGATTGAAGCGTCGCCGATAACGGCAATGTGGTTCTTTTCTTTTTCGCCTTTAAGGTTAGATGCAATTGCCATACCCAAAGCAGCCGAAATAGAAGTAGAAGAATGACCTACGCCAAAAGTATCGTAACTACTTTCGCTACGTTTTGGAAATCCAGAAATGCCGTGCAATTGTCTGTTGGTATGAAAAATCGATTTCCTGTTGGTCAAGATTTTGTGTCCATACGCTTGATGGCCAACATCCCACACCAGCAAATCGTTAGGCGTGTCAAACACATAATGCAATGCAATGGTCAGTTCAACCACGCCCAAACTAGCTCCTAAATGACCTTCTTTTGTAGCTACAACATCAATAATAAATCGGCGCAATTCGCTTGCCAACAAAGGAAGTTGTTCGATTTTTAGTTTGCGTAAATCGATTGGGTTGTCTATTTTATCAAGCAAATTTTCAAGCATAGTACAAAGGTACAAATTGAAATGCAATGAAAATGGATTTGAAAAAAAATAGATTATTATTTAAAGCAGTATTGTTTTATGTCAGATACAAGCAACTCTTTTTTGATAACAACATAATTATTTACTGGTAAAAAAATCTTTCAAATTTGTAATTTTTTTTGGAATCAATGTTTCTTTAAAAAAAAATCTTGTAAAGGACAAAAAATAACAACAAAACATACTTATATTTGATATTTCAAAATAAAAAAATGAAATTTCCTAGCAACAAAAAAGTTTATTTTGCATCCGATCAGCACTTCGGTGCGCCAACGACTGAATTGAGTTTTCCACGAGAAAAAAAATTTGTTGCTTGGCTGGATGTAGTAAAAAAAGATGCAGAAGCCATTTTTTTGTTAGGTGATTTGTTCGATTTTTGGTTTGAATACAAAACGGTTGTTCCTAAAGGATTTGTGCGTGTTCTTGGCAAATTAGCAGAGATTAGCGATAGCGGAATTCCAATTTATTTTTTTGTTGGCAACCACGATTTGTGGATGAACGATTATTTTGAAAAAGAGCTAAATATTCCAGTTTATCACGATAACAAAGAATTTACATTCGGAAATAAAACTTTTTTAATTGGTCATGGTGACGGAAAAGGTCCAGGCGATAATGGCTATAAAAAAATGAAAAAAGTCTTCAGAAATCCATTCTCAAAATGGCTTTATCGCTGGTTACATCCAGATATCGGAATGAAATTTGCACACTATTTGTCAGTGAAAAACAAATTAATCTCTGGCGACAGTGACGTGAANTTTTTGGGAGAAGAAAACGAATGGTTGGTTTTGTATGCCAAAAGGAAATTGGAGAAAAAACACTACAATTATTTTGTTTTTGGCCACCGTCATTTGCCAATGACTATAAATGTTGGAGAAAATTCAAATTACATCAACCTCGGCGATTGGATTGGCTATTTCACTTATGGAGAATTTGATGGTGAAAAGTTTGAATTAAAGACTTTTGAAAATTAATTTAAACACTTTTTCTTTATAATCTCTGCTGATATTGATTTTTCTTTTGATCTTTGGACTGGATTTGAATACTTAAAATCATACGAAATCGAAAAATTTGGCGGCAAAAAGAAAAATCCTTGGGAAGAATAATCATGCGATAAAGAGGTGTCAAAGCACAAGTAAACAGGATTTCATCTAATAGAATAACTTTCAATTGTCACATTCAATTTTTACGTAAATTTGAAGAAAATTACTGCCATGAAAAAACTCCACTTTCTTTTTCTGTTAATAAATGCTTTGGCCTTTTCACAAGTAACCATAAATATAACTTCATTTCCAGCAAATACGCCGAGCGACGCGACAATTTATTTTGCTTCTAGTTTAAACAGCTGGTCGCCAAACAACAGCAACTACATTTTGCAATCGGATGGTTTAGGCAATAAGCAGATTGTTATTCCGGAAGGAACAGGAACGGTTTCTTTTAAATTCACCAGGGGAAGTTGGGCGACGGTAGAAAAAGATGCTAACGGAAATGAAATCGGTAATAGAACATTCACGTTCACCAATCAACCGCAAACCATCAATTTAACGGTTTTGTCTTGGGCAGATTTAAGCGGAAATACTGGTACAAGCACAGCTGCAGCAAATGTTCAAATTTTGAATACGGCTTTTTACATGCCACAATTGGACCGCAACAGAAGAATTTGGTTGTATTTGCCGCCAGATTACAACATTACCAACAAGCATTACCCAGTTTTGTATATGCAAGACGGGCAAAATTTGTTTGATGCAACCACATCATTTTCTGGCGAATGGCAAGTTGACGAAACGCTAAACAATTTATTTACACAAGGCGATTATGGCGCAATTGTTATCGGAATTGACAATGGCGGAACAGAAAGATTGAACGAATATTCACCATGGATCAATCCATCTTACGGTGGTGGCGATGGAGCCAATTATGTGGCATTTATTGCCAACACTTTGAAACCGTATATTGATGCAAATTACCGAACCAAACCAGAACCTGAATTCAATGCCTTAATGGGAAGTTCGATGGGTGCTTTGATTTCGACTTATGGTGCTGTAGCATATCCAAATGTTTTTAAAAAAGTGGGTTCTTTTAGTGCTGCGTATTGGTTTTCACTTTCAGATTTGAATAACTATATCAATGCGAGT
>JGI25917J50250_1000213_pt1 | contig 15576 bp, 13 predicted proteins | sample LauGreSBDMM110SN_4_FD_50250 | JGI IMG/M metagenome (IMG submission 50250) | reverse complement strand
ATGCTAAAATAGCGGGAATTCCGTTGATGATTTTTTTCGTTTTTAAAAATCCATATAATTCAATACTGTGATCAATATTTATAAGAAAACAATGAGCTGTATTGGGTAATTTCTTCATTCTTTCTATGACTAGTGGTTCAATCACCTTACATGGACCACACCAGTCTGCACCAAATTTTAAAATGATCAAACCGGGATTTGTTTCTAATAATTTAGAAAATTCGTTTTTTGTAATTTGTCCTCCTTCATAAATCATTTTTATCTTTTTTATGAAAAATGGTTTATATGGTTTTTTCTACTTCAAATACAAATGGAATCTCATAATTTAGATATTTCTCAATATAGTTTTCATGAATTATTAGAATTATTTGAATTGAATCCTAAGACAGTATCTATACATGAATTAACACAAGCAAAAAGAAAAGTATTATTTATGCATCCTGATAAATCCGGTCTTCCACCAGAATATTTTTTATTTTATAAAAAAGCTTATGATATGGTTTATCAAATGTATGGAGATGTTCATAAAATCAATACTAAACTTCCAGAAGAAGCACCAGAATATAATCCTAATGATAGAAATATTCAAACCTTTTCTATTGAAAAAAAAAACTTTCAAGAGAAATTCAATAAATTATTTGAAGAAAACAAAATTCAAAAAAATACACGTTCAAATGATTGGTTTTCTGATTCTTCTTGTACAGATTATAAGATTCAAGGTAATGTAAATGATTCTATTGAACGATTAAAAGATACTCAACAAAATTTGGTCAAATATAATGGGGTTCAAATGATGATGTCTAGAAAAGGTTCATCGTTTTATGATGAAGACGAAGATGAACACGAATATGTGGAGTCTGAGTTATTTAGTAAATTAAAATTTGAAGACTTACGTAAAGTTCATAAAGATCAAACCATTTTTAATGGAGTCCGACAACAAGAATTTAATGGAAAGGATATGACGGTTGAAGAATATCAACGTCAACGAAATCATCTTCCTTTACCTATTTCTAAATCTGAGTCAGAAAAAATAATAGAAAACCGAAATGCTTTGGAAAAACAAAAAATGATTCAAAAACAACATCAAGCACAATTACAATCTTTTGAAATCGAAGAACGTAATAAAAAAGTGATGGCACATTTTTTACATTTGCGATAATTTATTTTCCATTTCGGCTAAACGTGTTTCTAATGCTTTCATATACTCCCATACATCTTTTGTTTCTCTTGTTGTTTTGTTTTCTTCCACTGTTTCTGTTTCTTCCACTGTTTCTGTTTCTTCCACTGTTTCTGTTTCTTCCACTGTTTCTGTTTCTTCCACTGTTTTTATTTCTTCCACTGTTTTTATTTCTTCCACTGTTTCTATTTCTTCCACTGTTTTTATTTCTTCCACTGTCTCAATTCCTTTTTTTTCGTTCAATTTTGTTTCTGTTTCTATTTCTTTTTTTTCGTTCAATTTTGTTTCTTCTAAATTTCTTTCTTGTTGATATTGTTTTAACACTTCTTCCATATTTTCTATCTTATCTTCATATTTTTCACTTAATAACTCCATTGGTTTCTGAACCTCTGGCTTTTTATTCATTTGAGAATATTCATCTTGTCTTTTATCAAATTCCACCTTGATCTGATTCGGTTCTGGTAAACGGTTTTGATTTTCAGACAACCTCTGATTGATTGGATCAGAGAAAATTTGTGAGTTCTCTGTCTTTTTATGGTTCTCTGTCTTTTTCTGGTTCTCTGTTATTCTATTTTGTTTTTCATTTCTTATCAAATTACTAAATAAGACAATCGTTTGTTTGTTACAATCTAGTAAAGTTTGTATTTGTGAATTTTTAACATTTTTTGTTAAATATTCATACATGTTCATTAACGTGTGTTTGAAAATTTTTTCTTTTTCTATTTGTGATAACAGACCAAATTCATGTATTTGACAAAATGTTTGCCATAAAATCTCTTGATTGCTTCGGTGAATATATTGTACAGCTAACATATAGTCTACAACTAGAGAAAAGAGGATGAATTACAACGTGAAAGATAGAAGAGATTTTCTAAAACTACTTGTTAACAAAGGCTTGCTTGGATACTGTTTCGTCTATTGATAATTTGGCTGTATATTTTGGTTTATGTAACGATTCATCTTGTAAATTCGATCCTGTTTCTGTCAAAAAGTTCATCATGGATTCTACTTGATATACATCACTTAAGAGTTTTGTATATGGATCCGTTTCAACCACACGACGAATCACCTTTTCACCATACACATCCGTCTTATCGTCACGTTTATTAAACTTCCCATCTTTGTCAGGGAATGGAGATTCTGAAAATAAATCAATCACAAAATACTCTTTGGTGTTATAGGTTTTTTCATTGGTATTGGTGATTGGGGTATTGGTAAGGGATGGGAAAAATATATCTAAGAAGCTGTCAGAAAAGTTCGGACATGTAGTTGGACATGGTTTTGATGCCATTATATCTTTTACCAAAGAAAATTAAATCCATGTTTTGCACTCTAAAGGTTTGAAATCTCTATCTACCAAAGCAGGTCTATCTAATGGAACCACAAGAGTACTTTGGTCTTGACAATATTTTAAATAGCCAATAGCTTCCTTATATACAAATTTCACTGAATAGTCTAAAACTAATTTATTTAAACGGTCTACTTGAGACGGAATACTTTCTCGTTCTGAATGAGTTGCATATTGTAAATAAATACTTCGCATAATAATTTTTAATTGATCCAAATTCTGTGGAGGAATATTGAATTGTCTATTAGACATTTCATACACACCTACACGTAATCCTTCTTGAAGAACTCTAATATTTTGTTCAGAAAAATAAAGATCCGATAGTGGACTAGATTCAGTTAAACCATTTAGGGAATCACGATATTCTGTTGCTTTATTTCTATTTGCAATTTTTTCTTGCATTTGAAAACGTAAATTTGGATCCATTGGGTCCAAAATATTTATACGGCCATTATATCTTTCCATATCTATAATAGTTGTTTGAGTGTTAGAAAGAGACGTGCCGTTTAAATTCATTATACATTTTTCATTAGAAAAAAGAAATTCTAAAGTAATCAGCATTATTTAGGCAGGTTTTCTAAAGGAAAGAAATCTCATTATAAAATAATCTATTCATTATATAATGGAAGCCTTCTATATCATTGTTTGTGTTATCGCACTTGCTTTTTTTGTTGTATGTTTAATTATCATTGGTATCATGTTACATAAAAGTAAATCGGTGGATGTGTTTCCACCAACCCAAGCAAAATGTCCAGATGGATGGTTTATAGACGGTTCTTACTGTAGAATGGGTGATGCGAATAAAGGAACTGGTACTATACAAGAATATGGTACTGTCAAAGATACATATGGCTACCAGAATCATGCCAGTGGATCGCTTGATTTTACAAATGTACCACTATGTACCAAACAAAAATGGGCAAACAACTATAGTATCAAATGGGACGGTGTCACAAACTATACTAAATGTTAATTTCTAAATTTTCTAAAGGAAATTCATTTAACATGATATAATAAGAAGGTTGTACTTTCTTTTTCTCTTTCGGAAATTCAAATACAGATTTACTAGGATATCTATTTTCAAATTGTAATTGCGAAATACGATGAATTTCTTTTTGTACCATCATTCGTTCTCTGGTTTCTAAGCCGGAATCTAGTTCTTGTAGTTTTCTTTGTATTTGTGAATGACCATTTCTCTCATACATATCTTTCTCTGTGGAAAAATACATATCTTGATGTTGTTGCTCATACTTTTTCAAGAACACATGATTTGTATCAATGGCTTCTAATAATTCTTTGGAACGTTTTGAAGCTTCTGTAGTAGACACATGTTGAAATAGTGTTTTCATTTTCAAATCTATCATTTTTTGTTCATACTCTAATGAATCACGTTGAAAGAAATCGGTGACATCTGGAAAAAATTCATATGTTTCTCTTGGGATGGTTATATTCCATTTACAATTTGTTTTACATGTTGCTTTATATTCTTGTTTTGTAATAGTAAACACAAATCCGTTTGTTTTTTTACATACTCCACATTTTGGTAATTGTTTGTTGTTTCTTAATTTGTTTTCATAATCCTGTTTTTTATTAAAAAATAATGCTACTTGTTCTTTATACTTTTCGGTTTGCATATTCATTCCTTTTTTTAATTCATATTGTAAAGGCAATTCCGAATGTTTAATTGTTTCTTGATATCCTATAATATATAAATAAGCACGATTTTCATTACATATAAATGTATGGAGATTTACTAATTGATTCATATCTACCCATACTAATTCATTAGAAGAACAACGTATAGATTTTATAGAAATTGGTAATTTTTCTAATGACTTTACATAATTATTTGTTATATCGACATCTTCCAAAAGAATATTTTTAGAAAACGATATTTCTTTTAATCTATTATGAATAATTTCTATTTTTATTAAAGATACTGGGAGATCTATCGATTCTAAATGGTTATTATTACACCAAATACGTTTCAGACCTTCTGGTAGATTTTTCAAATAGGATATTTTTCCATCAATAAATACTAAATTTTTTAATTGTGGAAATTTTTTAAGAATACTCATATCTAATACACCTTCTAAGGATAATTCTATTCGTAATTCTTGGCTATTTGGCTCTTTGTTTTCTAAAAATCTTTCCAAACTAGACTGAGAAACGGTTTTCTTCGTTTTTACAAGATCTTGCTCCATCTTATTTATAACATACCTAGAAAAATATTTTTGATTTATTGAAAAATATTTATCATTTCTATTTCTATCTGTCCTTTTCTTATTTGGTCAACCTTTTCTTATTTCTTTGAATTCTCTTATTTTATTTAAAATATATTTTTGATCATCTTGTAACTGTTGATATTGTTGCTCTTTTGTTTTTTTTCTGGTTGCACACATATACAAAGTGAATCCCATCAAAAATATAAAAAACATACTTATGATAAGATTAAATAAAAAAGAATATTTATCAATGCGTGTTTGGTGACATTTTTGTAAAATGGTCGTTAAGTAATTTCCTGTTGTTTCTTCAATGAGTTTCGGAATTTCCATCTTTTATAAACACTTTTATATATATTTTACGGAACTATCTCAGACAATTAAAATCAGAAATATCTATTTTTCTAAACTATCTAAGACAATTCAAATAAGAAATATATATTTTCTAAACTATCTCAGACTCTAAACTATCTCAGACAATTAAAATAAGAAATATCTATTTTTCTAAACTATCTAAGACAATTCAAATAAGAAATAAGTAAGTACGAACCCACCGATAATAATATAGCTACAACCCATCCAGAAATCACCGTTTTGTGTTTATAACCTACACCAAATTGCCTAAAAGCTCCATTTTCTTCGTATGTAAACCCTGGTTTCATTAAGTGAAAGATAAAAAACGATACTAGAAAAATAAATAAAGAAAGGGGCAATTTATAAAGTCGAAGTAGCTTTCGCCACATTGTATAAGTAAAAACGATATATTTTTATTCTATCTTTTATTCTATATCTTCTTCGTCCTCTTCATCCATTTCATTATCTGAAGAATCTGGTTCCATATTTTCCAACATTTTATCTCTATCTTTACCGTATTTTTGTAATACTTTTTGATCAATATCAAAAATACCTAAATGAAATTTTTTCAATTCTTTTTCTAATTTTCTTTCTTTATCATCTTTAATATCCGAAAAATGTTTTTTCATTTTTTCTTTTTCAATATTGGCTTCTTTTTCATAATTTCGTATAATATTTTCATATTCATAATGTCTATTTTCTTGTTCTTTACAATACAGAAGTGAATCTTTTAAAAAAAGAGTGACCAGTGATTGGAGACTCTTATTTTGATCATTGTCATTATCTTCTTCTTCATTTTCAAGATCATGAAACGGAACAAACATAACATTTTTTTGTAAGAAATAAGAAAGTACAAAATAAATACAGTATTCATGAAAAAGAGGATCCTCCAAATAAAAATGTTCAAAAAGAGCATAAAATAATTTCAAATCCTCCAATGCTACAATATGCTGCATAAAATGCTGAAATACAGGTTGAAAGAATTTCTGAATACGGTCTTCCTGTTTTGTTATAAAAGCAGTTAATTTTAATTCGTCTTTTTCTAAAATATTCCAATAACTTCTTTCATGAATTTGGCTGTATTTCTTTCTTGAAATAGAAATACGGGAAGGGAAATAAATACAAAACAAATATAAAATATTTTTACAAAAAGAAGGAAATGTAATGAAAGATAATACGTCTTGTAACGGTTTCCCAATTATTTTGTCTACTGTTTTTTTCATACGAATCGTTTCTGTTCTTAAAGTCGTCAATAATTCTTGACCTTTTAATTTCCAAATGTTCATTTGTGTAGTTTGATTCATATCGTTCATAGTCAATAATTTAGTTTCCCAATCGGTCAAAAGAACATTTTCAATATTCATTGTAAGATCAGTATGCAAAGGTATTTTATTATGTTGATTTACAAGAGAGATCATTTGAGATTTCTTATTAGTCGTAAAATGTATTTCATGATCTTTTAAATATTGTATTTTTTCTTCTAATGAACTTTTTTTGGGAAAATTCTCTTTGATTTCTAATGGATTTTGTTTTCCAAAAAGAGGATATAAATAAGAAGGAGGTGGATAATATTTACTTTCTAATTTGCTATAAGAAATAAATGTTCTATACAATAAACTCTCTTTAAAACTAGAAAATAATGCATGGGAAGCTGGTTTTGGTGGAATGATTTTGGGACAAAGTAAAAGAGTAGATAAAATTTGTTTGTATTTTCTTAATTCGTTGGAAATCTTTTCGGTATTTTTATAATAATGAAATACTTGTTCATTTTTCTGTTGAAAATAAGAAAATGGATTCGGTAAAGATTCATTACAACATGCATTCATTAAATAAGGAACATTTGCAAAGGTAGTAAAAATAGGGACTTCTTTTTTTACAATGGCATCAATGGCTTTCCATATTCCAAGAGAAAAAGTCTTTATTTTTGCTTCATACATAGCCAAATATTTCCATTGATCAAAATGACCTTTTTTCATAGTTTTAATGACTTCATTATGTATTTCATCGGAAATAACAGAAATAGGATTTTCTTTTTCTTTATTGGGGATAAGAATAGGTTGAAAATGTGACCATCTTGTTTCTAAACGAATAGAAATAGGTAATATATCTTCTCTTACCAATAAATATTCTTTTTTCGCTATGAGAAAAGGATTCCAATATAAATATTTTAACAAAAGATTATCCAATTTTGATGTTAACGATGCTGCACATTTTTTTAATTCTTGAGCATATTCGTTTTTAAAGGATTGTAATAACACACATTCAAAATAAGCAATAGTAGAAACATCCGATTTCTCTCCTAATGGATACCCATCAAAAGAAAACGTACAATTAGAAAAGGTTTTACGTTTTTGTATATTTGGAATATTTGTTTGTATGGCTAGAATCACACTAGCGACCGTTGTATAGAATAATTCTTTTTTTTTATGTTTTTCATATTCTATTTTATATTTTTCATATTCTTCTTCTTTTTCCGTATCAGACAATTCTTTTTTTTTTGTTTTTTCATAATCGGTGATAAACTTTTTCATAGAATAAATTTTTGCCAACTTTGGTATCGCTATTTCCATAAATTTCATGACTTTACTTTGAATAGATTCCACCGCTACGTCTAAATGAAAACACAAATGTTTCATAATATAAAAAACTTTCTTTTCATCGTCATTATGAAACTTTAATATTTGTATTCTTACTTTTTTGTTTTTCTTTATGGCTTCCATTTCTTGTTCATCATCATCGTCTTCTATTTGATCTTCTTCGATCATTTGGTAACCGTCTTCATTGTCTCTTTCAAATATATATGTTTCAGATACAAATGACATAACTTGTAAAACATTTCCACAATGTTTATCTACAATCGTATTTCCATCGTCTCCTTTTACACCTTGTTTCGAACATATTTGATTCAACGTTTCTGTATATTTTCCTTTTACATATGCGATAGCTAAGTCATAAATAGAACTTTCTAACAATTTTGTATTTGTTTCACGACAATATTTCCAATATTCGTTTTCTGGAATATCTGCATCTAATACTGGTTCACGACAATATGTTTCATAAAAATGAATCGTCATATTTTGTCTTGTTGAAAAATCAATGGATTTATGAAATAACATTTCTCTTAATTTTAAAAAAGGAGATATGGTTAACACTTTGGTATGAAGTGTTTCATTACCTAATTTATTTGCTCTAGAATCAACTAATAAAAGTTTACTACGATCGATATTCTTTAGAATTCGTTGCTTACCTTTTTCTAATTCTTTTTCTATATTTGATTTAATAGCATCCATATCCGCATTAAAAATTTCTTTTAAATTAGGAATGATTTCATTTATTTGTGATGGTGGTTCCCATGATATTTCTTTTGTAGGTGTATGTAACCAATAATATTTTTTTTTCTCATCAGAATATTGAATTTTCCATTCAGATAAAAGATCTCTTTTTTTGAAATCCATTTTACATAAAAAAGAATTTGCAAATTTCGTCGTTTCGTCTACATCCATATCATACACCCAATGATCTTGAATCCTTTTATAAAAACGTTTGGATATTTTATCATCTTGTTTCCATAATAATACTGCATAATCTCCTTCTGTAATTATTTGATTCCCACGTAACAAGATTTCCACTAATCTTTCCAAATCATTATAAGAACATCCAAAATCTTTTGGTAAATGTTCCATTAAAACAGTTTTTTTTTCTTGTTCTGATTTTGTTTTCAAATCATATGGTTTCAATATAGATTCATATTCAATTTTATCAAATTCTTTGTCGTATATTAATGTTTTTTTCCCATTATCTTCTCGTAAATCTAGAAGTTGAGTATATTTTTTAGTCAGTCGTTTTTGTTGTTGATTTGTAAAAAGAGAATTGGACTGTTGAAACGTAAATGTTTTTATATAATCTTCCATATTTAAAATATGATCATAAACAGTAGTAAGAATCGTATAAGAAAAAAGAGACATATTATCTTCCAAACTCATAGCATTTAAAAATTCCGAATAACTTTTAGAATGACTTCCCAGAGATTTGGAATAAGGTGTATCAATAGCAAGAATGGTCTTAGGATCAAACTGATATTTTGTTAAGGAAATCTCTTCAGAAAAAAGTTTATTTTTTCTATTTGATTCTTCTATTTCAGCATTTTTTGTTTGATTATTTTTTTTTAATACTTTTTCTATTTCGGTCACATGGTCTTTGGTGAGAGTATTTGGAAATATTTTAAACATTTCTAGTAATTCAAGATATTCCAAAAATGAATGAATATTAGCTGTAAATGGGATTGCATTTTTTATAAATTGATTTAAGTTAGGAAAAAGAGATTCGACAACAGATTCATATGTAGTATCATCTTTCGGAAACATAATTTGAGAAACTTTGTTCATCAATGGAAAGGAATGGAAATGTTCATCCGTTGTGTTTTTTTGTATACGATTTTCAAAATCTTGTTGAAATAAAAAAGGTATTTTATATTTAATTTTTTCATATAAAGTTTGACTCTCTCTAAATGTAGAAAAAAGAAAGGGTTGTGGTAAAATAAGAAAAGAAGATGGTAATGTTATTTTTTCTGCATCCATCAATGTACGTAATTCACTTTTTAATCCTGAAGGATATGTTATTTTACTTTGAAATCTTTGTAATACAAACTGTGTTTCCACCAAATCAAAAGAGGGGTCCCCTTCTTCTTTTGATTTTTTATATCTCAAGCCAGCACTATTTAAATCATCAGAATCTTCATCCACTATCATTATATCCAAATCTTTTTTCACCGATTGATATTTTTCTAACGGTTCTTCGTAGGACAAATTGAATGATCTTGTATCACGGGCGAGTCGTTCATAAGGAGTATCATGAATACCGGTATCTCGTATATTGTTAATTATTTCTTCTTCTTCGTTTAGTTCTTCTATAATATCATAACTTTCGTCGTTCTCAATAGCGAAGTTGTATAAGTTACGTTTACATGGAACAACAGGTAAAATCCATTTAAAAGGATTATTCATGTCTGGTGATAAATATTCAATAATAGGACGATAAGAAAAAGATACTTTCCTTATGATTTGATCTTGATCTATATTTGAAAATTCACTTCTTAATTCTTTAAACCGACTTATAAGAATAAAAATACGTTTTAAAGAGGTATGAGTATTTTTTTGAGATGGCGATAAACGAGAGAGATAATCTTCTAATAAATCGTTTACTTGAACTTCTAAATTATAGCGAACATTCTTTTTGGTTGTAGCTTTTTCTAAAAACGTATTGTCTTGTTGAATTTCAAAATGATCTAGATCAAAAAAATCTATTTCTTCTGTAACTTTTTCGGATTCATATTTTTCGGATTCGTTTTCTTCTGATTCGTTTTCTTCGGATATGTCTTCTTTCTCTTGGATTCCTTCTTCTAATTCTTTTTCTAATTCATCTTCTTTCGATTCAACTTTTTTTGATTCTGGTCTTTCACGAACACATACTTTTTCTAAATTAAGTTTTTTAGGTAAGCCTTTATATTCAAAATCAATATAAATGAGGATATTTGGTACTGGTTTGAAAACACGTACAGTAATACAATCTTCTATAACATCCACAATTTCTCCTGTAAGGAACCATTTCACATCTCCACCAAATTCCAAATTAACCCATACATTTTTTTCTAAACCATTTTGTTTTGCGTACCCTTTTTTCTCGGAACGGTTAAGAACTGTAAATTGAAACCCTTGTATATTTTCAAGATTTAATAAAAGAGTATATGTGTCCAAAGTCGTAATATTCACTAATTCCATTTCTTGTTCTAAATCTAAGTAAGAGATCAAAAAAGTTTGTTCGTGATAAATAACATTATGCGGTGACTGAATGGTCACAATATCTCCTAATTCTAATATATTCTCTAATTCATCCATTGAAATCCAACTAGAGTATAATCTTAGGTTAGGAAATATATAACATAAAAGAAATCTTTAGAGATAATAAAAACATGTTCAAATCATGAAAAAAAAATACTCTTTGTCTATTATATACACATGGCGTCATTCACAGACCTATTTTTTCAATTTTGGAATCCTAAAAAAATGATGTTTTGGATCATGTTTTTAATACTTGGTTTGATAATCATTGCAATTTTTGTTTATAGAAATGATTTTTTTCGGGTTACGAAAAATAAAAAGTTAGGAGATATTCCTAATTCTAGTGATAGACATTCAGATGTGACAATCCTTTTCTTTTTTGCAGAATGGTGTCCTCATTGTAAAAATGCGAAACCAGCTTGGGAAGATTTCAAAAGTAGTTATCATAACAAAACTACCAATGGTGTCTTTATCGTATGTAAAGAATATGATTGTTCAGATAATGAGAATCTTTCTAGTGAAGTAAAAAATGCTCAAACCAAATATAATGTCCAAGGATATCCTACTATAAAAATGCTTAAAGACGGTCAAGTCATTGATTTTGATGCTAAAATTACTGCTTATTCTTTGAAAAAATTTGTAGAAGATATGGTCTAGATTTCTTCCATTATAGGTTGTTTTTCTAAAAAATCCATCGCTTGTTTTTCACCAGATGCTACTAGAAACAAACGTTTTTCTTGCGATTCAAACACACGTAATATTTCAGGAATACTAGTGTCTTCACATTGAACTTCTATTTCATATGGAATACTACAATCTTGTGGAATACGAATATTATACCATAATTTAAATACAAATCTATAAAAAAAATCAATCATTTTATAAGAACTATTTGTTTGAAATGGATTGGTTTCAAGAATTTCTTTATTTTCATGTTTAGAATGTTTATGTAATCCTAATATTTCTTCTGGTTTATGTCCTGCAGCAAGACAAAAATCTAACGGATAATTTACCATGGTTCCACCATCAATATAAATTTCATTGGGTGTAGGACAAAAAGGGACAAATAATAATGGTAAACAACAAGACGAATAAATGGCATCTTTTAATTTCCATGTAGGATGTGTAGTATGTGAAATATCACATATTTTCAAGGTCATAAATTCTGCTGCAAAAAAATGAAGATCCACTTTATTCCATTGATAAAATTCTTCTAAAGTAATATCCACTGATAAATCTTTTGCTAAAAGCAAAGGTGAAATTGATTTAGCAGCAATTTCAGCACCATATAAACCTCCATGTTCTAAACAATAAAAGATACGTTTCATATCAAATTGAAATAAATCTTTCCATGGTCGCTTGATAATGAAATCTTCTATAGTTTCCATATCAAATCCTAAAACAAGACAAGTTCCCATAAAACTTCCAATTGAAGTAGCATAAATACTTTCTATTTTATTTAAGGAAAGTTGTTTTGTTTCTATTAATTTTTTAATAATCCCAAAAAAAACAAATCCTGAATTTCCACCACCAGAAAGAACTAAATGTTTTATTTGCATTATACATGTTTTTATTATAAGAAAAAATGTCTACGAACGTGATATAGACATTTTTTATGTCGTGTTTTTTATATTCCCACGAAGAAGAAACATCTAAAAAAGTAAATATTGATGAATTATATGAAAATAAACAGAAACGCGATTTGAAACAATTATCTATTTTTAACAAAATTTTAAACCGTATTCATATTAGAATTCAACATACTGGTAGAAACAAACGAAATGATCAACATATATGGTTTATTGTTCCAGAGTATATTTTTGGTGAACCTATTTATGATAAAGGAGAATGTATTGCCTATTTATTTGTAAAATTACAAGAAAATGGGTTTTTAGTCAAATATATACATCCAAATACCCTTTTTGTTTCATGGACAAATTGGGTTCCAAATTATGTAAGACAAGAATTTAAGAAAAAAACGGGACAAATCATGAATTCTTTTGGACTTATAGAAGAATTACCTGTAGAAATAATGGAAGAAAAAAAAACGGAATCAGAAAAGAAAAAAGAAGTGTATACACCTATTGATAAATATAAACCGACTGGGAAATTTGTGTATCATCCTGATATATTAGAAAAAATAGATAAAAAAGTTTCTTTTCATTGAAAGAAAAATATCAAGAACATAAAGAAATGCAAGTTATATAAAAAACAATGTATTTCGTTCTCTTAAGTATGGGTGTGACATACTCAGCTATTTATTTTTTGCCATTTCAAGAAAGGTTTGGTTTAACAAAACATGATATTGCTCTTCGTTTTGCCGTTGTTAATGGTTTATTTGTGTATTCTGTCTATATCCAAGAACGTTTTTGCCAGAACGTTTTCAGGCTAGAAAGATAAAAAACAAAAAATACTTTTCAATATATAAAGTATTTTTTCTAGAAGATCCATTTCTAAGATTCATTATCAACAAATTCATTAGTCAATTCTTCTACTAATTCTTTCATATCCATATAAGAAAAAATAGTTTTCGAAGTAAGTCCTTTTTTATCTTTTTTTGTATATTGAGAAATCGTTAAAATATGTGGTAAAATCCCAAATTTCCATATCCATTCTGCTTTCTTTTTTTGTAATAACTGTTTTCCTTCTTTTAAAAAAAGGAATATAATTTCACTTATACATTCTATTTCTTGTGCTTTTTCATAGACATCCATATTTTGATTGACATATTCTTGTAAAGTAGACATAATGGAAAGTATTTTTGTTACAGGTAGAATTTCTAACTTCATCAAATGAACAAAAAACACGGTATTGCCTTTTAATTCGTCTTTTTTCTTATTATAAGTACAATAGTCATCGTAATTTGTATTTGGTTCAACGTATTTCATTTCTTTTATATTAATCATAAATTGGGAAAGAAATGTATTCAAAATGTCTTGAAACAAACTGTTTTTATGAATAATTTCTTTATACAATGAAGCATATAAAGAAGCATAAAATTGATTTGTACTTGCGATATCAAATATAAAATTCGCAACTGTTTTTAACTCTGTAGAGGTATTTTTATTTAATTCTTCTACCATAGTTAAAAACAGTTCTTTTTGTTTGTCATAATTGGACACACTTAATTTATTTAAAATCACACGAAATTGTTGAATATCTTTTTCTATACCTTCTTTTTGTTGCAATTGAGTAGATTTAAAACGTAATGAATCATCTCTCATATTTGTCCAAACCTCTTCTTTTTTTCTTCGGATATTTGTTTTTTTTGGGACGATCGTTGTTACTGGTTCTACAAAAATAGGAATGACTTTTTTATCAATTTGTAAAATGTGATCGTAAATTTCTGATGAAAATGTTTTTTTTATTTCTTTTGAAAAAAGATTTTGAAAAACATCCAAATGATATACTTTCATTTTCCTTTTTCTCCTTTAAAGATTGTAAACCATACCATTTAAGTAGTTTTTCATTTTTCAGATATTTATTTGATCCTCCTCTTCTACTTCTTTTTCCTCCAATTCTTTTTCCAATTCTTTTTCCAATTCGTTTTTATCTTCTTCTTCCTCTGTCCAATCTTGTATCCATTCAATCATTTCAGAGGGGTAATCCATTTCTTGTAAAATTTGTACTGCACCTTGAATATGGGATATACCTGAATGAAAACAATAGGTAGGAATATATTTATTTTGTTTCTTTTCCACTTGCATATGATAATTTTTAATCACTTTTTGTGTTATGTGTGTTGTTTCCCCTTCTTTTTTCGTTTCTTCATTTTCAGTCTCCCATTTCTCACAAATAGAAACATAATGAGTAGTTAATATTAAATCCACATTTAAAAATGGTCTCAAATATTGTAAAAATGCATAAGCAGATTTTGTTGCTTCTAATGGATTTGTACCAGAATACAATTCATCCAAAATACAAAAATGTCTTTCATTAGAGGCTGATTTTAATACATGATCAATAATTTGTTTACATCTTCTAGATTCTGCTTGAAATAAACTGTCACGTCCCGATGTATCAGGAATATTTAAATAAGAATGTATGTGCGTATAAGGTGCGATTTTTGCACTTGCATAAAATCCAATTCCGATTTGTTGAGATAATAAAATATTAATAGCTGTCGTTTTCAAAAAAGTTGTTTTACCAGAAGCATTCGGACCTGTAATCACAACAAATGTTTCTAATGTAATATCATTCTTAATTCCATCTAAGCCTGGATAAGATTGTTCTATAATATTTGTTTCATCTTTTGTGAAAGAAGCGAAAGATATTTGTTTCTTATTTATTTGATCTACTAATCCATTCATTAATTGACAATATCCTTCAAAACCCATTGAAAACAATAAAGCGTCTTCATACTCTTTATTTGTATGTAATTGATAATATACTTTTAACATATACCCAATTTCAATAGATTTTGAAAGACTGCATTGAAAAGGTGTTATCGTTTCTAATTCGTCATGTAACTGATTTAATTGTTTCATATGTTTTTTTAATTGCACATGAAAGTCATGAAATGTGACCAAGTCTTTGGTATGTTTTAAAAACCATGACATTTGTTCTAGTTCATATTGTACATATAATTTCCATTCTTGTAATTCTTCATTGATCTTTTGTGTATTACGATAAAAACGT
>JGI25917J50250_1000207_pt1 | contig 15744 bp, 15 predicted proteins | sample LauGreSBDMM110SN_4_FD_50250 | JGI IMG/M metagenome (IMG submission 50250) | reverse complement strand
AACCAAGGATCATCATAAATAATTTTTACCTCTTTACCTGTTAATAATTTAGTACGGACTATATCCGCATTTTCATTTCTATACCATTCGTTGAAATGGACGTAGACTAGATTATATTTATCTCCATTGGCTGCTTGTCTGCTTGCGAAATCAACTGCTTTGATATTACCGATATTTAAGTCTCCGAATATACGACGAATTCGTTTTTCGTCAATATTTGGGAAAACACGAGGTATACATATAGTTGGCATGTTAAGAGATACTGATGAGTTCATTTTATAAAATTATTTTGAATTTAAAATTATATGAATTTAAAGTTTGAAACTAAAAAGCAAAGGTATTAACGCTGCTTTTATTATTTGTCTTTAAAAGTATTTCAATTTTTTTATTTAACGAGCAATAATTATATTACTAAAAAAATATAATTTAAATACTTATCAATTTTTATAAATAATATATAAATGTTTCAATATATTATTGATTTTTTAAGTGATGTACGAATTAAAGTATTAAATTTTTTTGTCTCTTTTGGTGTAGAAAGTGAGATGCTATTAAATGAATATGGTGGATGTAATGATGCGATAGATTAACAAACTTATTTATTACCTATAATAAAGCATATTAGGATTTATGAATAATTTATAACCATCATTATATAAAGCAAAATTTAAAGGAACGTGTTCGCATATAACTTGCCCTTTATATCCACTATTTGATTTCCAAAAAATATCTGTCAATTCATCTTTATATCCGTGTGGAAATTTATTACATTTATTTTGTATTTTCTCTATAACATTATTGGATATGGTATTATTTTGTAAATAATTTCTATAAAATTGTTTTACGTTTTCATTGACGATAAAATCGTATTTATAATTTTTTAAAATTTCTTTTTTATATATACCAATGCCATTAAATGCGGAAAATACTGGAACCAATTCATTTTCAAACTTGTAACTAGGCAAATTCCAAAAACTTTCACCAATTATTTCTGGACCAAAAGGGAAAAAAGATGTTCTTAAAGCATAAAGGTCATAGTAATTATATGAATTAGCGAAAATTGCGTCCCAGTTAGACGATAAATTAAAACTATCTAAAATACCGGGAATATGCCATCCATTTGAATCAAGGTCTACAACGATAACGTGAGTAAATTCATCATATTCTGGTTTATTAATTTCATTTAATAATTTATTTCTAGCATTAGAAATATGTTCTATTCGGCACGGATGATTACTTCCAGTAACTTCTGTATAAGCCCATATTTTATTGTTTTCTTTTTCATTGTTTCCGGATATATTTTCGCATATTATTTTGATGTTTTTATTTTTTATATATTTATTTAATATTCCTTTCGTATTATCGGTTGAATCATTTTCGTATATTACTATTTTGAATTTTTCAAAATTACTACCTGTCTCTAAGGCGTGTTGTATGTTTTTTTCTATTGTTCTTTCTACATTTTTTACTACACCGCAAATGATTACTTTTTGTGATTGTGATAACATAATATAATATTAAATAATAATAAGTATATTATATTTAAACGTTTTTTTAGTTTATAAATTTTTAGTAATGTGAAATTTTATATTATAAAAATAAAAAAAATGAAATACTTTTTTATTTTTCTTTTGGTTGTAGCGTTATTATTCGGTATCGGCTTTCAAAAGTTATTAACAAAAGTTTATTATTACAAATATTAAATTATTAAAATATGTCTATTAATCTTGCTTTACTTTTTACTAGTACTGATGCTAAAAAAGCTCTTAATATAAAGGAGAGACAATATGAACACAAAGATAAAGAGGTAAGAGACTTGTTGTCTAAAGAATATTTTACAACTATCAATACTCGCCCTGTTTACCAAAGGGATCCTCGTTGGGAACTTGATAATATGAATAGTTTTATTGACAGCGTTTTTAAACAGCGTTATATTCAACCTATACTTATGTATAAACTTCATCCAGAAGACCTAACAAGTGAATATAATGGTTGTGACGAATATGAATATGAAGTAATGGACGGTCAGCATCGTCTTTACACTTTAAACGCATTTCGTTCGGCAACATTACACGTTCTTCCACATATTTCAAAAAAACCATTTATAGTTCATTGGGTTATTGAAGTGTTAGACGATAATGGGTATAAAAATAAAAATTATGTTTTTTATAAAGAAACAGAAGATGTCATTAATTGGTGTCGTGAAACTGGTATAACACCTCAATTTTTACCTAAGGAGGGTAAAAAATTTTTCGACAATACAAACATTAAACTTACTACTATTACTTCGAAGTTAACTATGCATGAGCGCAGTGAAGAATTTATGTCTCTACAGAATGGTGTACCTGTTCGCAACTCGGATTACTATAAAAATATGACTTGCTGCACACTTATTGACTATTTACAGCGTAACAATACAGAAACTTTAATGAAACAAATATTCTTCAGCCATTGTTCTAAACAAGCGTTAAATTTTTGGACTCAGTGGGTTTGTAGATGTTTCTTGTTATTCAAAAGGTTTAAAGAAGGTGATACTACGGTTGCTCCTGTTTCGGAGACTTTCTTATTTAGGGATACTGAAATCAATAAAAATATTGAATCGAATCATACAAATTTTAATCCGTCAGAAGAAGTTTTGGGTGATTTTTATAATGTTTTTAAAGGATTTATTGAATTCTTAAAAAATTTGAGCGAAGATATTGAATTTAACCCTACTCAGATTTTCGCTATCTTTTACCACTTATGTGACGAAACACGTGATATTGGAATACTTTCTAGCCATATGGCAAAATTCTCAAAGGCAGGTAAAGGAAAAAATTTATGGGTATCCAAAAAAGGATGTAACAATGAAATGAGGAGAACATATTTTAATGAATGTGTCGAAGAGCTTAAAGGAATGATTGAATTAGCTATACCTATTGACAAAAGACCTATTACAGGTAAAATTAAAAATGAAGTTTGGAAAAAATGTGTTGACGGTAAGTGTTTTATTTGTAAAGAAACTAAAATTAAAAAAAAAACTTTTGAAGTAGGGCATATTGTAGCGAGATCTTTAGGCGGAAAAATGGAAATTGATAATTTACTACCTATGTGTTTTGATTGTAACCGAAGTATGGGAACAAGAAATGCTCTTGAATATAAAAAAGATACTTATCCTTTTACTTATTAATTAATTTTATATTTTATATTTATTATTTATTATTTATGGGTTGCCGTTAAGTGTAGTAAAACTCAATTCCTCATAAGAGGATAGAGTCATCCCTTTTTTATTTTGTATTTTTCGTTGTTTTATTTTTTTTTCGTTGTTTTATTTTTTTTTCGTTGTTTTATTTTTTTTTCGTTGTTTTGTATTTTTTGTCGTTTTATTTTTATTTATTATATTAATTTTTTTTGATTCATTTAGTAGTGGTGATGGTATTTTTTTTAATACAAATTCTGCCATTCCATTACCTCTTACTTTTATATCTCCATAATCGCCATATTGTTTCTTTAATTTGGTACTGGCTTCCATCATCGGCTTTATTCTGTCTTCAAATCTACCTAAACCACCTTCTTTACCATAATATTTTGTTACAAAACCGATTTTATTAAATCTTAAAACAATACCATCGTGTATAAAATATTTTATTGTTCTTTCTACATCTTCTTTTTGACCGGTTTCTTTTGTTATTGTTAATTGAATTTCTTTACCTTCTTTAGTAGAAGATGGTCTATTTATTATTCCATAAAAAGCGCCAACAATATAGTTTAAGTCTGTTGTCATTTCTTTTCTGGCTTTTCTGAAAAAAGGATTGAAAACAGCATATACACCCCAAATATAAGACTTATATTTAACACATTCTTTAAAGGCTTCTTTTATGAAATTATCTAAAGTGTCCTTTTTAAATCTAGACGAAAGCGATAAATCTATTCTCTCTATATCGTCATCTAAGAACACAATTTGTTTGTTAATTGGTTGATGATCCATAATAAATTGTCTTTGTTGTACTAGTCCTTTTTTTCCTATTATTAATTTGTTATAATACTTTTTATCTAGTGTGTTTTCGTATAAGTTATAATCTTCTTTATCTGCGACATAAACATTTACTAGTTTTGGACTTATTCCGTTTTCAAATAGTGTTTTTAGTGTTCTTTCGTTACATACATTAGCTCTCTTATAACTTGGTATACAAATAATATATTCATTCATATATATTATTTTAGTTTTTTATTTTTTATTTTTTAGTTCTCAAATTTTTAAACGTTTTATTATGTCTAACCATAAATTTTTTGGTTTTTCCTTTTGTCTGTTCCCATATGCTTTTCCTCAAATAGCAAACTATAGATAATCTTTTAGCGTCTGGTGATTCTAATATAATCGGTAAATTTGCGTGTGGTTGATGGACGTCCATATATAATATATCGCCTGTTCTTACGTTTACTCCAAGTCCGTATTGTGGGAAGCACGTTTCGCCGCCCTTATATTTTCCGTGTTCTATTACTGCTAAATTACCGAATCCTTCTATGTCGTCTCCTTTATCCGTATGGACGGTTGTTTGGAAATTCACATTTGTCGTTATTGTAGTAAAAGAAGTGCCGTCAATTCTAAAAGGTGTTTGGTTTGCTTTTTTTCTTTGTTTTCCATAATTTTCGGGTATATATAATTCATAGTATTTATCGATTTCTTTAATAAGTGGTATTATTTTTTTATATTTATCTTCATTTTCAGCAGTGAAACGCGTTGGACGTACTGTTATTTTTGGAAGAGTTTGTCCGTTTTTTTTAAATAGGTATTTATGTATTGGGGATAATTTATCGAAATAACCTAATATATTTGACATTACTTTGGGGTTGGATCTTACGTTTCTTGATTCACTACCAGTTGCGTTACCTCGATTTGAAGATACATTTGTCGCGAATTTGATTACGTTATCGTAGAATTCGTCTACGTTTTTCTTGCTTAATTTATTTTTACGAAATCTTAATAGGAGGTTTCCTTCTTTTGTATAAACGTCGGTGTCTTCATTGATAATGGTTTTAATACTATTAGGTTTTATTTTTTTATTTAATATTGATGGTAATTTATCGTCTCCGTAATCTTTATCTACGTAATATACTGTTACGTTTCCTTTTTTTTCTTTTTTAATAATCATTTATATAATTTATGTATATATTTTGTATATATTTTAAATTGTGTCAGCTTAAAATTTTAGTCTATAGTTTTGAGAATAGAGAGAAACTTTTAAAATATACGCATCACATTAGAAATATGAAGCCTTTAAATAGGGATATGATAGAAAATGTTTGTAGAATGTCGATTGATGAAAAAATGAATATAATACTTGCTCTTAATGATATGTTAATACATTTAGTTGATATAATGGATGATAATTTTAGTTATTAATTTTAGAAGTAGAGAGAAAACTGTACTATCGTATTTCACTATAAAATCCAGTATATAACTATGTATAACCAATTGTTAGCCTATATGGTGTCATTTTGCGTGCGAACTATATAACTGTATTAAATACCATATAACGGACAAGAAATGAGTGACAAAACGAGAAATCGGTGACAATTTGATATAACATAAACCTCTTATAAGGTATAAACCTATAATACTAAGAGGCAAAGAAATGAGTGACAAAACGAGAAATCGGTGACAAAATAAAAAAATGAGTGGGATTACTTTTATCCTCTTATGAGGCTTCAAGTTTTATAACACTTAACGGCAACCCTTTATACATTTTTTATTATTATTTTCATTATTATTTTTATTATTATTTTTTTAACGATAATTAGCAGGTAAATCTTGAAGGGTTAAATAACGTTTTGCTCTTTCAGTACCGCTATAAGGCATCGATTTAATTCTTGAAAAATCACTACCAAATACGACGACAGTTTTCATCACTTTGTATGCGAATTTTGGGTTACTAGCTTGTGCTAATTCAATAAGCCAGTTGATTTTATTTTTCACGAGTTTAGTAACTGGAGTACCAGTTTTGCGACACGTACAGTAAGTATACGCTCTCCAGTGGAAACCTCTTGGTGTTAAAGATGGTATTTGATGTCTTGCCTCTTTACGACTAAGTAAAGGTAAGAATTCAGGACAAGTCGCAGCATAATTTAAGAAAGAGACGAATAAATATGCTGGTTCTGGTCCACTACATTTATCCATTACACTATTAAAACTATCTTTGATGAGGGAAACACGCACATCATAAGGTAAATAGCCGCGAATTAATAGCATAACATCTTGTGGCATTATTTGTATTTTTCTTAAAAGTAGATCGTTTGTAATATATTTTTTTATTTTTTTTGTTACCTGTTTTTCTTCTTTATTAACAGCCGCAAGATTTTGCTCTAGCTCAATGGTATTGATTTTAAGTTGTGTATCAATTATTTCATCAGTTACTTTTGCTTTATTTTTTACTAATGAACCAAATTCGCTTGCTATTTGTTTTGTAAATCTAGCTGAGTCTTTCATTCTCTCGTGAGCCGCATTCATTCTAGCTTTTGCTTCATCAAACTCTCTAATAGCTACCTGATAGGCATCATTTTCGTGAGCGAGTTGTAGCAATGCTTCATCTCTTTCATACCTGACAACGTCTAAACCATTTACTAGCGTTTTTAATGCCTTCTTTTTTTGAATTAATTTTTCGTTGAGATTTTGTAAAGTTTTTGAAGTAAACATTTTAAATAAAGGATTGAATAATTTTTAACAGATTTGAAACCAACAGGACAATAAACTATACTTTTCATCTAAATATAAAAATATTAATTCATTTTTTTTATGTTTAAGCGACTAATGAGATTACTAAAAATTTATAAATTTATTTTGGAAAGTAGAGAGAAAAATAAAAAAAGAGTGGGATGACTTTACCCTCTTATGAGGCGATCGAGTTTTACTACACTTAATGGCAACCCTTTTCTTTTTTTTTTTAGTACCTGTGTTTAATAGTCATCATAATCACTGTCCTGATCGTATTTATGGTAACTCGCAGCATCGTGCCAATTTGGTATTATATCTTTGTCATATTCGGCATCTATAATTACTATTGGTCTAGGGCATTCGTATTCATTGTAGCAAAGTTCGTTATGCCAATAGGTATATGTGATTACTACGATATCTGGACCATATAATTTTGGTTGTTCTGATGGCTGCTCGTATTTAGCTAAGCACCAAGTCGTATAAGTTAAGTTATTTACCAAATCATAATAAAAGTTTGGCGTATTATTTTTCTTAAAAGTTAACATATTATTAATATTATTATATTGAGTTAAGTCAAAAGCGGACATTTTTGAGAGATTTTTAAAAATCGTAAAGCAATAGCAAATATAATATGATGTAAATGATTTGTTGAAAAAGTATTTCAATTTTTTTTATTTTATATAAGAATTTGGTATGACCTAATTTTTATATTTTTTATTATTTTGTAACGATAACTTCTTTTGTAACATTTTTAATTATTTTTTCTTCTTTTTCAAAATCATTATCTCCTTGTCCGCCCATTGTTTCTATAATTATTTTATTATATTGGTCTGAAAAATTTGATGACGACTTGTTACAATCAGGATGAACTTCTCTAAATATAGGCAATAATTTCATATTTTTATGAGCTATTTTTTTTACCATTTTATGCATCATTTTTTTGTCATCATCTTTTTCCCACTTGTTTTCATCTTTAACATATATAGTTTCTCTCTTTTTATCAGTGCAATGAACTGGTCTTTTAGTTACATCAAGGTTTTTAAGGTTTTTTATTATAATATCTGATATTCCTTCTACATAACCTAAATTACCTACTTTTTCTAAATCACCTAACTGTAATTGTATTGATTCTACAAAGTCCATTATATTCATAGCATTTTTGCATGTTTCGTTTAAAAAAATTTGTAAGTTAAATGACTTATTATGCGAATTTGTTGTTGTTGTTGTTGTATTATGTGTTCCATTTTCAATAACTTTTAATATTAAATTTTGTTGTTCTGCCATTATTGTTTTTAATTCGCTATTTTCTTTAACTAACAGCATAATAAGGTCTTTGTTTGTTGTATTTATATTTTCATCAGTCATACATTTATTTTTATGTTTCCATAATCCTGTCCTACTTTCGTATTTTTTTTTACATTTATCACATATATACACGTTATTATCGTGTTCCTCATTATTCTCGTTTTTCTCGTTTTTTTTGTTTCCATTTGTTTCCATTTGTTTCCACGCGTGACTGACTGAATGTTTGCGTGTGGATAAATGTCTCGACCAGTCAGAGTGATAAAAGCATTTATAGTGACATTTTTCGCAATAATATGTCGGCTCGATTTTCTCGTTTTTTTTGTTTCCAATTGTTTCCATATATCTCATAATTATAATTTCCTTCTAAATTATTTTTTATAAAAATTAAAAATTATGGTAACAATTTTAAAAAAATTTAAAATGTATTGACACGCTATTTTTTCATTATGGTAACAAATTCAGTTTTTTCATAAACTTTTTTTGGAAAATAAAATTCGGACATTTTTTTTGTCCGTTTTTGAAATTCCCAAAAAAGTTTTGAAAAAAAAACTTAAATTTTTATATAATAAATCCGAAATTAAACTTAAAGAAAAAATATAAAAAAAGATTGGGATTACTCTATCCTCTTATGAGGCTTCGAGTTTTACTACACTTAACGGCAACCCATTTCTTTTTTTTATTTTTTTCTTTTTTTTTATTTATTTTTTATTATATAAATTATTTATTCTTTTTGAGGGCATCGAAAATATAAATAAGTAGCATTATTATAAATCTCTGATTTTAAAAATAGGCAGCCTTTTTTTTCTGATAAATTTATTACTTTTGTTAGTGTTTTAGCATGGTCTGTCGCAAATAATCCCATGTTTACTGATATAACCTTTACTTCAGCGTTTATGGTGTAGGCAATAATGAGAAATACTATAATTATTAAAATATTCATTTTTTGTTCGTTAATTGTCAATCGTTAGTCGTAAATTAGATTTTTTTGCAGTTTTACTGGTTTAACAGGATTTAATATGCTTTCACTATTATAAAATTAAAGTATTTCAATTTTTTTGTTACAGAACTTATTTTTTAAATTACTAAAAATTTATTTATAAAGAATAACTTAAATTGCAAAAGGGACGAGAAATGAGTGACAAAACGAGAAATGAGTGACAAAAAAATTTGGGATGACTCTACCCTCTTATGAGGTGTTCGAGTTTTACTACACTTAACGGCAACCCATTCCATTTTTTTTTATTTTTTATTTTAAATATAAGTTATTAAATATATAAGTTTATTAATATTCGTCATCTGAGTCGCTGTCTAGAGCAGCCCAATCCATTTCGCTTGCTTTTAATGTAGATGGTTGATAAACAAAAGTCATATAGTCGGCATCATTATCATCATAATTCTTATTATTATAAACATTTCGGTCAGCTTTCTCTCTTCTTAGAACCGGCATTGGAGGAAATACGTGGAGTTCTGTTTTCGGTTTTATTTGTTTAGATAGTTTAACTGTAATTGGTATTTTATTTGTTTCTACGACTTCGGGTTCTTTTGCGAGTGCTGACGCATAACTTACCGCACTTGTTGATACTGTAGTTCGTTTAAGTCCGCTACTACATAGGGCTGGAAATTCTTCTTGCACTGCTTTAACAGGCACCGATACTGATTTCATTACCTTTTTAACAGCCACTTCATTATCAGATTCGTCGTCTAATAATTCCTCAAATAGGTTGGCTGGTTTTCTCTTTTTTTCTGATACCTTTTCGGCGACGATATTTTTGTTATGTTCGGCTTGTTTTAATGCTTTGGTTTCGGCCTTTTTTTTATCGGCGATGACTTTACAATATCCTGCGGTATGTCCTGAGCCAGCACAATAAGTACATTTTTGGCTGAGAAGAGTAGGACAGGCTACTTTGCCGTTGGGTCCTGGCTCTGTTTTGACATAATGGCTAGTATATTCTTTTTCGGTTTTACCAGCATCATAACAAACCTTACAGAAAGGTTTAATAGATTGTTTATTAGTATTGCGAGATGACATTTTTAAAGAATAATTGCTTAAAAGTTTTCAAACTTGCGAACAGGGGGAATATAACTATGCATTTCACATTCAAGTAAATAAGTTTTTCAATTTTTTTTATTAGTCTTTGAAAAATATAAATACTAAAAATTTATATTTTTGTTGGCGCAAAAGTATTTTTTATTTATTTTTTTTTACTTTTTTTACTTTTTCTCTCTACTTTCGCTATAAAATAAAAATGAAATACTTTTTCACAAAATTATTTAATTCATAGTTGATATATTTTATGGCGAGCATTTTAAATGACTGAAATAACTGAAATAACTGAAGAACGTATGTGTCTTTTTAAAAAATATTTGGATAAAACTGGTATGGATCATAAAGATTACCAATATGACGGTGTTAAATGGTGTTTAATTAATGAACTTAGAGATAACCCACCTTACGGTGTACGTGGCGGCTTTATTGCTGACGAAATGGGATTAGGTAAGACTATTATGATGATTGGTACGTTTTTTTGTAATTTTATGTTAAGAACACTTGTTATTGTCCCTCCTATATTGCTCGACCAATGGTTCGCACAAATATATAAGACTACGGGGCATAAAGCTATTATATATCACGGAGATAAAAAGAAGAAAATACTCATTCAGGATTTAAATAGAGCTTGTATTGTTATTAGCACATATAGTGCTATTACTTTAACTAAACACCAGATTATTCATAATGACGTATCACTCTTACATAAGGTTAAATGGTCTCGTATTGTATTTGATGAGGCCCATCATTTAAGGAACTCTAAGACTACCCGATTCGCTGGCGCTAAGATGTTGAATGCGAATATACGTTGGCTTGTTTCGGGTACTCCTATACAGAATAGAAAGAAGGACTTTTATAGTTTATGCTCTATTCTTCGTTTGACAGCCAGTTATTTCACTGATTCCAATAATTTGCGCGATTTAGCTAAAAACTTTCTTATTAAGCGTACTAAAAAACAGGTTGGAATACAGATGACAGACATTATTCAAGATAAAAATATAGTTAACTGGAATAATAGTAGAGAGAAACGTGTCTCGGCTATCATTCATTCGGCGTTAAATTTTAGTGGACTCACACCCTATCAGAGATTTGATATGGCTGGTAATAACAAAATGCTTCTTATGTTACGAGCTAAACAGTCTTGTATTTTTCCTAAATTGTTTTCCAAGCATTATGATTCTCTTGTTAGTACCGGAGTTATACAGAATGATTCATATTATAGGGATGCTTTTAACAATAGTAGCAAGTTGGATTTTGTTTTAAAAACCATTTTAGAGAGAAAAGATAATGGTTGTGGCAAGCTTATATTTTGCCATTTTCGCGAAGAAATTAATGAAATCGCTGCTAGATTAACTGCTGGAGGTATGTGTAAAGTCGCTACATTTGATGGCAGAACTAATAACCGTAAGCGTGCTGATATTTTAAATGATAAAAATGACGCACTTATTATGCAGATTCAGACTGGTTGTGAGGGTTTAAATCTTCAGGATAATTATAGCGAAATTTATTTTGTTAGTCCTCACTGGAATCCTGCTGTTGAAGATCAAGCTATCGCTAGGTGTCATCGTATCGGACAAACTAAGCCTGTTTTCGTTGAGCGATTTGAAATGTGTAAATTTGCAGAGCACGATTCTAGAACGATAGATAATTATGTATGTCAAGTTCAGGATTTTAAAAGAACTATTATTCAACAGTGTATTACTCCCGATTAACTTTATATTTTCATTTGTTTATTTGTAAATAGAGAGAAAAACCGAGGGCCACATCGCGGGCCCACTTTTTTTCTGTACTTTCCCACCCCATCAGATTTGAGTCACAAATTATAGAAATTAGTGACTATAATTTTTATCTTTTATGCTGTCAATAAAATATATTAATCAAACGCGATTTTTATCACTATATTCTCGCCGACTATTTACGCCGACTATTTAAGCCGACTATTTACGCCGACTATTTACGCCGACTATTTACGCCGACTATTTACGCCGACTATTTACGCCGACTGTTATCGACGTCTAAAAATGAGTCACAAATTATAGAAATGAGTGACTAAAATTTACATCTATTATGCTGTCAATAATATATATATAATATATCGCGGTTTTATCACTATATTCTCGTCTACTATTCTCGTCTACTATTCTCGTCTACTATTCTCGTCTACTATTCTCGTCTACTATTCTCGTCTACTATTCTCGTCTACTATTCTCGTCTACTATAAATCAGTCACTATTTACAGAAATGAGTGACTAAACGAGTTATCGGTACCATTACTACTTTTACGACCACTTCCACGACCACTTCCACGACCACTTCCACGACCACTTCCACGACCACTTCCACGACCACTTCCACGACCACTTCCACGACCACTTCCACGACCACTTCTCCCGAACTTTTCACACTTTTTTTATTTGTTTTTACATCTATTATGCTCTCAGTATATACACGTTTTAAACTATAAACCTTCTCTACAAAAAAAATTTTGGGATTACTCTTTCCTCTTATGAGGCTTCGAGTTTTACTACACTTAATGGCAACCCTTTATACATTTTTTTTTACATTTAATATTCATATTCATCTTCTGACTCTTCTGACTCTTCTGATGATTCTTCCTTATTAAAATTATATTCTTTCGTTTTTTCGTCATATTTTCCTAATACTACTGTTTCACCTGCTAAATGTTTTTCTAAATCGTATATTATTCCTGTTGTTCTCGATACTAAATATTTCTTTCCTTCATGGCTCATTTTTTTTAATTTATCTTCTTCCACTTTATTTTCTACTACTTCCTTTTCTACTTCTTCCACTTTATTTTCTACTACTACTTCTTTTGCCTTCTTTTTTTCCTCTCTTTGTTCTTTTTCTTTCTCTTTAAGTTCCTTTTCCTTTCTTTTTTCTTCTTTTTCCTTCTCTTTAAGTTCTTTTTCCTTTCTTTTTTCTTCTTTTTCTTTCTCTTTAAGTTCCTTTTCCTTTCTTTTTTCTTCTTTTTCCTTCTCTTTTAGTTCTTTTTCTTTTCTTTTTTCTTCTTTTTCCTTCTCTTTTAGTTCCTTTTCTTTTCTTTTTTCTTCTTTTTCCTTTCTTTTTTCTTCTTTTTCCTTTCTTTTTTCTTCTGTGTTCGCTTCTGTGTTCGATTCTACATTCGCTTCTGTGTTCGCTTCTGTGTTCGCTTCTACATTCGCTTCTGTGTTCGCTTCTGTGTTCGCTTCTACCTTCGTTGGCACTTCTTTTTCCTCTTCTTCTATCGCATTTGCTACGAGTGTTGCAAATAAGTCTTCCGCTTCACCTGTTATTTCTACTACCTTTTTTGTCTTTTTTGGACGACCTTTCACACCTTTTGCTACCTTTTCTTTTATTGTTGCTGGACGACCTCTTCTCTGTTCTGCTTCTTCAAAGTGAATCTCGTCTATCAACTTTCCACATCTTGAGGCTTCTTCTAAAACTTCTTCTTTTGTTATATTCAGCCTTTTCATTATCTTTATGTATGGCGTTGGCTTTCGACCTTTCGGGTCTACGTATTCCATTATTTTCTTCTCAAGTCTCATTTGAATCGTACCATATTCTGGCATTTCTGATTCATTTTTTGACGCTTGTTTTCCACATCCATTACAGTATTTTGACAATTCTTTCTTTTTGTTTTCGCATTGAGTGTATAGACCTCCGTTTAATCTCACTGCTTCACAACACTTCTCTTCATATTCATTATTATATGGTAACGGATATTTACTTTTTTCACCTTCTAACCTACCTTCCAACTTACCTTCCTTTACCTTCTTACCTTTTCCTCTTATTCGCAGGTTTTCTACGTTTAGCTTTCTTAATGCTTCTTCTTCTGAAAAACCATATTCTTTACTACATTCCATTATCGCTTTTCTCATAGCATCTTGCGCTACTTCTCTTAGCATTCTTGTTAATTTATTTGATACTTCTAATGACATCTTTTACTTTATTATTTTATTACTTTATTGCTTTAGCACTTTTTACTTATTTTACGCTACTCTTTTCATCTCCTTTCTTTTCTTTTTCATTTTTTTTTTACTTTCACTTTTTTCACCTTTTACTTTTTTTTTATAATTTCTTTTCCTTTAACTTCAGTATCGACTCCAATCTTCTTCTTCACTTTTACCACTCTTTTTCTTCTTTTTCATAATACCTCACTTCTTCTCTTTCTCTAAATCTTACCTTTTTTTTTATACTTTTTTTTATTTCCAATTCTTTCCCTTCTTCTTCTTCTTTTTTCATTATATTACTTTCCTTTTTTTTTGAATTCATTATATATATTCTTTCTTGTTTTTTATATTTATAAAATTTTTTCATTTTTTTTATTTTTTTATTTTACATTTTCATTTTTTTGAATACACTTTATTTTTTTTTACAAATTTGTTATAATCCTTTATTAATTCTTCTTGTTTTTCTTTACTTATTTTCTCCAATATCTTATATAATTTAGCTACTGTATTCTCTGGGTGTAGCGTCTCACAAATTATATTATTTACTAACATCTTCTCATGTTCTTCCATTAGCACGTTGTATAGCACTTCTCCTGTATACTTCTCTTTGTATATACCTTCTACCTTTCCTACTAGTTCCTTCGCTTTTATCATCTTACCTTTATAGAGTATCTCATGGTTTTTTGTTATTCTTGTCGTTTCTGAAGGAACATTACTACTTAGTGCACCCTTCTCTATACATATTATTTGTTTGTCTTCTGTTACCGTTCTCGTTATACATATTATTTTCTTTTTATTTATTGTATTTTTTTCTTTTTCTATCTTCTCTATTGCTATGTAACCTTGGTCTGTTCTTACTTTGCTTCCTTTTGGAAAGCAGATGTTTGATAATATTGATGATATTTCACTTCCCTCTATACCTGCCGCTGATAATTCGGCTAATGATATTCCTTCTAGGTATAGTGATAATCCTGTTATACCTCCTTCATTTAACTCCTTTACCGTATAACCCATCCCTTTTATTTCCATCACCCTATATCCTTCACTTAATAATTTTTCCACTGTTATATTCGCTTCTTCTAATTCTATTTTTGTATAACCCGCTCCTTTTATTTCTGATATTGTATAACCCGCTGTTTTTAATTGCGTTGCTGTATAACCTGCTTCTTTTAATTGCGTTGCTGTATAACCTGCTCCCAGTTTTTCTAAATCTGTATAACCTGCTGTTTTTAATTCTGTTGCTGAATAACCCGCTTCTTTTAATTGCCTTGCTGAATAAGTGTAACCTGCTTCTTTTAATTCTAACGCTGTATAACCCGCTCCCAGTATTTCTAAATCTGAATAACCTGCTTCTTTTAATTCTGATATTGTATAACCCGCTCCTTTTAATTGCGTTGCTGTATAACCCGCTCCTTTTAATTGCGTTGCTGTATATCCTGCTGTTTTTAATTGCGTCGCAGCATAACCCGCTCCCGATATTTCTAAATCTGTATAACCTGCTGTTTTTAATTCTGTTGCTGTAAATCCTGCTGTTTTTAATTCTGTTGCTGAATAACCTGCTTCTTTTAATAGCGTTGCTGTAAATAGTGCTATTTTTAATTCTGTTGCTGAATAACCTGCTGTTTTTAATTCTGCTGCTGTAAATCCTGTTGTTTTTAATTCTGTTGCTGTAAATAATGCTGTTTTTAATTCTGTTGCTGTAAATAATGCTGTTTTTAGTTCTGTTGCTGTAAATCCTGCTGTTTTTAATT
>JGI25917J50250_1000206_pt1 | contig 15756 bp, 2 predicted proteins | sample LauGreSBDMM110SN_4_FD_50250 | JGI IMG/M metagenome (IMG submission 50250) | reverse complement strand
TTCACGTTGGGTTCACAGCCGTGTAACTTTGGGCGTCACACGGCAGTAAACTTGGTCGCGTTGGTTGATTGGCGGTTCATCAAACTACACAAACGGCAGCCTGGTGAGCGCGACATCCCAAGATCACCGATCCAGCCCAAATAAGACCCAAGACCCTGAGAGCTGAAGCCCCCGAAGCCCTCAGTGAAGCCCGTGGGTTAAATTTGGCGCCTCATTCGAGAGTGCGCCGCAGACGGGCCAGTGCCCGCGAGGTAGGCGAGAGAAAGGTACTAGCCCGAGTGTTGAGGATGGCCATGCGAATCGCCGCCCCCACATACCCGTCTGCCTCGGACTCGACAGGCGCCACCACAGGCTGCCCGAGCAGCGGCAGAGCCGCGACTCCCGCCCGAACGTCTGCCAGCTGCGTCGCCACCGCGGCGGGGNTGCCGGTAATCGCAAGGTCGTCAGTGTACACCGTCACCGTCGCCCCGCCCGGCCCCCCCGGTGGTGGCATAGCCCCTGCACCGGTGTCACCGTCCCCCTCGACGTCCTCGTCGCCCTCGCCCTCGTCCTCCACGTCCTCCTCCTCGTCCGCCAGCCCATCATCGCTCGGCGTGTCATCCGCCGGCCAGCACGCCACCATGGGGACGTCCGTTGGTCCTGTCGGCGAGACCATCTTGGGGAAGATCGTGAAAACATCGGCAAGCTGGAAACGGGAGTAACGCGAGGCGTTCCCCGGCTTCCATCCGCCGTGGGCTTCAGCCAGCGCGGCATTGTCCGCCGCCGCCCGGTTCCAGCCCTCGACTCGAATCCCATGTAGGGCAAAGTCCGTATCGTCCGGCGACACGCGCTTGAGCATCACCTGTAAATCCTTGAGGCCCGCCGAGTACGTATAAGGTCGAACCCGGTCCTTGGCCATGAAAAAAGGGTTCTCCGCCGGCCGTGGGCCCGAGTAGAAGCGCATCAGCCTCTGGTACCACAAGAAGGGGCTGAGCGCGTGGCCAGGTGCGTCACCGACGTAAGACCAATCCGAGCCGCCCTTGGCAGCTTCGCCGCGCTGCACTTCAAGGCGATGGTCACCCCGCGCCTCCGCCCTCTCAATGCGCCGATCCTGCTTGATCTTCTTGAAGCGCACCGCAAGAACGTACGTACCAGCGACCAACTTGATCAGGATGTCTTGCACCATCCAGTGTTTGGTCGGGTCCCACTTCTCCTTGCCCGTGAACGTCTTCGGACAAGGGCACTCCGAGCGCGAGAAGGTGCCGAGGAGGATAATCATGAAGACGGCAAACTGGACCTCCCAGAAGACGTCCACGTCGACCGTCGCCAACATCGCAATGATGAGCCGAAGAGGGAGAGCACGTCGCGGCTCGTGCGGGACATGAGCACGAACACGGACGCTGGTCATGAAGTGGTGCCAATTCATCAGGCCGTATACGGGGTCAGCTTGGTGCGCCAGCTTCATCTTCCATCTGAGGCCCCAAACGTACGACTGGATGGAGTCGGCCACCAACCGCTTGTCCTCGAGCAACTTGAGCACGAAGGTAACCAGTTTGCCGCCACGCTCGGGGTCATCCGTCTTGATGATCTCGGGCCATCCATACGCCTCCGCAATCGGCTTCCAATACTTCTCGAAGACGATGTCCACTTTGGCCATCGACGAGGCAGACAGCGCGTTGCCCATGAGATCGTCCAGAAGCCCGATGTTGTGAGCCGGCAAGCCATCGTACAGCATCGCCCGCGTGTACGGCACCGAGGCCTGCTGAGCAGAATATCCGTCGCGGGCGGGCATGGCCGCCGCCCCACTGACGAGTGCAGCGACGAGGGCGACACTGACCCGCGAGCTGCTGCGCGTGCCTCGGCGCGTCGCCTTATGCTCCTTGCGCGTGAGATCCTTATTTGGGCGTGAGTAGACGCTCGGCATAGAATTCGCCGGCGCCGCCCACCTTCCAATTTCGCCGACGGAATCATCCGGAGCCTTTGCCGAAGTCTTCTCCGGCAAATAGGCTCGCGCCAGGATGCCAAAAGCGGTGTCCCGGGGAAACTCAAACTTCTCCGGCAAATAGGCTCGAGCCAAGATGCCAAAGGCGGTGCCGCGTGGGGGCGCAAAGCGACCCAGGTCACGCCGAACGAGCCACCCGCGGAGCATGGACTGGATGAAGACGACCGCAGGAAGCATCCGCGACAGTGCCGCCATGTCGACGCGCTGACGAGACTGCCCCTGGAGCACCTCCATATCCGCCGCGTTGAACGGCGCCGACATGTCGAGGTTGCGCACACGACCGGCGTCGGGCATGCCCTGAAGGACAGCTGGTGGCACGACGAACGCCTGCCGCTGTACTTCGGCCAAGAAAGCTTCGATGCCATTCTCGCGGGAGAGCGGGTCCGCCATCGAATTGTCCTCGGACTTGAGCCAAAAGAACCGGATCAAGCAGTCGAACTTGATCTGCAGGACGAAGAGTCTCTTGAGGAGCAAGTTCAAGCGCTCGGCGCGCGACCAGGACTTCTGCGCCGACTTCTCGAAGGACTGGTTGTCAATGCCGAAGGGAATCCACTGCTGCCGCCACGACGGGCCCTGCGACTCGATGCAGTGGACCACCGTGTCGCCCTCCAAGAAGTCGATGGGCTTCTTCGCGGCCGCCGTGCCATAGCGCCACCAGTCGTACGGGCCCGCGCTCGAGCACCAGCCACCACCCGCGTATCTCTTGGATCGCGACGCGTCCGAGTAGACAGACGGGCCCTCCTTGAAGCGGTCCGTCGTGAAGTACCCGCGCCCGAGGTTGAGGGTCAAGATGTCGTAAAAGAAGCGGTAATCTTGCCGCTCCGCCCGAGTCGTGCGCCGCTTCTGCCATGCCACTGACAAGCCGAGCATCAAGGCGAAGATGTTCGCCAGGAGGCAGCTTGCCCCGGGTGGCATTGACATGATCGCCCGACGCAAGCGCCCCGCCGCCTGCTGTCGCTCGAGCAACGTCAGCGTCTTGCGCACCGAGAACTCCAGGAGCATATCCATGTACTGGATCAGCTTGCGCTCCTCGAGGGTCCTTGTGCCCGTGAACGAATCCCACCACAGGCCCAAGAAGAGCTGGACCTGCGATGCCGACTTGTCCTTGATCCTCTTGAACTGGACACCGCAGACGTTCTCGGCCCAGTCCTGGAACTTTGCCATGCGCGACGTGGTGCCCTTGGCCGTCGCGCCCGTGGCCGCGAGGTCGTCGACATACACCGTCATCGGGATCGTCAAGGTCTCCGCCGCACGCGCCATGTTGAGGACGACGTCAACGAAGAAGATCTTGAACACCCCGGGCATGCCGCGGGTACCAAAATCGCCATTGAGATGACAGTACAGCGAGAGCTCCGGGCCTTCCCCACGATAGAAGCGATGGAGCATGAAAGGCCACACCCATGGGGCAAACGGAAGCATCGGGAACGCCGCCTCGACGTCAGAGACATGCGCCGAGTATCCAGGAAGAAAGCGCCGCGCCATCTCCGAGTAGGAATCGAGCGTATGCGAGAGCCCCATCATGTCTGTCGCGGCGTTGAGCCCGGTACGCGTATGGTCGTCTGTTGGGCGCCCCTTATCGGGCTCGAGCGGCTTGGCCACCGCCCCCATCGGAAAGATGAATGCCGAGGGGAACACCTCCCTAATCAGGCGCAACGTGTCGGCCGTCGCCTCGCCCAGATGCAGCGTACGGCCAGCCTCCACGCGGGACTCGGTCGCCTCGGTCACGCGCGAACGGAAGGCTCCCGTCGCGCTCTCGTAGTTCTTGAAGAATCGATATCCTTGGAGCCGATCAGGATGGAGTCCAACTTCGAAACCCCATCGCAGCCCATTGTGCACGAACTCGGCGTGCTTCGCCGTAACAAACCCCATTCGCACCGCCCTCCACATGTTCGACACGAAGGCGTCGTACTTGATCGTCACGCCCGGTAGCGAGCACGCGTTGCTCTTGCACACGACGCGCGCCCACTTGAACATCTCGGCGAACTTGCCCGAGACGTCGCTGGACTCACTCCAGCCCTTCGGCAGGCCGTCCACATAGGAGCTTGCGCCCCCATAGAACGGCACCGCGTCCGGGCCAAATGCCACGGCCTGCTCACTTAGCAGCGACGCGCAGCTTCTTGGCGTCGTCGTACGAGCACCCGGCACAGCGAGCATGAGGACCAAAGCAATAGCCGTTCGGGCCCTTGTCGGACACGAACTGGTTGCACGCGTGCGCAAAGACGCAGGAGCCGTCGGGCTTGAGCTGCTTGCACGGCCGGCCGGCATTGAAGTCGGCGCACGGACGCTTGCTCTTGTCGTCGCCCTTGCCATTGGGCTTGAGGTCCTTGGGATCCTTAGAGGTATCGATTGGTGCTCCCCCGAGCTGCAGGTTCGCCCCGCCAGCACGAAAAAAGGCTGCGGCGTTGCGCCGCGCCTCCGAGATCAACGTATCTTGCCCTCCGCGGCGGAAGACGTTGCCCATGTGCATCGCGCGCTGCGGGTCGATGTCAATCTCGCGAAAGTACACCATGAGGAGCTCGTGCGCCACCTTCCAAGGCTCTTTCATCCGAAGGGCGCCATAAACTACGTCGTCAAAGAACTTCATGACGATCGTGGCCGAGGCCATGCCGAGCGCGACGATCACGATGATGAAGTAGTGGATCATCTCGTAGAACTCGCCCTCGGTCATCGGGCGCACGAGAGTCGCCGTGTGGCTGGTCGCCTTGGCCTTGCCCACCTCCAGCTTGAAGGTTGGGTCGTTGCGCTTCGACGGCACGTTCGAGACCTTGGCCCAAATGAACGCCAGCGTACCCGAGGAGGAGGAGATGACCGACTCGGCGCCGAGCCGGAGAGACTCCATAGCGCCCCGGATCTTGTCGACTTCGAGCGCTTGAGTGGCTCCATCCAGGCGCTCCGCCAACTCGGCCGAGGCTTCAGCAAAGGAGCAGTGCCCGTACATCGCTGCCTTGACGACAGCATTGGCTGCCGTGTACGCCGTCGCCTTGAGGTCGACGATGGCGCCCTGACATGGCGCGCACGCGATGCCCATGATCGCGTCGAGGACGGGCCGAGTGAAGTGGGCCGCAAGCTCGTGCGTCAAGGAGTAGGTGACCGTGGGCGCAGAGCCGAGCGTCTTCGCCGAGAAGATCTGCGCATTCGCAGCGATGTTCACCACCAGCGGGCAGGCGGCGTCGGCGTGGGTCGGCGCGATCGTGTCCTTGCAGTGCGTGCAGACCGCGCGTGCCGTCGGGAGAGAGCCCAGGACGATCATGAACGCGAGCGAAGTGGGCCGTGCGCGAAGAAGAGAGAGCGAGACGAAGTTGTACAGAATTGGATGCCACTGCCAAGACTTCGTAACCATCTTCGGCATCATCGACGGACTCGGAAGGAGCATAACCGAACGATCCTGATGAATGTAATCGTCAATCTGTCTCATCTTGTAGTCGGGAAGCGGCTTGAGGTACTTGGGCACCTCGCCCCGGGGGAACACAAAGCCCTCGGACTCGATGTCATAAAACGGCGTCAGCACAGCCACAGCGCGCCTTGCCGCCGGGACATAAACCGAAGTAGTTAAGGTAGAGCATGACGGCCCCATCGCCGTGATCTCGACGAGGGACATGGCCAGGAGCAAGAGCGAGCGAGCGCCCGTGCCGAAGCAACACATAACACTCCCAGAACTGACACGCATCGATATTCGAAGGTCCGACCGTCGGCACGCGGAGCCGCCGGGGGAACTTGCAACGCCGACGGGCCGTCGGCAATGCTAAGAATAGAGCAACATCAGCACGCGCGCGGGCGGCATACGAACCGCATAACAGGGTGCCTATAAGGCTTTCCCCTGGGTATCCCCCTTCCCCCCATACGGCGGTGAGACCCCCCAGTGGGTTCTCCCGCATCCCCCCTGTCTGGTTCCATGATGGATACCGTCCTGTAATCTGGCCCTTTCACGTTGGGTTCACAGCCGTGTAACTTTGGGCGTCACACGGCAGTAAACTTGGTCGCGTTGGTTGATTGGCGGTTCATCAAACTACACAAACGGCAGCCTGGTGAGCGCGACATCCCAAGATCACCGATCCAGCCCAAATAAGACCCAAGACCCTGAGAGCTGAAGCCCCCGAAGCCCTCAGTGAAGCCCGTGGGTTAAATTTGGCGCCTCATTCGAGAGTGCGCCGCAGACGGGCCAGTGCCCGCGAGGTAGGCGAGAGAAAGGTACTAGCCCGAGTGTTGAGGATGGCCATGCGAATCGCCGCCCCCACATACCCGTCTGCCTCGGACTCGACAGGCGCCACCACAGGCTGCCCGAGCAGCGGCAGAGCCGCGACTCCCGCCCGAACGTCTGCCAGCTGCGTCGCCACCGCGGCGGGGTTGCCGGTAATCGCAAGGTCGTCAGTGTACACCGTCACCGTCGCCCCGCCCGGCCCCCCCGGTGGTGGCATAGCCCCTGCACCGGTGTCACCGTCCCCCTCGACGTCCTCGTCGCCCTCGCCCTCGTCCTCCACGTCCTCCTCCTCGTCCGCCAGCCCATCATCGCTCGGCGTGTCATCCGCCGGCCAGCACGCCACCATGGGGACGTCCGTTGGTCCTGTCGGCGAGACCATCTTGGGGAAGATCGTGAAAACATCGGCAAGCTGGAAACGGGAGTAACGCGAGGCGTTCCCCGGCTTCCATCCGCCGTGGGCTTCAGCCAGCGCGGCATTGTCCGCCGCCGCCCGGTTCCAGCCCTCGACTCGAATCCCATGTAGGGCAAAGTCCGTATCGTCCGGCGACACGCGCTTGAGCATCACCTGTAAATCCTTGAGGCCCGCCGAGTACGTATAAGGTCGAACCCGGTCCTTGGCCATGAAAAAAGGGTTCTCCGCCGGCCGTGGGCCCGAGTAGAAGCGCATCAGCCTCTGGTACCACAAGAAGGGGCTGAGCGCGTGGCCAGGTGCGTCACCGACGTAAGACCAATCCGAGCCGCCCTTGGCAGCTTCGCCGCGCTGCACTTCAAGGCGATGGTCACCCCGCGCCTCCGCCCTCTCAATGCGCCGATCCTGCTTGATCTTCTTGAAGCGCACCGCAAGAACGTACGTACCAGCGACCAACTTGATCAGGATGTCTTGCACCATCCAGTGTTTGGTCGGGTCCCACTTCTCCTTGCCCGTGAACGTCTTCGGACAAGGGCACTCCGAGCGCGAGAAGGTGCCGAGGAGGATAATCATGAAGACGGCAAACTGGACCTCCCAGAAGACGTCCACGTCGACCGTCGCCAACATCGCAATGATGAGCCGAAGAGGGAGAGCACGTCGCGGCTCGTGCGGGACATGAGCACGAACACGGACGCTGGTCATGAAGTGGTGCCAATTCATCAGGCCGTATACGGGGTCAGCTTGGTGCGCCAGCTTCATCTTCCATCTGAGGCCCCAAACGTACGACTGGATGGAGTCGGCCACCAACCGCTTGTCCTCGAGCAACTTGAGCACGAAGGTAACCAGTTTGCCGCCACGCTCGGGGTCATCCGTCTTGATGATCTCGGGCCATCCATACGCCTCCGCAATCGGCTTCCAATACTTCTCGAAGACGATGTCCACTTTGGCCATCGACGAGGCAGACAGCGCGTTGCCCATGAGATCGTCCAGAAGCCCGATGTTGTGAGCCGGCAAGCCATCGTACAGCATCGCCCGCGTGTACGGCACCGAGGCCTGCTGAGCAGAATATCCGTCGCGGGCGGGCATGGCCGCCGCCCCACTGACGAGTGCAGCGACGAGGGCGACACTGACCCGCGAGCTGCTGCGCGTGCCTCGGCGCGTCGCCTTATGCTCCTTGCGCGTGAGATCCTTATTTGGGCGTGAGTAGACGCTCGGCATAGAATTCGCCGGCGCCGCCCACCTTCCAATTTCGCCGACGGAATCATCCGGAGCCTTTGCCGAAGTCTTCTCCGGCAAATAGGCTCGCGCCAGGATGCCAAAAGCGGTGTCCCGGGGAAACTCAAACTTCTCCGGCAAATAGGCTCGAGCCAAGATGCCAAAGGCGGTGCCGCGTGGGGGCGCAAAGCGACCCAGGTCACGCCGAACGAGCCACCCGCGGAGCATGGACTGGATGAAGACGACCGCAGGAAGCATCCGCGACAGTGCCGCCATGTCGACGCGCTGACGAGACTGCCCCTGGAGCACCTCCATATCCGCCGCGTTGAACGGCGCCGACATGTCGAGGTTGCGCACACGACCGGCGTCGGGCATGCCCTGAAGGACAGCTGGTGGCACGACGAACGCCTGCCGCTGTACTTCGGCCAAGAAAGCTTCGATGCCATTCTCGCGGGAGAGCGGGTCCGCCATCGAATTGTCCTCGGACTTGAGCCAAAAGAACCGGATCAAGCAGTCGAACTTGATCTGCAGGACGAAGAGTCTCTTGAGGAGCAAGTTCAAGCGCTCGGCGCGCGACCAGGACTTCTGCGCCGACTTCTCGAAGGACTGGTTGTCAATGCCGAAGGGAATCCACTGCTGCCGCCACGACGGGCCCTGCGACTCGATGCAGTGGACCACCGTGTCGCCCTCCAAGAAGTCGATGGGCTTCTTCGCGGCCGCCGTGCCATAGCGCCACCAGTCGTACGGGCCCGCGCTCGAGCACCAGCCACCACCCGCGTATCTCTTGGATCGCGACGCGTCCGAGTAGACAGACGGGCCCTCCTTGAAGCGGTCCGTCGTGAAGTACCCGCGCCCGAGGTTGAGGGTCAAGATGTCGTAAAAGAAGCGGTAATCTTGCCGCTCCGCCCGAGTCGTGCGCCGCTTCTGCCATGCCACTGACAAGCCGAGCATCAAGGCGAAGATGTTCGCCAGGAGGCAGCTTGCCCCGGGTGGCATTGACATGATCGCCCGACGCAAGCGCCCCGCCGCCTGCTGTCGCTCGAGCAACGTCAGCGTCTTGCGCACCGAGAACTCCAGGAGCATATCCATGTACTGGATCAGCTTGCGCTCCTCGAGGGTCCTTGTGCCCGTGAACGAATCCCACCACAGGCCCAAGAAGAGCTGGACCTGCGATGCCGACTTGTCCTTGATCCTCTTGAACTGGACACCGCAGACGTTCTCGGCCCAGTCCTGGAACTTTGCCATGCGCGACGTGGTGCCCTTGGCCGTCGCGCCCGTGGCCGCGAGGTCGTCGACATACACCGTCATCGGGATCGTCAAGGTCTCCGCCGCACGCGCCATGTTGAGGACGACGTCAACGAAGAAGATCTTGAACACCCCGGGCATGCCGCGGGTACCAAAATCGCCATTGAGATGACAGTACAGCGAGAGCTCCGGGCCTTCCCCACGATAGAAGCGATGGAGCATGAAAGGCCACACCCATGGGGCAAACGGAAGCATCGGGAACGCCGCCTCGACGTCAGAGACATGCGCCGAGTATCCAGGAAGAAAGCGCCGCGCCATCTCCGAGTAGGAATCGAGCGTATGCGAGAGCCCCATCATGTCTGTCGCGGCGTTGAGCCCGGTACGCGTATGGTCGTCTGTTGGGCGCCCCTTATCGGGCTCGAGCGGCTTGGCCACCGCCCCCATCGGAAAGATGAATGCCGAGGGGAACACCTCCCTAATCAGGCGCAACGTGTCGGCCGTCGCCTCGCCCAGATGCAGCGTACGGCCAGCCTCCACGCGGGACTCGGTCGCCTCGGTCACGCGCGAACGGAAGGCTCCCGTCGCGCTCTCGTAGTTCTTGAAGAATCGATATCCTTGGAGCCGATCAGGATGGAGTCCAACTTCGAAACCCCATCGCAGCCCATTGTGCACGAACTCGGCGTGCTTCGCCGTAACAAACCCCATTCGCACCGCCCTCCACATGTTCGACACGAAGGCGTCGTACTTGATCGTCACGCCCGGTAGCGAGCACGCGTTGCTCTTGCACACGACGCGCGCCCACTTGAACATCTCGGCGAACTTGCCCGAGACGTCGCTGGACTCACTCCAGCCCTTCGGCAGGCCGTCCACATAGGAGCTTGCGCCCCCATAGAACGGCACCGCGTCCGGGCCAAATGCCACGGCCTGCTCACTTAGCAGCGACGCGCAGCTTCTTGGCGTCGTCGTACGAGCACCCGGCACAGCGAGCATGAGGACCAAAGCAATAGCCGTTCGGGCCCTTGTCGGACACGAACTGGTTGCACGCGTGCGCAAAGACGCAGGAGCCGTCGGGCTTGAGCTGCTTGCACGGCCGGCCGGCATTGAAGTCGGCGCACGGACGCTTGCTCTTGTCGTCGCCCTTGCCATTGGGCTTGAGGTCCTTGGGATCCTTAGAGGTATCGATTGGTGCTCCCCCGAGCTGCAGGTTCGCCCCGCCAGCACGAAAAAAGGCTGCGGCGTTGCGCCGCGCCTCCGAGATCAACGTATCTTGCCCTCCGCGGCGGAAGACGTTGCCCATGTGCATCGCGCGCTGCGGGTCGATGTCAATCTCGCGAAAGTACACCATGAGGAGCTCGTGCGCCACCTTCCAAGGCTCTTTCATCCGAAGGGCGCCATAAACTACGTCGTCAAAGAACTTCATGACGATCGTGGCCGAGGCCATGCCGAGCGCGACGATCACGATGATGAAGTAGTGGATCATCTCGTAGAACTCGCCCTCGGTCATCGGGCGCACGAGAGTCGCCGTGTGGCTGGTCGCCTTGGCCTTGCCCACCTCCAGCTTGAAGGTTGGGTCGTTGCGCTTCGACGGCACGTTCGAGACCTTGGCCCAAATGAACGCCAGCGTACCCGAGGAGGAGGAGATGACCGACTCGGCGCCGAGCCGGAGAGACTCCATAGCGCCCCGGATCTTGTCGACGTCGAGCGCTTGAGTGGCTCCATCCAGGCGCTCCGCCAACTCGGCCGAGGCTTCAGCAAAGGAGCAGTGCCCGTACATCGCTGCCTTGACGACAGCATTGGCTGCCGTGTACGCCGTCGCCTTGAGGTCGACGATGGCGCCCTGACATGGCGCGCACGCGATGCCCATGATCGCGTCGAGGACGGGCCGAGTGAAGTGGGCCGCAAGCTCGTGCGTCAAGGAGTAGGTGACCGTGGGCGCAGAGCCGAGCGTCTTCGCCGAGAAGATCTGCGCATTCGCAGCGATGTTCACCACCAGCGGGCAGGCGGCGTCGGCGTGGGTCGGCGCGATCGTGTCCTTGCAGTGCGTGCAGACCGCGCGTGCCGTCGGGAGAGAGCCCAGGACGATCATGAACGCGAGCGAAGTGGGCCGTGCGCGAAGAAGAGAGAGCGAGACGAAGTTGTACAGAATTGGATGCCACTGCCAAGACTTCGTAACCATCTTCGGCATCATCGACGGACTCGGAAGGAGCATAACCGAACGATCCTGATGAATGTAATCGTCAATCTGTCTCATCTTGTAGTCGGGAAGCGGCTTGAGGTACTTGGGCACCTCGCCCCGGGGGAACACAAAGCCCTCGGACTCGATGTCATAAAACGGCGTCAGCACAGCCACAGCGCGCCTTGCCGCCGGGACATAAACCGAAGTAGTTAAGGTAGAGCATGACGGCCCCATCGCCGTGATCTCGACGAGGGACATGGCCAGGAGCAAGAGCGAGCGAGCGCCCGTGCCGAAGCAACACATAACACTCCCAGAACTGACACGCATCGATATTCGAAGGTCCGACCGTCGGCACGCGGAGCCGCCGGGGGAACTTGCAACGCCGACGGGCCGTCGGCAATGCTAAGAATAGAGCAACATCAGCACGCGCGCGGGCGGCATACGAACCGCATAACAGGGTGCCTATAAGGCTTTCCCCTGGGTATCCCCCTTCCCCCCATACGGCGGTGAGACCCCCCAGTGGGTTCTCCCGCATCCCCCCTGTCTGGTTCCATGATGGATACCGTCCTGTAATCTGGCCCTTTCACGTTGGGTTCACAGCCGTGTAACTTTGGGCGTCACACGGCAGTAAACTTGGTCGCGTTGGTTGATTGGCGGTTCATCAAACTACACAAACGGCAGCCTGGTGAGCGCGACATCCCAAGATCACCGATCCAGCCCAAATAAGACCCAAGACCCTGAGAGCTGAAGCCCCCGAAGCCCTCAGTGAAGCCCGTGGGTTAAATTTGGCGCCTCATTCGAGAGTGCGCCGCAGACGGGCCAGTGCCCGCGAGGTAGGCGAGAGAAAGGTACTAGCCCGAGTGTTGAGGATGGCCATGCGAATCGCCGCCCCCACATACCCGTCTGCCTCGGACTCGACAGGCGCCACCACAGGCTGCCCGAGCAGCGGCAGAGCCGCGACTCCCGCCCGAACGTCTGCCAGCTGCGTCGCCACCGCGGCGGGGTTGCCGGTAATCGCAAGGTCGTCAGTGTACACCGTCACCGTCGCCCCGCCCGGCCCCCCCGGTGGTGGCATAGCCCCTGCACCGGTGTCACCGTCCCCCTCGACGTCCTCGTCGCCCTCGCCCTCGTCCTCCACGTCCTCCTCCTCGTCCGCCAGCCCATCATCGCTCGGCGTGTCATCCGCCGGCCAGCACGCCACCATGGGGACGTCCGTTGGTCCTGTCGGCGAGACCATCTTGGGGAAGATCGTGAAAACATCGGCAAGCTGGAAACGGGAGTAACGCGAGGCGTTCCCCGGCTTCCATCCGCCGTGGGCTTCAGCCAGCGCGGCATTGTCCGCCGCCGCCCGGTTCCAGCCCTCGACTCGAATCCCATGTAGGGCAAAGTCCGTATCGTCCGGCGACACGCGCTTGAGCATCACCTGTAAATCCTTGAGGCCCGCCGAGTACGTATAAGGTCGAACCCGGTCCTTGGCCATGAAAAAAGGGTTCTCCGCCGGCCGTGGGCCCGAGTAGAAGCGCATCAGCCTCTGGTACCACAAGAAGGGGCTGAGCGCGTGGCCAGGTGCGTCACCGACGTAAGACCAATCCGAGCCGCCCTTGGCAGCTTCGCCGCGCTGCACTTCAAGGCGATGGTCACCCCGCGCCTCCGCCCTCTCAATGCGCCGATCCTGCTTGATCTTCTTGAAGCGCACCGCAAGAACGTACGTACCAGCGACCAACTTGATCAGGATGTCTTGCACCATCCAGTGTTTGGTCGGGTCCCACTTCTCCTTGCCCGTGAACGTCTTCGGACAAGGGCACTCCGAGCGCGAGAAGGTGCCGAGGAGGATAATCATGAAGACGGCAAACTGGACCTCCCAGAAGACGTCCACGTCGACCGTCGCCAACATCGCAATGATGAGCCGAAGAGGGAGAGCACGTCGCGGCTCGTGCGGGACATGAGCACGAACACGGACGCTGGTCATGAAGTGGTGCCAATTCATCAGGCCGTATACGGGGTCAGCTTGGTGCGCCAGCTTCATCTTCCATCTGAGGCCCCAAACGTACGACTGGATGGAGTCGGCCACCAACCGCTTGTCCTCGAGCAACTTGAGCACGAAGGTAACCAGTTTGCCGCCACGCTCGGGGTCATCCGTCTTGATGATCTCGGGCCATCCATACGCCTCCGCAATCGGCTTCCAATACTTCTCGAAGACGATGTCCACTTTGGCCATCGACGAGGCAGACAGCGCGTTGCCCATGAGATCGTCCAGAAGCCCGATGTTGTGAGCCGGCAAGCCATCGTACAGCATCGCCCGCGTGTACGGCACCGAGGCCTGCTGAGCAGAATATCCGTCGCGGGCGGGCATGGCCGCCGCCCCACTGACGAGTGCAGCGACGAGGGCGACACTGACCCGCGAGCTGCTGCGCGTGCCTCGGCGCGTCGCCTTATGCTCCTTGCGCGTGAGATCCTTATTTGGGCGTGAGTAGACGCTCGGCATAGAATTCGCCGGCGCCGCCCACCTTCCAATTTCGCCGACGGAATCATCCGGAGCCTTTGCCGAAGTCTTCTCCGGCAAATAGGCTCGCGCCAGGATGCCAAAAGCGGTGTCCCGGGGAAACTCAAACTTCTCCGGCAAATAGGCTCGAGCCAAGATGCCAAAGGCGGTGCCGCGTGGGGGCGCAAAGCGACCCAGGTCACGCCGAACGAGCCACCCGCGGAGCATGGACTGGATGAAGACGACCGCAGGAAGCATCCGCGACAGTGCCGCCATGTCGACGCGCTGACGAGACTGCCCCTGGAGCACCTCCATATCCGCCGCGTTGAACGGCGCCGACATGTCGAGGTTGCGCACACGACCGGCGTCGGGCATGCCCTGAAGGACAGCTGGTGGCACGACGAACGCCTGCCGCTGTACTTCGGCCAAGAAAGCTTCGATGCCATTCTCGCGGGAGAGCGGGTCCGCCATCGAATTGTCCTCGGACTTGAGCCAAAAGAACCGGATCAAGCAGTCGAACTTGATCTGCAGGACGAAGAGTCTCTTGAGGAGCAAGTTCAAGCGCTCGGCGCGCGACCAGGACTTCTGCGCCGACTTCTCGAAGGACTGGTTGTCAATGCCGAAGGGAATCCACTGCTGCCGCCACGACGGGCCCTGCGACTCGATGCAGTGGACCACCGTGTCGCCCTCCAAGAAGTCGATGGGCTTCTTCGCGGCCGCCGTGCCATAGCGCCACCAGTCGTACGGGCCCGCGCTCGAGCACCAGCCACCACCCGCGTATCTCTTGGATCGCGACGCGTCCGAGTAGACAGACGGGCCCTCCTTGAAGCGGTCCGTCGTGAAGTACCCGCGCCCGAGGTTGAGGGTCAAGATGTCGTAAAAGAAGCGGTAATCTTGCCGCTCCGCCCGAGTCGTGCGCCGCTTCTGCCATGCCACTGACAAGCCGAGCATCAAGGCGAAGATGTTCGCCAGGAGGCAGCTTGCCCCGGGTGGCATTGACATGATCGCCCGACGCAAGCGCCCCGCCGCCTGCTGTCGCTCGAGCAACGTCAGCGTCTTGCGCACCGAGAACTCCAGGAGCATATCCATGTACTGGATCAGCTTGCGCTCCTCGAGGGTCCTTGTGCCCGTGAACGAATCCCACCACAGGCCCAAGAAGAGCTGGACCTGCGATGCCGACTTGTCCTTGATCCTCTTGAACTGGACACCGCAGACGTTCTCGGCCCAGTCCTGGAACTTTGCCATGCGCGACGTGGTGCCCTTGGCCGTCGCGCCCGTGGCCGCGAGGTCGTCGACATACACCGTCATCGGGATCGTCAAGGTCTCCGCCGCACGCGCCATGTTGAGGACGACGTCAACGAAGAAGATCTTGAACACCCCGGGCATGCCGCGGGTACCAAAATCGCCATTGAGATGACAGTACAGCGAGAGCTCCGGGCCTTCCCCACGATAGAAGCGATGGAGCATGAAAGGCCACACCCATGGGGCAAACGGAAGCATCGGGAACGCCGCCTCGACGTCAGAGACATGCGCCGAGTATCCAGGAAGAAAGCGCCGCGCCATCTCCGAGTAGGAATCGAGCGTATGCGAGAGCCCCATCATGTCTGTCGCGGCGTTGAGCCCGGTACGCGTATGGTCGTCTGTTGGGCGCCCCTTATCGGGCTCGAGCGGCTTGGCCACCGCCCCCATCGGAAAGATGAATGCCGAGGGGAACACCTCCCTAATCAGGCGCAACGTGTCGGCCGTCGCCTCGCCCAGATGCAGCGTACGGCCAGCCTCCACGCGGGACTCGGTCGCCTCGGTCACGCGCGAACGGAAGGCTCCCGTCGCGCTCTCGTAGTTCTTGAAGAATCGATATCCTTGGAGCCGATCAGGATGGAGTCCAACTTCGAAACCCCATCGCAGCCCATTGTGCACGAACTCGGCGTGCTTCGCCGTAACAAACCCCATTCGCACCGCCCTCCACATGTTCGACACGAAGGCGTCGTACTTGATCGTCACGCCCGGTAGCGAGCACGCGTTGCTCTTGCACACGACGCGCGCCCACTTG